>VFQT010000443.1_pt1 | contig 61909 bp, 57 predicted proteins | sample 3512381 | NCBI WGS metagenome assembly VFQT01 (sample SAMN10412376, study PRJNA504923) | tailings metagenome | isolation source: Relicate 2 Philex TSF3 active mining site | place: Philippines: Tuba, Benguet | collected 2017-08-29
GCAAGGCGATGCTGCAGGACATGGCGATCCTCACCGGTGGCCAGGTCATCAGCGAAGAGGTGGGTCTCAAGCTCGAGAACGTCACCCTCGACCTGCTCGGTCGTGCCAAGCGCGTGATCATCACCAAGGACGCCACGACCATCGTCGACGGTGCCGGTGACAAGACCGAGGTCGCAGCCCGTGTGGCCCAGATCAAGACCGAGATCGACAACACCGACTCCGACTGGGATCGTGAGAAGCTCCAAGAGCGCCTCGCCAAGCTCGCCGGCGGTGTCGCGGTGATCAAGGTCGGCGCGGCCACCGAGGTCGAGCTCAAGGAGAAGAAGCACCGCATCGAGGATGCCGTCTCGGCCACCCGTGCGGCGATCGAAGAGGGTGTCGTGGCCGGCGGCGGAACTGCGCTGCTGCGCAGCCGCCCGGCGGTGCTCAAGGTCGTCGAGTCGCTCTCGGGTGACGAGGCAACCGGTGCCCGCACCGTCTACGAGTCGCTCGTGGCCCCGGCCAAGCACATCGCCGACAACGCTGGTCTCGAGGGATCGGTCGTGGTTCAGCGGGTCGAGTCGGAGAAGGGCTCGATCGGGCTCAACGCGGCCACCGGTGAGTACGTCGACCTCGTCGCCAACGGCATCATCGACCCGGCAAAGGTGACCCGTGCGGCCATCCAGAACGCTGCGTCGATCGCCGCCCTGGTGCTCACCACCGAGTGCCTCGTGGCCGACAAGCCCGAGAAGAACCCGGCCCCGGCGGGCGGCGGAATGCCCGGCGGAATGGGGATGATGTAGGGGTTCGAACCCGGGAATAACTCCGGCCCGACCGGGGTTGATTCCAGAGCCTCCCGTTAGTGGCCCGGACCTTCTGGTCCGGGCCACTAATCATTTCCGGCCCCGTACGCTTTCGCTCATGGCTTTCGAGAGACCCGCCCCCGACCTCAACAAGTTGATCGCCGCATGGGAGACGTGGGAGAAGGGCGAGGAGATGCCCGGCCGCGTGCTCGCCAACATGAAGACCGCCGGTCTCGGTGAGATCCTCGCCGAGTTGAAGGCTCAGGGCTGGACCCCGAGCGCGAGTTGACGCAACGCGCCGGCGGCACGCAACGCATTCCCCGTCCGACCCAGTGGCGACGGGGTGACCTGCCGCCGTGGACGGGTCGAGACCTGACGGTGCTCGGCGATGTCGACGAGATCGAGCGCCGTCTCGTGTCGCGCCTCGAGTCGACCGTCGTCGATGCGGCGCCGTCGGGATCGTGGCGAGCATCGGCAGTTCTCGTCGGTGTGACCGTCGAAGAGGGTGCGCCGTCGCTGTTGTTGACACGTCGTGCCGATCACCTGCGCAACCACGCGGGTGAGGTCTCGTTCCCGGGCGGGCGCATGGAACCGGGGGAGACACCGCACGACGCCGCTCTGCGTGAGGCCCACGAAGAGATCTCGCTTCCACCATCGCACGTGCGACCGGTGGGGCTTCTGCCGTCGTTGACGACGGTGGTGAGCGACAGTCACATCACGCCGGTTGTCGCGCGCATCGAGACCCCGGCGTCGTTGATGATCGACCCCGGTGAAGTGGCAAGAGTGTTCACCGTTCCGGTGACCGAGTTCGCGCGCGCCGACACCTACTCGAGCGAGACCTGGTCGACGCCACGGGGCGAGATCGGTGTGCATTTCTTCCGACTCGACGACGAGACGGTGTGGGGTGCGACCGCTCGCATGATCGTGGCTCTTCTCGACGTGCTCACGTCGCCCTGACCCGACTCGTCGGTGCTCCCGCGACCGGCGGCGTCACGGTCCTCCCCGCGCGCGAACCACCGTGTGGAAGAGCGCGGCCCAGTTCCGGCACGACGCGCGTGCGACCCGTGGTCGGCTCGCACAGTCGCTCCTCATGTCGCGAAGGAAGACAGAGTCGATGCGGGCGCGCATCCGGGACGTCCAGTGCTTGCCTCCGTCGAGTCGTGCGATGTTGCGATAGGCGAAGTCGTGGCGCCGACATGCGTCGGTGAAATCGAACGAACGTCCCGTGCTTTCGATGACCGGAGCCGAGCAGCCGTCCGTCGACCAGTCGAGCCGGGAGTCCCGACGCTCGGAGTCAGCCGTCTGTACGAACGCATCGAGCGAGGTGCGAAACACCAATTGTTCCGCCACCTTGATCGGCGAGGCGAGGGATGTGGTGGAGGCCACGACGAGAGCGGCGAGAGCCGCGAAGAACGACACGGGCGCGACGAGCACTGTTGCCTCCCTTCGGAGGCCGGTGTGTGGGCGACCCGCGGCGCCGGGCATCGGTCAGTCGCGCAGGCAGCGCACCAGGAGAGCCATTTCGGCTGCGCCGAGTGCAGCTTCGTCGCCCTTGTTGTCGGGTCCGTCGCCGGCACGGTCGAGAGCCTGCTGTTCGGTGTCGACCGTCAGCACCCCGAACATCACCGGCACGCCCGTGTCGAGTTGCGCCTGCTGGATGCCGCGAGCGGCCTCCGCGCAGACGTAGTCGAAATGCGGGGTGTCGCCCCTGATCACCGTTCCGAGACAGATCACCGCGTCGACCGAACCAGACTCTGCCAGCACCTTCGCTGCAAGAGGGAGTTCGAAGGCTCCGGGAACCCATGCTTCGGTGATGTCCGAGTCCTTCACGCCGATCCGTGCCAGTCCACGACGTGCGCCCGCGTGCAACCGTCCGACGATGTGGTCGTTGAAGCGCGCGGCGATGATGCCGATGCGAAGTCCGGTTCCGTCGATCTCCGGTCCGGTCGATCCTCCTGCACGCGTCACGATGCCCCCTTCGCGTCCTCGATGTCGATCAAGTGTCCCATTCTCTCCCGTTTCGTGCGAAGGTACGCGGCGTTCTCCGGTGTCGGCACCGTGTTCAGGGGAACGCGCTCGACCACGCTGAGGCCGTACCCACCGAGACCGCCGTACTTGGCGGGGTTGTTGGTCATCAGTCTGATCTGGCGCACACCGAGGTCGGCGAGGATCTGCGCACCGATCCCGTATTCGCGGCTGTCGACGGGAAGACCGAGCTCGGTGTTCGCATCGACGGTGTCGAGACCCTTGTCCTGAAGCGAGTAGGCACGGATCTTGTGCCCGATGCCGATGCCACGACCCTCGTGGCCGCGCAGGTAGACGACCACACCGCGACCGTCGCGTTCGATGATGTCCATTGCCGATGCGAGCTGGGGGCCGCAGTCGCAGCGTCGTGACCCGAACACGTCGCCGGTGAGGCACTCACTGTGGACGCGAACCAGCGTCGGAGAATCGTCGATGTCACCCTTCACGAATGCGAGGTGTTCGACACCGTCGATGGTGCTGCGGTACGCGACACACGTGAACGAACCGAACTCGGTCGGCACGGTGGCTTCCCCCATTCGCTCGACGAGCCGTTCGTTGTGACGTCGGTACTCGATGAGTGCCGCGACCGAGGAGAGCAGGAGTCCGTGTTCGGCGCAGAACTTCCGGAGGTCGGGGAGCCGCATCATCGTCCCGTCGTCGTTCTGGATCTCGCAGATCACGCCGGCTGGTTCGCACCCCGCCAACCGAGCGAGGTCGACGGCGGCCTCGGTGTGTCCTGCGCGCTTGAGGACCCCTCCCTGGCGCGCGCGCAACGGAAAGATGTGGCCCGGGCGGGCGAAGTCCTTGTACGTGGCCGAGGTGTCGGCCAGGGCACGCAGCGTGGCCGCGCGGTCGGCGGCGCTGATGCCGGTCGTCGTGCCGGCGATCAGGTCGACGGTGTCGGTGAAGGCCGTGCGCTGGCTCTCGGTGTTCTGCTCGACCATGAGCGGCAGACGCAGGTCGTCGCACCGTTCGTCGGTCAGCGGCGCGCAGACAACGCCGCTCGTGTGCCTGATGATGAACGCGAGTTTCTCCGGCGTGGCGAACTGCGCCGCCATGATGAGGTCGCCTTCGTTCTCGCGGTCCTCGTCGTCGACCAGCACCACCATCTCGCCGCGGCCGATGGCGGCGATGATCTCCTCGATCGGTGCGAACCCCTCGTTGGTCATCGTGCTCCTGCTTTCTCTCTCATGGTGTCGAAGATCATCTCGAGATCCGCTCCCAACTGTCTGTGCGAGACAAGTTCGAATCTCTCCAGTTCGTGTGCGCCGTCGTCGGCGAACAGGCCCGGTGCACCGGCGTCCCCGCTGACGACCGGTGCCACGTGGAGGACCCATCGGTCGACGAGGCCTGCCCTGTGGAACGACGTCACGGTCTCGGGTCCACCCTCCACCATCAACTGCACCACGCCCTCGGTACCGAGACGGTCGAGCAGATCGTCGAGCGACCCCGACCACTCGAGACAGGGGTGAACCTTGGCTGACGCAGGCAACGGTGAGTGTGTGAGCACGACACGGCGTGGTGACGGCCCCTCGACGAGACGAGTCGTGAGTTCGGGGTCGTCGACGCGCACCGTGCCCGCCCCGACGACGATGGCATCGCTCTCTGCGCGGAGGCGGTGCACCGCCCGTCGTGCGTCGTCGCCGGTGATCCAGCGCCGACCCTCGGGTGCAATCGTTCGCCAGTCGAGTGTGCAAGCCATCTTCACGACCACGTACGGACGTCCGGTGCGCCTGTGGTGGAGGTAGGGGGCGAGTTGTCGCGAGACCTCGTCTGCGAGCACACCGGTCGTGACGTGAATTCCGGCGGCGCGCAACTGCTCGATTCCGCGACCCGACACACGGTCGTCGGGGTCGGTGACCGCCACGGTGACCGCGCCGATGCCGGCCTCGATGATCGCGTCGGTACAGGGTCCGGTGCGCCCGGTGTGGCTGCACGGTTCGAGGGTCACGACGAGATGTGCACCGTGCGTGTCGCGGCCGGCCTCGTGGGCGGCTCGGAGGCATTCGATCTCGGCATGGGCGCCGCCGGGAGCCTGAGTCGCTCCTTCGTGCACGGAGCCGTCGGCACACACCAACACGGCGCCGACCCACGGGTTCGGACGCGCACGAAGACGTGCGGTCTCGGCCATGGCAATGGCACGGCGCATCAGCGCCTCGTGGTCGGTCATGTTGTGTCCTTGCTCCCATCCGGACTGTCACCGTCGGCCCCGGAATTCCACCGAGTCGGCCCCGCCGCCGAGGCGACGGGGTTCGCGGGCTGTCACCGCCGGTCGGGAATTGCACCCAACCCTGCAAGGGGTGTTTCCACCTCTTTGTGCCGGCATTCACCGGCCACGTCAGGCTATGCCTGCGGGTGTTCGGCCAACAACCCGACCATGCGGCGCCATTGGAGGAGCATCGCCTGCATGTCGTTGTTGTCGCGGATACCGATGAACGGACCGAAGAGCACCGCCGACATGCCGATCGCGGCCGCCTGCTGTGCAGTCACTCGGGCGACACCTGCGTCGAGCCCGTTCATTTCCTGGACTCGGCGAGCCATCGCTGCGATCACCGGAGGGTCGTCGAAGAGGTCTCCGAAGTCGACTCCCTCGAGGGCGAGGAACATGGCGAGCTTGAGCGCGAACTGGACGTCGGAGTCGAACGGTCGCAGTGCGATCTCGCTGGCGGGGGCTTTCTCGGTCCGGGTCGCGATCTCTTCGAGGACGTCTCGCAGCACGGCAAGGAGGAGATCGTTCTTCGATCCGAACCATGTGTGGACGAACCCGTGGTTCACATCGGCGACGGCGGCGATCTCCCGCACGCCGACCTCTGTGAAGGGGCGCTCGGACACGAGGTCTCGCGTGGCCTGCTTCAGCCTGCGTTCACCCTCCTCGCGGGAAATCGGCGAACGACGCTTCCGCTTGGTCTCCGTCTCCCGAACACGCCCCATTTCCACACCTTAGGTCATGGATGACTTCGACGACCTGCAACAGTCAGTGTATCTTGTCGGGTGAATCGTCGTTCCCTGATTTGAGGAGTTCCCCGTGAGTCATCGCCGCATCAGTCGAGTTCTGGGCCGTGCCATCGGAGCATTTGGTGCGCTCGCAGTGGCTGTCGGTTCTCTTCCCGCGGCGCCTTTCGTCTCGCCTGTGAGTGCCGCGACGTTCACGGTCACGAGTCTCGCCGACGACGGAAGCAGCGGAACTCTGCGCTGGGCGATCACAGAGGCGAACGCGGCGGCAGGAGCCGACACGATCGACTTTCAGAACGGTCTCGCCGGCACGATCACGTTGACGTCGAATCTTCCCCCGGTCACCGGTGCCTTGACAATCGATGGTCCTGGTCAGAACGTGATGACGATCGACGGCGCCAACTCATTTCGACCGTTTACAGTGACGTCGTCTGGCATTTCTCTGACCCTCGACGATCTCACTCTGACGCGTGGTGGCGGCGGAAACGAGAGTCAACTTATCTTCAACTCTCGTGGGACAATCGTGGCGACTCGGGTGACGTTTACTTCCACAAGCAACACCGCTGTTTTCAACAAAGAAGGTGGTTCTGTGGCGACCTACACAGATTGTGTATTTCGCAACAATGGAACTGGGATAGGAGGAGACCACGGAAGCACTCCTTCGACGACAAGCAACACCGACAGTGACTATTCCAATCGCACTTACGTGGTGAACTCGCTCTTTGAGAACAACAGCTCAGGCATCAATCAGCAACGCTTCACGCGCATCACAAACTCGACGTTCCGCAACAACGGGAGTGGAGCTCGAATCAGCGGACTAAATCGGACACAGATCTACAACTCGGTATTCACTGGAAATGGAACTGCGATCTACCACACAATGTGGCTGCCGACGACATGGTTGGGTATGGGCGCCAACAATCGACTCCATGACGGCAATACGTTTTCGAACAACACGACGACCTTTGTTCTCGATGACAGCTGGAACAACGGACAACGGTCGCAGCAGTGGACAACCATCACAAACAACACGTGGGACGGAGTAGGAACGTGGATCTCTGCGGGTCGATGGAACGGTGCATCCAACGTCACAGATTCGGTGGCGACGGTCAATAGTTCTGGCCGTGTGTGGACGGAGTCGGGCAACACGATCGTCGCGCCGTCGACTACTACAACTTCGACCACGACCACGACCACGACCACGACGACGACCACAACGGTTCCAGCGACAACGACGACTGTCTCACCAACGACGACATCTTCCGCTACAACGACGATTGCCACTCCCACCGGTGCCGCTGCGGTTACTGCGCCGCTTTCCTCGGCACCGACTTCGACGACGGTCGCCCTTCGTCGAGACGGTGGGGCATCGGATGGCAACACGTCGACCGGCGATGATGACGCACCCGCTTCTCGTGCGCTCGCGGCGGCCGCGCCGACGACCACCTCATCGGTTGCGCCAACTACGACGACCTCGACCGTGCCGGCTCCCGATGCACCCGAGGCGGCGCCGGGTGAGGGGCGTGTCACCATCGACGGGCAATCGATCGAGACTCAGCTCTCGCGCAGCAACAACGGGCTCGTCGTTTCTGCTGGTTCGATGTCGGCCACCATCTACGGCGAGACTGCCGACGGTCAGCGCATTGCCCTCGACGCTGACGGGAACCTTCAGTTGAACGAGGGCGACAGCGTGGTGGTGGAAGGCAACGGGTTCGAAGCCAATGCAACCGTCGACATCTGGTTGTTCTCGACGCCCACCAGACTCGGCGATCTTGTGACGTCGTCGTCAGGCACTGTGGCTGGCTCGTTCGAGGTTCCTGCATCGGTGGAACCCGGTGCCCATCGTCTCGTTCTCAAGGGCACGAGCGCAGACGGCAAAGATGCCGTGATCGGAGTCGGTCTGTACCTGGGTGAGTATGCGAACGAGGGCGGCATCAACCGTTGGGTCATCATCGTGCCGCTGGTGGTGGCGACTATTCTCGGTTTGGTGATTCCGACCACCGTGCGTCGCCGTCGTGCGATGCAGCTGAATGCCTAACTGGCGGCGCCGCAAGAACGGCGGTGAAGACGGAGTTGGTTGGATCTACGCCGACCTGTTCCTGGCGTTGACGATCGTCGGTCTCGGATCGGCGATCGTCACCGTGTCGAGCCCGGCCGGCGGAGCCACGCCGACCACGGCACCGAAGACGTTCCAGCTCAGTTGCCGCGAGTTCGCCGTGCGCGTTCCGGGGAACCTGAGCCCCGAACGCGGCGGAACCCAGATCGAGGAAGCCGTCGCCGCAGAGATCGCCGATCGAGGATGGACGGCCGACGTGGCCAAGCCCGGTTTCGTGCTGGTGATGGGTGGATTCGGTTCGTCGGAGAGTCCCGGTGACGGTGACCGTCGCGCGAAGAATCTCCTTCCACGACTCCGCCAGTCGACGGAACTGCTCCAGGGAGTCGAGATGCGCACGGGCGGTGCCCAGAGCGTGCGCATCGACGGCAAGAACACACAGGTCGGCGGCGCCGGCTCGTACGTGATGGTGACCTACCTGCTGTTCAGCGGACCACCGCTGGTCGAAGACTGCACAGGCTGACGAAAGAGACAACAATGACAGACATGATGACCAGCCACGGCACCGCCCACGACACTGCCGTGAGTGCCGTCGACAAGTGGATCAAGGTGTCGAAGCAGACATCGTCGCTGGCGGGCGCGGCGGCGGTGTTCGTCGACGACCTGCGCACCGGGCGAAACGTGCGCACGTGGTCGCGGGTGAACCTCGAGCAGATCCTGCCCTACAGGTTGGAGATGCCGCGCCTCCTTCTGGTCGTGCGCGCCGGGGCCCTGTTCCTTCCGATTCTTCTCACCTGGCTCGCCCTGTCCCAGGTGATCGGCCCATTCGCCCAGTTCATCCAGAACCAGCAACCGAGCGCGAACTTCCTCTGGTTCTGGCAGACGAATCCGGGTGAGTCGTTCGCCGGTGTCTTCGAACTCGGTCACGTCGCGCTCACCGCCGCGGCCGTGCTCGCCTTCCTCTCGGTGCTCGCGATGCGCATCGCGTGGTGGGAGACCTCACGCGCCGAGCGCACCGAGCATGCGTATTCAGAGATGTTGTCGGCCGTCGAGGCTTACTTCGTCTCGGTGCGCGAGAACTGACGCCGCGGTCGCCTCACCGGCCGTCGAGTCGGCGGGCAATCTCGCGGTCGCGCTTCACCACGTTGCGCGCGAGGACCGTGCCCACGGTGCCGACTCCGCCGATGATGAGCCCGAACACCGCCCACTGAAGTGCACCGCCGCGGTCGCCGGCCTGTTGGGGTTCCTTCCCGCAGCCGGGTTTCGGGAGGAAGCCGATGCACTCGCTCGGATCGCGTTCGAGGTCCCACACGACGGTGCTCTCGCTCGGCTGCGGGTCGTCGCTCGGTGGCGACGCGAAGGCGGCAACCGGTGACACCGTGACGACGGCCGCGAACAATGCGGAAGAGACCAGGGGGACACGGCGCGGCACGACCCCATCGTTACACCGACAACTAGGGTGGAACAAGTCATGACGACTTCCCCCGCACCGCTCTCGCACGAGACCGTTCTCGTGGTCGATTTCGGGGCGCAGTACGCGCAGTTGATCGCCCGCAGGGTGCGTGAGGCGCAGGTGTACTCCGAGATCGTGCCGCACACGATCACGGCCGACGAGGTGCAGGCCAGGTCGCCGAAGGCGATCATCCTCTCGGGCGGGCCGAAGAGCGTCCACGTCGACGGGTCGCCGTCGCTCGATGCCGCCATCTACGACCTCGGTGTTCCGATTCTCGGTATTTGCTACGGCTGCCAGCTGGTGGCCCAGCAACTCGGTGGCACCGTCGCGCGCGGCGGGCGCGGCGAATACGGACGTGCCGTGCTCACACGAACCGATGCGTCGTCGGCCATCTCGGTCGACTCTCCCGGCGCCTCGGTCGACGTGTGGATGAGCCATTTCGATTTCGTGAGTGAGGTTCCGCCGGGTTTCGTGACCACAGCGTCGACGCCCGATGCGCCGAACGCGATCATCGAGAACACTGCACGCGGCATCTTCGGAGTTCAGCACCACCCAGAGGTCGTGCACTCGGTGAACGGCCAACGTCTCCTCGAGCGGTTCCTGCGCGAGGTGGCCGGGTGCTCGGGCGACTGGACGATGGCGTCGATCGTCGACGACCAGGTTGCGGCGATCAGGGCACAAGTTGGCACCGAACGGGCGATCTGCGGACTCTCGGGCGGTGTCGACTCGTCGGTCGCAGCCGCGCTCGTGCACCGCGCGATCGGTGCCCAGTTGACGTGCGTGTACGTCGACACCGGTCTCATGCGTCGCGGGGAGAGCGAACAGGTGGTCGAGACATTCCGTCGCAGCATGGGAATCGAACTGATCCACGTCGATGCCGGTGCGCGCTTCTTCGAGGCGCTCAGTGGAGTGACCGAACCCGAGGCCAAGCGCAAAGCCATCGGAGAACTCTTCGTGCGCATCTTCGAGGAACACACGGGCGGGATCACCGACGCGAAGTTCCTCGTGCAGGGCACGCTGTACCCCGACATCGTCGAGAGCGGTGGCCACGACGGCACCGCCGCCGTGATCAAGAGCCACCACAACGTCGGCGGGCTCCCCGACGACATGACTCTCGAGTTGTGCGAACCGCTGCGGGCCCTGTTCAAGGACGAGGTGCGAAAGGTCGGGCTCGAGCTCGGGCTTTCCGACGAGATCGTCTGGCGCCAGCCGTTCCCGGGACCCGGTCTCGGGGTCCGGATCATCGGCGAGGTCACCCCTGACAAGGTGGCCACGCTCCAGCATGCCGACGCCATCGTGCGCGAAGAGGTGAAGGCGGCCGGTCTCGAGCGCGAGATCTGGCAGGCCTTTGCGGTGCTCGCCGACATTCGCAGCGTCGGGGTGATGGGAGACGAACGCACCTACGGCTGGCCGATCATCGTGCGCGCCGTCACCAGTGACGACGCCATGACAGCCGACTGGGCGCGCCTCCCGTACGACCTTCTCGAGACTCTCTCGAGCCGGATCATCAACGAGGTTCCGGGGATCAACCGGGTCGTCTACGACGTGACCTCGAAGCCGCCCGGCACCATCGAATGGGAGTGAAACCCTTGTGGTGCAAGGGTTTCATGGCCCGACGGCACCCCTGCGGCACCCCCAAGTAGCCTCGCTCGGGTCATGAGGACGACCCGCCAACGGCTCTTCGTGGGCCGAGTGACCCCCCGCCGACTCGCTGGTGCGACCTGGCACCGAGCCGCAGTGGCGACCGCCCTGCTGTCTGTCGTGGTGCCCGTGGCCGTGCCCGGCGGTGCCTCGGCCGAGCCTGTCGACGACAAACGCCGCCAGGTGGCTGCCCTCGCCGACGAGTTGGAGCGGATGACCGAGCGGCTCGATGCTCTCGCCGAGGACTACGTGGAGGCCGTCGCACTCGAAGAGGAACTCTCGGGCGAGATCGCCGAGGCGCAGGCCGAGGTCTCGGCCGCCGAGGCGCAACTGGCCCAGATGCGCGGCACGTTGTACCTGTCTGCCGTCACCCAGTTCATGCACGGGGGACGCAACTCCACCCTCACCAACCTGCTCGCCTCCGACGGCGGCCTGCAAGATGCCCTCCAGCGAGGCCAGTTGACGTCGATCGCGCTCAACCAGGGATCGCTCACGACCGACTCGCTCGACGCCACCGCGACGGAATTGACGAAGAAACGAAAGGTGCTCGAGCGCAAGCGCGCACAGGCCGAGTCGGTGGCGGAGAACGTGCTCCGTCGACAGGGTGCGACAGAAGAGTTGGCGGCCAAGTTCGCACAACTCAAGAACTCGGCACAAGGTGAGCTGGCGGTGCTTCTGCGCGAGGAACAGGAGCGACGCGAACGCCTGGCCCTCGAAGAGGCCGAGCGCGAGGCGAACTCTTTCAAGAACAAGTACTCCTCGGTGCAGGCCAAGTACCGCAACATCCCGAGGGTCTCGGCACGCAGCCAGGCCGCCATTCGCTATGCGCTCTCGCAGCTCGGCACGCCGTACCGATACGCGATGTCGAGCCCCGGCAAGGGCTTCGACTGCTCCGGTCTCACCGCGTATGCGTGGGGCAAGGCCGGTGTCAGCCTGCCGCGCAACTCTCGACGCCAGTACAACGCGCTGCCGAAGGTGCCGAAGGAACTTGCCCAGCCCGGCGACCTGATCTTCAACGGGTCACCGATTCACCACGTCGGCATCTACCTCGGTGGTGGCCGCATGGTGCATGCGCCGCAGACGGGAGACGTGGTGAAAGTCGGCCCGATCAGATGGTGGAAAGTGGTCGGCGTCGTCCGGCCGGGCTGACAGGCACTACCGTCGCCCACCGTGCGGGGAATCGACGAGCAACGGGTCGGCGACTGGCTCGAGACCAATGTCGAGGGGGTCGTCGGACCGTTCACGTACGAGTTGATCGCCGGTGGTCGCAGCAACCTCACGTTCCGCGTGGTCGGCTCTGACGGGACCCCGATGGTTCTGCGCAGGCCGCCACTCGGGCACGTGCTCGCGACGGCGCACGACATGGCGCGCGAGCACCGCATCATCTCTGCCGTCGGCAAGACCGAGGTGCCCGTGCCGCCGACACTCGGGCTGTGCACCGACGAGAGCGTGAACGGTGCCCCGTTCTACGTGATGGGGTGGGTCGAGGGTGTCGTACTCGACAGTCCCGACAGGGGAGCACACCTGCCCGAGTCGCTTCGTGCGTCGGCATCGGAACACCTGGTCGACGTGTTGGCCGACCTGCATGCCGTCGACATCGACGCGGTCGGACTCGGTGATCTCGCGAAGCGCGACGGCTACTGCGAACGTCAAGTGCGTCGTTGGACGACGCAGTGGGAGAACTCGAAGACGCGCGAACTTCCCGCCGTCGAGGAAGTGAGCCGTCTCTTGGCTGCGTCGATTCCCGACCAGCAGGGCACGTCGATTGCCCACGGCGACTATCGCTTCGGGAACTGTCTCACCGACGTCACCCGCGGTCGGATCGCGGCCGTGCTCGACTGGGAACTGTGCACGCTCGGCGACCCACTCGCGGACCTCGGCTACATCGGTATCTACTGGACCGACCCCGGCCAGCCGAACCGCCGCGGGAATGATCCCTCCGGGTTGCCCGGTTTTCCCCGCTTCGACGACCTCGTCGAGAGATACGCGCGTCGAACCGGCCGCGACACGTCGAACATCGGCTGGTACAAGGCGTTCGCGAGTTTCCGTCTCGCGGTCATCTCCGAGGGTGTGTATGCGCGGTACCTGCACGGCGCGATGGGTGACCAGCAGATCGATCTCGAACCGATGAAGATCGGCACCGAGATGCTGGCAGACGCCGCCTTGGCTGCGTTGAAGGGGCGGTGACCGACATGGCAGTGGAACTCGAAGGATGGACGCGCGCCCCGTTCAAGTCGGCCACGATCGAACGAGACGTGTACCGGAAGGGGAGTGGCCCGGCAGTGGTGGTCGTGCACGAAGTGCCGGGTATCACCCCTGCTGTCCTGCGGTTCGCCGAAGAGACCGTGCAGCGGGGGTTCACCGTGGTGATGCCGAACCTCGTCGGCACCCCCGGCAAGGAGTACTCCAACGCGTACGCGATGGCCTCGCTTGCGAAGGTCTGCGTTGCACGCGAATTCTCCGCACTCGCGCTCGACCGCACGTCGCCGATCGTGGCATGGCTGCGTGCTCTCGCCCGCCACATCCACACCGAGGTCGGTGGTCGGGGCGTGGGCGCGGTCGGGATGTGTTTCTCGGGTGGGTTCGCGCTCGGCATGATGCTCGACGAGATCATGGTCGCGCCGGTTCTGTCGCAGCCGTCGATGCCGTTTGCGATCGGCAAGAAGCGGGCGCGCAGTCTCCATCTCTCGCCCGACGACGCCGCCGTGGTCGCCGACCGTGCGGCGCAGGGCTGCGAGGTGCTCGGTCTCCGATACGACGGCGACAAGCTCGTGGGCGACAGGTTCACTTCGTTGAGGGAACTGCTCGGTGACCGTTTCGTGGCGGTGGAGTTGCCGTCAACGAAGAAGACCGACCACTCCGTGCTCACCGAACAACGCGACGACGAGAGCGTGCGGCGCGTGATCGAGTTCTTCGCCGAGAAGCTGCTCTGATGCCGCGACTCAGCGCGGACCACCGTCGACGTTGACGAGGGTCCCTGTCACGTAGCTCGATGCATCACTGGCCAGGAACAGTGCGGCTCCCACGATCTCGTGCGGCTGGCCCCCTCGCTGCAGGGCGTATGCAGACTTGGCGCGTTCGGCGAACTGCTCGAGGTCCCAGGCCTTGGAGATGTCGGTCAGGAACGGTCCCGGCACGATGCAATTCACGCGCACGTGCGGCGCGAAGGCCCGCGCAAGACTCACTGTCAGGTTGTTGACCCCTGCCTTCGCGGCGCCGTAGATGATCTCGTTCGCCGACGGCCGTTGGCTCGTTGTCGACGAGACGTTGATGATCACGCCGCCTCGCACGGCGCCGTCCGGGCTCGGCCGGCACATCTCCGTCCCCAACAGTGCCGACAAACGGAACGGTCCTTTCAGGTTCACTCCGATCGTCTTGTCCCACAGTTCCTCGCTCACCTCGGCGACCGAGGGGTAGAGAGGCGACATGCCGGCGTTGTTGACGAGCACGTCGACCCGACCGAACTCTCCGAGCGCAACCGCAGCCAGACGTTCTGCGTCGCTCCACGATGCGGCGTGGTACGCCACCGCGAGCGCGCGACGCCCCTTCGCGCGGATCTCGTCGGCGACCGTCTCGCAGTTCTCGAGTTTTCTGCTCGCCACGATCACGTCGGCGCCGTGGTCAGCGAACGCGAGTGCCATTTCACGGCCGAGGCCGCGACTGCCCCCGGTGACGAGTGCGGTCTTTCCCTCGAGCGAGAACAGATTCGTCGACATGGTGCCCCCTTCGTCGACCCGCGGTCACGCGTCGGCGATGCGTGCCGTGTAGGCCGGGTGGTCGAACGTGTCCACCATAGGCGCGACGTCGCCCCCGCTCGTCAGGAGGTGACGCGCGAGCAGACCCTTTGCTGCCTTGGCGTCGTGTCCACCCACGCGACCGCCGCGGCGTGCAACGAGGTCGACGCGCACGGCACCGAGTGTGCTCCAGTCGATCGCGGCGCGGTGTTCCTGTGGAAGCAGGTCGATCACGGTGCGCCCCCTGAGCCACGTCGCAAGCGCTGCGGTGAGATCGTCGCGCCACCACCCCGACAGTGCCCCGTAGCCGGGCAGACGAGCGCCGATCTTCAGGCGATAGTCGGGGAGTGGGTCGTCGGCGCGTACGAGGCCGGCGAGCCCGGAGACGACCACGATGCGGGCTGCGGCGCGCGCACGTGCCGCGCTCGGCAGCCCGGCAAGATCGAGATGGTCCCAGACCACACCGGTGTACCGGCGCCACGCAGGCAACGTGGGCGCACCGACGAGGGACGTGTTTGCAGCCCGTGCCCGATCGAGGAGAGCGCCCTTCACGCCGAGAAGAGCAGCATCGCCGCCCTTCAGTCGGCGCAACTCGGTGGCAAGTTCCGCTCTCCACTCACCGAGAACCGTGCCGAACACACCCGATTCCACGCGCCATGGCTCTGACGGCGTGCCGCCTTCGGCTTTGCCTTCCGACGGGGGAAGAAGGACGATGAACTGCTCTCGACTCAAGATGAAATTACTCCACCTCCGAACATATACTGCCCGTATGCGAGTGCGCGTCGACCCCACCAAGTGCCAAGGCCACAACCGCTGTTATGCGCTGGCCCCCGAGTTGTTCGATGTCGATGACCTCGGCAACGCCTTCGAGCTGAACGACGGCGTGGTGCCGGCCGGGCTGGAAGACAAGGCGCGCCTTGCCGTGGCGAACTGCCCCGAATTCGCCATCACGATCACGGAGGACTGAACGCACATGACATCTGTGTACGGGCCCGTCACCGACTGGCAGAACGACTTCGACCACGCCGATCCGGAGTACAACCGGAACATCCACGAGATCTGGGAGAACCTGAAGTCGTCGGGTTGCCCCATCGCCCACACCGAGCGCTACGGCGGCGTGTGGCTGCCCCTCACGCACGAGATGGTGCACGAGATCGCGTACGACACCGATCACTTCACGAGCCGCAGCGTGGTGGTGGGTCAGGTCAAGCCGCACGAGTTCGACGACATGCCCGACGACGAGCGCGGCACACCGCCCGCTCCCATCGGTGGTGCGCCGCCCATCACGAGCGACCCGCCCTTCCACCAGCACGCACGTCGCATTCTTCTGCCGGCATTCGCCCCCAAGAAGATCGATCCGCTGCGCGAGGAAGTCGAGCGCATGTGCAACGAGCTCATCGACAAGATGGGCGACAAAGACGTGATCGACGCAGCCGTCGAGTACGCGCAGCACATTCCGGTGATGATCATCGCTCACATGCTCGGTCTCCCACTCGACGACGCCGATCGCTTCCGCGGCTGGGTGCACCTCGTGCTCGAGTCGGTGAATGCACCGATCGAGGAGCGTCAGGAGAAGTTCCGCGAGTTCGGTGAGTACCTCGACAAGCACATCCAGGATCACATCGAGAACCCGCGCGACGATCTCATCGGCGATCTGTTGAACGCCGAAGCCATGGGTCAGAAGCTCACGCCCGACATGGTGCGTGGCATGGTGATCCTCGTCCTCATCGCCGGTATCGACACCACGTGGAGCGGCATCGGCAACTCGATCTGGCACCTCGCCACGAACGCCGTCGACCGACGTCGTCTGGCCGAGAACCCGGGCATGATCCCGATGGCCGTCGAGGAGTTCCTCCGTGCGTACGCGCCGGTGACGATGGCCCGCCTCGTCAAGGAAGACCACGAGTTCCACGGCGTGCAGATGAAGCAGCACGACTGGGTGCTGCTTCCGTTCCCCGCCGCCAACCGCGACGCGGCACAGTTCGAGGACGCCGACAAGGTGATCATCGACCGTGAGGTGAACCGTCACGCCGCGTTCGGTCTCGGCATCCACCGCTGCATCGGCTCGAACCTGGCCCGCCTCGAGATGAACGTCGCAGTCGAGACGTTCCTGAAGCGATTCCCCGACTTCGAGTTGATCACCGACGAAGAGATGCAGTGGAGCACGGGTCAGGTACGCGGTCCGCGCCGCATGCCGATCCGCGTTCTCGCCCGCAGCTGACCCGTCGGCTGTCCTTCCGGGGACCACGACACACTCCGTGCCTACGATGGCACGACCATGCCTGACGACAGACGACACGACGACGCCCCGGCGACGGTCGTTCCGTTGAATCCCGACCAAGAAGACGCCGTCCATCACCCTGGCGGGCCGATGCTCGTCATCGCCGGGGCCGGGTCAGGAAAGACGCGCGTTCTCACCCAGCGCATCGCGTGGCTCGTCTCGCAGGGGGTGAGACCGTCGGAGATCCTCGCGATCACGTTCACGAACAAGGCCGCCGAGGAGATGCGCTCGCGTGTCGCCGACCTCGTCGGTGGGGCAGTCGAGTCGATGTGGGTCACCACGTTCCACAAGGCGTGCGTACGGATCCTGCGTCGTCACGCAGAGGCTCTGGGGTATCCGCCCAGGTTCGCCATCTACGACGCACAGGACTCGCGCCGTCTCGTCGGCTACGTCATCCGCGACCTCGGTCTCGACCCCCGGAAGTTTCCCGTGAACTCGGTGCAATCGCGCATCAGTCTCTGGAAGAACGAGATGGTCTCGGTGTCGCGGGCCATCGATTCGGCCGACAACCCAGCCACCCGTCGCATCGCCGAGGTCTATCGCGACTACCAGGACCGCCTCGTGCGGGCCGGTGCCATGGACTTCGACGACCTCCTGGTGAACGTGGTCCGACTCTTCGAGTCGTATCCCGATGTCCTCTCGACGTGGCAGAACCGGTTCCGGCACGTGTTGATCGACGAGTACCAGGACACCAACCGTGCCCAGAACCGCATCATCCTCATGCTCGGTGCACTGCACCACAACGTGTGCGTGGTGGGCGACTCCGACCAGAGCATCTACAAGTTCAGGGGTGCCGACCTGCGCAACATCCACGAGTTCGAGAAGGCGTTCCCCGACGTCACGGTCATCGTGCTCGCGCAGAACTACCGCAGCACCCAGACCATTCTCGAGGCCGCGAACGCGGTCATCGCCAAGAATCTCGACCGCGTGCCGAAGGATCTCTGGACGTCGTCGGGGTCGGGTGATCCGATCGTGCGCTACTACGCCGAAGACGAGTGGGACGAAGCCTCGTTCGTGGCCACGACCGCACGACAGTTGCGCGACGAAGACGGTCTCGAGTGGCGCGACATCGCCGTCATGTACCGCACCAACGCCCAGAGCCGAACGGTGGAAGAGTCGTTCATGCGGGCCGGTATCCCGTACAAGGTGGTCGGCGGCACGAGGTTCTACGACCGCCGCGAGGTCAAGGATGCCGTCGCATACTTGAAAGCGGCGGTGAACCCACTCGACGAGATCAGCGTGAAGCGGGTCCTGAACGTGCCCAAGCGCGGCATCGGCGAGACGAGCGTCGCGCGCATCGACGCATTCGCCGCGGAACACTCCATCCCGTTCTTCGAGGCCATGCGTCGCGCCGGCGAAGCAAAAGTGTCCGGCGCGGCCGCGAAGGGAATCGGCGCTTTTGTGGCTCTCGTCGACGAACTTGCCGCCTCACTCGACGACGGACCGTCGGCGGTGCTCGAGGTGGCCATGATCCGCAGCGGATACCTCGACGAACTCGAGAAGGAAGACACCGTCGAGGCCGTCGGGCGCATCGAGAACGTGCACGAATTGATCGGGTCGGCAGCGGAGTTCACGGAGGTCGACGAGTTCCTCGAGCAGGTCGCGCTCGTGGCCGACACCGACGAGATCGACTCCGAGAACAAGATCGTCCTCATGACGCTCCACTCTGCGAAGGGTCTCGAGTACCCGGCCGTCTTCCTTGTCGGGCTCGAAGAGGGCATCTTCCCCCACAGTCGAGCGCTGACCGAACCGGCCGAACTGGAAGAAGAGCGTCGACTCGCCTACGTGGGCATCACGCGCGCGCAACGCCGGTTGTTCGTGTCGCATGCGTGGCACCGCATGCTCTACGGCCAGTCGCAGTACAACCCGCCGTCTCGGTTCCTCGCCGAGGTTCCCCCGGAGTTGTTCGACCGGCGCGGCAACGTCGACTCTGGTGTCGACAGCGAGAGATCGGGCTATGGACGCGCGACCGCCTCGTGGCGCGACTCGACCCCGCCGCCGTACCGGCGTCGCGACGCCGACGAACCCGAGGGGCGCACGTACGGGTCGCGGCCGCTGTCCCGCGCCGAACGTTCCTCGGCTCCCCGCACGCCGGGCTCGCTGCCCGAGTTGCGCGTCGGCGACGACGTCGAGCACGCCACGTTCGGCGAGGGAGTGGTGCTCGAGATCAGCGGATCGGGCGAGAAGACCGAGGTCACGGTGCGCTTCAAGGACCGTGGCACCAAGCACCTCGCGCTCGCCTGGGCCCCGCTCAAGAAGCTCTGACGTCCGTCCCGTCGGTGCCGTGGAACGGCCCGCGGGTGGCACGCAGTAGTAGAAATGAGGGCATGAAGGCAGCCATCCTCGTCGAGAGTCTCACCGGCAACACCTGGCGCGCGGGCGAGATGATCGCCTCCAACCTGCAACAGGAGGGATGGTCGATCACCGGAATGTCGCCGGTGCGTCAGCCCGACCACGCGGCGATCCAGGAGGCCGACACGGTGATCGTGGGCACATGGGTGCACGGGTTGTTCGTGGTGGGTCAGGCCCCCTGGGCCGTCGACCGACTCCGGGCACTGCCGGCGATGGCTGGCAAGACTGCGGTGGCGTACTGCACGTTCGCACTGAACCCCGGACGTTCGCTCGACGTCATGACGCGTGCGCTCGAGAGTCGCGGTGCTCGCGTGTTGGGTGGTCTCGCGTTGCACCGCTCGCGACTCGCGCAGCACTCGGAAGAGTTCGCGGCACGTCTCGTCGACTCGCTCGCCTCGGGCTGACGCAGTCCGTATCGGTTCGCGCGATGCTCAGTCGCTCGGGTTGAGTCCGCGAAGGTCGATGTAGAGCGTCTCGCGGTTCTCCACGATCGGTCGCACGTCGCCTGGCGGTGACAGTTTCTCGACTGCCAGGGTTCGCCCTTCGCAGTCGGTGAAGTTGCGCGACGATCGCACGTGTTCCACGAGACACTCGGGTCCACGGTCGGCCGGGTACCCGTAGTACACCTGCCAGCCTCGGGCAGGATCATCGCCGGCATGGTCGAGAACGATCGATCTGACGCCGTCGGGGCTCTTCAGGTCGGGGAACAGCAACGGTCCGTCATCTGCCACCGACTCGGCCAGGGTCTCGACCGGACCGACCTCGAACACGGCCGAGCCGATTCGGGTTCCCTGGTCGGCACGGTCGTTGATGACGAGGGCCACCACCCACAGACCCCCGAAGAACAGGGCGAAAAAGGCGACACCACCGAGAACCGGCACGACGGCGCGGGCCAGGGGAGAGCGCAGGCGGGGGGCACGCATGGCCCCATTGTGGCGGGTTGGTGACGCCGTGGCGCGACGGCGTAGGGTTTTCTTCCTGTGAAGAGGACGTACCGAGTCGTCGTTGCCAAGCCCGGACTCGACGGGCACGATCGTGGCGCCAAGACCATCACCCGTGCGCTGCGCGACCACGGGTTCGAGGTCATCTACACCGGCCTCCACCAGACCCCCGAGCAGATCGCAGAGACGGCTCTGCAGGAAGATGCCGACGCCGTCGGGCTGTCGCTCCTCTCGGGTGCTCACCTCACACTCTTCCCCAGGGTCATGGCCGAGCTCGGCTCGCGCGACCTGGGCGACGTCCTCGTGTTCGGCGGAGGGGTCATTCCCGATGCCGACGCGCGCGCATTGCGCGAGCAGGGCGTTGCCAACATTTTCGGGCCCGGTTCGTCGCTGAAGGCGATCAGCCAGTGGCTCGAGGAAGAACTCGACGCCCGCGAGTGACGCCCCGCGTACCCGACGAGTCATCGACACCCACCCGCATCAACCCTCACGAGAAGAACACGGAGAGCCACACATGGATCTGTTCGAGTACCAGGGCAAGCAGTACTTCGCCCGCTACGACATACCGGTGTCGGCCGGCGGCGTGGCCCACACCGTCGACGAGGCGATCGCCGTCGCCGAGAAGGCCGGGTACCCGGTCGTCGTCAAGGCACAGGTCCAGGTCGGCGGTCGCGGCAAGGCCGGCGGTATCAAGCTCGCCAACAACGCCGACGAGGTGCGCACCCACGCCGGGAACATCATCGGCATGGACATCAAGGGTCACCTCGTGAAGCGGGTGTGGGTCGAGCACGCCTCCGACATCGCCGAGGAGTACTACGCCTCGTACACGCTCGACCGTGCAGCCAAGAAGCACCTCCTCATGCTGAGCGCCCAGGGCGGCGTGGACATCGAGGAAGTCGCGGCGAAAGATCCCGATGCGATCGTGAAGTTGCACATCGACCCGGTCGACGGCATCTCGGAGGCTGTCGCCAAGAAAGCCGCGGCTGACGCCAAGATCCCGGCCGCCGCGCAGGACGGTGTGGCATCGATTCTCGTCAAGCTCTACCGCTGCTTCACCGAGGGCGACTGCGACCTCGCCGAGATCAACCCGCTCATCTTGAAGCCGACCGGCGAGGTGCACGCACTCGACGCCAAGGTCAGCCTCGATGCCAATGCAGACTTCCGTCATCCCGAATGGGAAGAGTTCCGAGCAGTCGAAGAACTCGACGCCCGCGAGAAGCTGGCGCGTGAGAAGGGCCTCCAGTACATCGGTCTCGACGGAACCGTGGGCATCATCGCCAACGGCGCCGGTCTCGCCATGAGCACGCTCGACGTGGTGAACCAGGTGGGCGGAACCGCCGCCAACTTCCTCGACATCGGCGGCGGGGCGAACGCAGACCTCATGGCGAACGCCCTCGAGGTCATCAACTCCGACGCCAACGTCAAGAGCATCTTCATCAACATCTTCGGTGGCATCACCCGCGGTGAAGAAGTCGCCAAGGGCATCGTCGAGGCGCTCGGTCGTGTCGACCTGCGCGCGCCGATCGTGATCCGCCTCGACGGAACGAACGCCGAGGAAGGCCGTGAGATCCTGCGCAACGCCGGTATTCCGGAGTCGAAACTGACCAGCAAGCCCACGATGCTCGAGGCCGCCGAGGCAGCCGTCGCGCTCGCCAAGTGACCCCCGCAAGAGAGAGACAACGACAATGGCAATCTTCGTCAACGAGAACACAAAGGTCATCGTTCAGGGCCTGACCGGCGGTCAGGGCAAGTACCACGGCCTCCGCAACCGGGCCTACGGCACGCAGGTGGTGGCAGGCGTGACGCCCGGCAAGGGCGGCACCGATGTCGAGGGAATTCCGGTGTTCGACACCGTCGCCGACGCCGTTGCGGCCACCGGCGCCGACGCATCGTTCGTGGCGGTTCCGCCGAAGGCGGCACCTGCCGCGATCCTCGAGGCCGCGAAGGCCGGCATCGGGTTCGTGGTGTGCATCACCGAGGGCATCCCCGCACAAGACGAGGCGCGCACGTACAACACGCTCGTTCGTGAGTACCCGAACACCCGTCTGCTCGGTCCGAACTGCCCGGGCGTCATCAGCCCCGGTAAGTGCAACATCGGCATCACCGCCGGTGAGATCGCACAGCCTCCGTCGGCGTCGGGTCCGAACGTGGGCATCGTGTCGCGGTCGGGAACGCTCACCTACCAGGCGCTGTACGAGCTGAAGCAGCGCGGTATCGGCGTGTCGACCTGTGTCGGCATCGGTGGTGACCCCGTGCCAGGTACGTCGTTCATCGACTGCCTGCGCGAGTTCGAGGCTGACCCCGAGACGCACGCGATCATCATGATCGGCGAGATCGGCGGCTCGGCCGAGGAAGAAGCAGCCGACTTCATCAAGGCGAACGTGACCAAGCCGATGAGCGCCTACATCGCAGGCGTGACGGCACCTGCCGGCAAGAAGATGGGCCACGCCGGTGCCATCGTCTCGGGCGGCAAGGGAACGGCGAACGGCAAGATGGATGCCCTGCGCGCGGCCGGCGTGAAGATCGGACAGAATCCGACCGAAGCGGGCGCTCTCATGGCAGAGATCGTCGCCGGGTTGCGCTGAGTGCCACGCGCGCTCCTCTCCGTCTACGACAAGACCGGGATCGTCGAGTTCGCCTCGGCGCTGCATGCGCTCGGCTGGACGTTGCTGTCGAGCGGTGGCACTGCGTCCGTAGTCTCCGCGGCGGGCGTTCCCGTCACCGATGTCGCCGATGTGACCGGGTATCCGGCGATTCTCGGGCATCGTGTCGTGACGTTGCACCCGAAGGTGCACGGGGGCATCCTCGCCGACCGTGACGATGCCGCCCATGCCGACGACATGCGCACGCACGACATCGAGCCGATCGACCTCGTGGTCGTGAACCTGTACCCGTTCGCGTCGAATCCGAGCATCGAGATGATCGACATCGGCGGACCAGCTCTCGTGCGTGCGGCCGCGAAGAACTACGCCCATGTCGGCGTCGTCGTCGACACCGCCGACTACTCCGACGTCCTCGAGATGATCGAAGGAGGCTTCTTCGGGGTGGCGGCGCGCCGCGTGCTCGCCCAGAAAGCGTTCCGGGTCACGAGTGCCTACGACGCGTCGGTCGCGTCGTGGCTCGCCGACGAGACGAGTGACCGTGCCGACGCGACGGTGCCCCCGTTGCTCACCGTGGTGGCAGAGCGCGCTGAGGTCCTGAGATACGGAGAGAACCCGCACCAGACGGGTGCCAGGTACCGGTTGCCGGGCGTCGAGAGTTGGTGGGACTCGGCCGTTCAACTGAACGGCAAGGAGATGAGCTACCTGAATGTGCTCGACACCGAGGCTGCATGGCGACTCGTGAGTCGTTTCGACCGTCCTGCCGCGGTGATCGTCAAGCATGCGAACCCGTGCGGTGTCGCGCTTGCTCCCACCGTCGCCGACGCGTACCGCGCGGCCCACGCAGCCGACCCGGTGAGCGCCTTCGGGGGCATCGTTGCGGTGAACGGCGAAGTCGACGACGACACCGCGGCCCAAATTGCAGAGGTCTTCACCGAAGTGGTCGTCGCTCCGTCGTTCTCGGCCGGGGCACTCGAGATCCTCTCCGCGAAGGAGAACCTCCGACTCATCGAAGGTGTCGCTCCGTTCAACTCGATGGCGATCGACGTCCGTTCGATCGACGGAGGCCTGTTGGTGCAGTCGGTCGACGAAGTCGACGAGCCGCTCGACGACTTCCAGGTGGTCACGAAGCGGGCACCGTCGGCCGAGGAATGGACGAGTTTGCTGCTGGCGTGGCAGACGGTCGCTGCGACGTGGAGCAATGCGATCGTGCTCGCGCACGGAGACGTGGTCGTCGGTGTCGGTGGAGGCCAGCCGAACAGGGTCGATGCGGCCCGCTTTGCCGTCTCGCGTGCCGGCGACCGCGCACGCGGCGCAGTGGCCGCCAGTGACGCGTTCTTTCCGTTCGGCGACACTGTCGAGGAACTGGCTCGTGCTGGTGTCACCGCGGTGATCCAGCCGGGTGGGAGTGTGCGCGATGCCGAGTCAGTCGCCGCGGCCGATGCGGCCGGAATGGCGATGGTGGTCACCGGCACGAGGCACTTCCGCCACTAGTCGACGGTGCAGGTCCGCCACGGGGCGGCAACCGTAGAATGCATCAATGGCTCGGATCGGTGATCTTCTCGCTGCGGGGCGCACCTATTCGTTCGAGTTCTCGCCGCCCAAGACGGCGGCTGCGTCGCTGAGCCTCGGCCACACCATTGCCGAACTGCAGCCCCTCGGTCCGTCGTTCGTGTCGGTCACCTACGGCGCCGGCGGCAGTACCCGAGAACACACCCGTGACACCGTGTTGTGGGTCCGGCGGGAGACGTCCGTGCCGCCCATGGCGCATCTCACCTGCGTCGGTCACACCCGCGACGAGATCTCTGCGATCGTGTCGACCTATGTCGAGGCCGGCGTCGAGAACGTGCTCGCCCTCGGTGGCGACCCGCCGAAAAACCCCGCTGAGGCGCGCCCGAGCGACTACGAACGTGCGATCGACCTGGTGGAGCACCTCCGTGCCGAGGCAGACCTGTCGCTCGGTGTCGCCGCCCACCCCGAGGGCCACCCGCGATCGCCCGACCTCGCCACCGACCGCCGCCATCTCGCCGAGAAGCTCCGCCTCGCCGATTTTGCGATCACACAGTTCTTCTTCGACGTCGAGCACTACGTCTCGCTCGTGAACGATCTCGCCGATCTGGGCGTGACCAAGCCGGTGCTGCCCGGAATCATGCCGGTGACCAACATCGCCCAGGTGACCCGCATGGCCGAACTCTCCGGAGCCGAGTTCCCGGCGTGGTTGCGCGATCGCCTCGAGGCCGCGACCGACCCCGAGGACATGCGTCGCATCGGGATCGAGTCGGCAACCGAACTGTGTGCCGCCCTGCTCGAGGTGGGTGCGCCGGGTCTGCATTTCTACACCCTCAACAAGTCCTCTGCGACCCGGGAGATCTACGCCCAGCTGGGCCTCCCCGTGGGGTGAGCGCACCTCCATCAACAGGGGCGGGACAGGTGTCATGAACTCATGAGCACGCAGTACGGCACCGTCGAACACCTCGGTGGCACGCCTGCATGGGGCACCAGACGAGGCCCGATCGTGCCCTACGTTCCCGCCCTCGACGGGTTGCGCGCGCTCGCTGTGATCGCTGTCATCGTGTACCACGCGAACCACTCGTGGCTGGGCGGAGGATTCCTCGGCGTCGAGGTGTTCTTCGTGGTGTCGGGGTATCTCATCACCTTGCTTCTCACCGCAGAGCGCGAGCGCACCGGCGGTATCTCGCTCGGGTCGTTCTGGTGGCGCCGCGCGCGGCGTCTCCTCCCGGCGTTGATCGTGCTGCTCGTCGGTGCGACGATCTGGACGTCGCTCTTCGCTCGCGAGCGGCTCGGCATGTTGCGAGGCGACGTGGTCAGTGGTCTTCTGTACGGAGCGAACTGGTTCCAGATCTGGACGGGTGAGTCGTACACCGCAGACTTCGCGTTCGCGCCGCTACGCCATTTGTGGTCACTCGCCGTCGAGGAGCAGTGGTACATCGTGTGGCCGGTGGTGGTGGCCCTCGCCACCAGACGATTGCGGTCGAAAAGACTGCCTGTGATCGGTGCGGCGCTCCTGGTTGCTGCGCTCGTGATCAGCGCATGGACCGCGTTCATGTTCCGTGCCGGCCCTGTCGGCGACGTGTCGCAGACGCCCGGTCAGTACTTCTCGTTCTTCGGCCGTGACGTGTTGCGCACCGATTTCCTCTATCTCGGCACCGTGAGTCGCTCGAGCGGCCTGTTGCTCGGCGCGGCACTCGCCATGGTGTGGCGTCCGTGGGCGTTGCGTCGCGGTGGAGCGGCGCGCAGCGCCGGCGCACTCGATGTCGTCGGCGTGGCCGGGCTCGCGGCACTCGTGGTCATGGCCTGGTCGTATCGCACGGTGGTCGACGTGGTCGACGGGGGCCAGCAACCGTGGTCGTTCCTCTACCGGGGCGGTTTCCTCGCGGCGGGTTTGGCGACGGTGGCGGTGATCGCGACCGTGATGCATCCGCAGTCGCGGCTCGGTCGGTGGGTGCTGGCGACGCCACCGCTCGTGGCAATCGGCAAGCGTTCCTACGGGCTCTACCTCTACCACTGGTTCATCTTCCAGGCCCACCGAAAGCTCGCAGGAACGGGGCTTGAGCTGCTCGAGTTCGTTTGGTTGATGGTGATCACACTCGTCGTGACCGAACTCTCGTACCGGTTCGTCGAACTCCCCGTGCGCGACGGTCGTGCGCGGGTTGCCCTCGCACGCCTGCGGTCGTCGGCCGACGCCCTGCCCCGGCTCGCCGCGATCGCTCTGGTCCTGGCAGTGGTTCCGGCGTGGTCGGGGTGGTCACTCGCGACGGCAGACGTGGTCGCCGACGAGATCACGGAATCGCTCGACGACAACGAAGATGCCGTCACGCGCATCACCACGACGACGGCAGCGTCGGGCCCGACCACCACTGCGGCACCCGGGTCGACAACGACCACCCCGATGCAGAAACTTCCGTTCGATGTGTTTGCCGTCGGCGACTCGGTGATGTTGGGTGCGGCGAAGAAACTCACCTCGCTCGGCCTCACCGTCGATGCCGCGAAGAACCGCCAGGTGATCGAGGCGCTCCAGATCTTCAACTACTACAAATCGACGGGCGAGTTGGGGGAGCGGGTGGTGGTGCACCTCGGGACGAACGGCACCACCAAGAAGTCGACGTATGAGTCGATCCTGGCGCCCCTCGCCGATGTCGACACGGTCGTGGTGCTCACGGTGAGGGTGCCCGAGCGCGAGTACGAGACCCTCAACAACGACGTCATCAGGGCCCTGCCAGCGGTATTCCCCAATGTGACGGTGCTCGACTGGTGGGCACTGTCCGACGACAAGCCCGAATGGTTCGCCGCCGACGGCGTGCACCTGAACGACGTCGGGCGCGACGAGTACGCGCGCGCCATTCTGTCGGCCTTTGGTCGGTGACGGCCGCGCGAATAGTGTCGGGGCCATGACCTCTCCAGTACGTGTCGCAGTCACCGGCGCAGCCGGCCAGATCGGCTACAGCCTCCTGTTCCGCATCGCCTCGGGGGCCGTGTTCGGCCCCCAGACCCCCGTCATTCTCCAACTGCTCGAGATCACCCCGGCGCTCGGTGCGCTCGAAGGTGTGCGCATGGAACTCGACGACTGCGCCTTTCCGTTGCTCGCCGGTGTCGTGTGCACCGACGATGCGAACGTCGCCTTCGGTGACGCCGATGCGGCCTTCCTCGTGGGGGCGATGCCCCGCAAGGACGGGATGGAGCGCGGAGACCTTCTGAGCGCGAACGGCGGCATCTTCAAGCCCCAGGGAGCGGCCATTGCCGCCTCGGCCAAGCGCGACGTGAAGGTGCTGGTGGTGGGCAACCCCGCGAACACCAACGCACTCATCGCCATGAACAATGCCTCGGGGATGGATCCGCGTCGCTTCACCGCCATGACGCGTCTCGACCACAACCGTGCCGTCAGCCAGTTGTCGGCCAAGCTCGGAGTGGCGGTCTCCGACATCCGTCGCATGACGATCTGGGGCAATCACTCGAGCACCCAGTACCCCGACTTGTTCCACTGTGAAGTGGGTGGCAAGAGCGCGGCGGCCGCGGTGAACGACCAGGCCTGGCTCGAGAACGACTTCATCCCCACGGTCGCCAAGCGTGGCGCGGCGATCATCAAGGCTCGTGGTCTCTCGTCGGCGGCATCGGCTGCGAACGCGGCAATCGACCACATGCACGACTGGGTGCATGGCACCGCAGACGGCGACTGGGTGTCGATGGCAGTGCCGTCAGACGGCTCGTACGGCGTGCCGGAGGGTCTCATCTCGTCGTTCCCGTGCCGCTGCGAGAACGGTGAGTACTCGATCGTGCAGGGTCTCGACATCGACGACTTCAGCCGTGCCCGCATCGATGCCTCGGTGGCAGAACTTGCCGAGGAGCGCGACGAGGTGCGCGCCCTCGGTCTGATCTGAGCAGAACGTCATCCGACGTGACGTGTCGGCTGACGCGTCATTCGTAGACGGTCGATTCGCGAACCGACTCGAACGCGTGGTCGAGGGCCGCGAACACGGGGGCCGACTCGAGCAGTCGCACCGTGTCGCCCGTGATCTTCACGAGGCCCTTCAGCAGCGCGTCCTGTGCAGCCACGGTCGAGGTCGCGACGCCGACGGCGGTCTCCCATGACTGCTCCAGTCGGACGTGCTCGCGCGGTGCGGGACCGGCCGCGAACGATACGGCATCGTCACCCACTTGAAGGTGATAGAGAACCGTGCCTTCCGGTCCGTCGGTGACGACCTGGGTCACGCCGATGTCGTGGGTGGCCGCGAGGTCCCGCATCGACTCACTCGCCGCCACGGCCTCTCGCACGGCGTCGATCCAGTCGAGGCTCAGGTAACGGAACACGCTCCAACTCTACGGAGATCGCTGCCACAACGAAAAAGGCCCGGGCTCGATGCGAGCCCGGGCCTTTTTCAGTCCGAGATCAGACGAAGGCACCCGCGAACACGAGAGCCACGATCGTCATCACCTTGATGAGAATGTTCATCGCCGGGCCGGAGGTGTCCTTGAACGGGTCACCCACGGTGTCGCCCACGACGGCGGCCTTGTGCGGGTCGGAACCCTTGCCGCCGTGGTGTCCTGCCTCGATGTACTTCTTGGCGTTGTCCCAGGCGCCACCCGAGTTGGCCATGAAGATCGCGAGTGCGAACCCGGTCACGAGGGACCCTGCGAGCAGGCCTCCGAGTGCATCGACGCTCACGAACCCGGTCACGAGCGGTACGACCACTGCGAGACTGCCCGGCACGAGCATTTCACGCAGCGATGCTTCGGTCGAGATCGCGACGCATCGTGCCGAGTCGGGGGCGACGCCCTCGCGCCCCTCGCGCAGGCCCGGAATCTCACGGAACTGGCGACGCACTTCCTCGATCATCTTGTTCGCGGCGCGACCGACGGCGTCGATCGTGAGTGCTGCGAAGAGGAACGGCAGACCGGCACCCACGAAGAGGCCGATGAAGACCTCCACCTTGCCGACGTCGAGCACCAACTCCTCGCCGCCAGCAGCCACGATGGCGTACTGGAAGCTCTTGAAGAGTGCGAGAGCCGTGAGCGCGGCAGAGCCGACCGCGAAGCCCTTGGCGATCGCGGCCGTCGTGTTGCCGAGCGAGTCGAGTGCATCGGTGACCTTGCGCACGCTCGGGTCGAGGTGGGCCATCTCGGCGATGCCGCCGGCGTTGTCGGAGATCGGGCCGTACGCGTCGACCGACACCACTGCGCCGGTGGTCGCCAGCATGCCGATGGCGGCCATGGCGATTCCGTAGATGCCTCCGGGGATCGAACCTGCTGCGTCGCCGGTGCCGAGCGTCTGCTCGCCACCCCAGTACGCGAGGCCGACACCGACGAGGATCAGAACGACCGACGAAGCGACCGACACCATGCCGGCCGAGATGCCCGACAACACGGTGGTGGCCGGGCCCGTCTCTGACTGCTTGGCGATCTTCTTCACCGTCGCGAATTGGTCCGAGGTGTAGATCTCGGCGGCTTTGCCGAGTGCCCAGCCCACGATGAGGCCGCCCACGACGGCGACCGCGAGGCCCCACGGCTTCTCGTCGAACATCCAGTACGAGAGGGCGATCGAGGCGATGACGGTGAGGCCCATCGCCACATTGGTGCCCATGTGGAGCGCCTTCGAGAGGGCGTGCGAATCGGTCGAGTCGCCGCCACGCACGAAGAACGAGCCGATGATCGAGGCCACCATGCCCACGAACGCAATCGCGAACGGGTACATCAGCAGGTTGAGAACGCTGTCAGCACCCGCATTGGCGGCTGTGATGCTCATGGCGAACGCGGCGAGCGAGATCGGGGCGATGATCGAGCCGGTGTACGACTCGAACAGGTCGGCACCCATGCCAGCCACGTCGCCCACGTTGTCGCCCACGTTGTCGGCGATGGTCGCCGGGTTGCGCGGGTCATCCTCCGGGATGCCGGCCTCGACCTTGCCGACGAGGTCGGCGCCGACGTCGGCGGCCTTCGTGTAGATGCCTCCGCCCACGCGCGAGAAGAGCGCAATCGACGAGGCGCCGAGACCGAACGCGGTCACGATCTCGAAGGCATCGTCGACCTCCATCCAGGTGACGAACACGAGGTAGATGGCAGCGAGACCGAGCAGCGAGAGCCCGGCAACGGAGAAGCCCATCACGGCACCGCCACGGAAGGCGATCGGAAGGGCCTTGCCCGGTCCCTGCTTCGCGGCTTCGGCGGTACGGGCATTTGCCATGGTGGCGACCGTCATGCCGACGTACCCGGCACCGGCCGACAGCACCGCACCCAAGATGTAGGTGACGGCCGCGAGCGGGGCAATGACGAAGGCGAGAACGATGGCCAACGCCACGACGAAGACCGAGACCCACGTGTATTCCTTCTTGAGGAACGCGCGTGCGCCTTTCTGGATCTCTGTCATGAGGAAGACCATGCGGTCGTCGCCTGGTGAGGCTTTCGCCACGGAGCCGTAGAAGAACCAGGCGAGCGCGAGTGCCGCGATCGCCGAGCCCCCGGCGAGGTAGGGGATCAAGTCCATGGGGTGTGTGTCTCCAGATGGATCGTGGGCCGTCCGCGTATTCGAACGGCCCGGGGTCGGGACGAAACAACCCTAGTGAAAGGAGGCACAATTCCGGGGATTTGTCGGTGCCGTCCGGCACTGGAGTTGTGAGCCCGTGCCCCGTGGGGGGTACCTTTTCTCTCGCCGTCAACGTGTTTCGGCGCGGCGTCGAAGGAGTCCCCATGGCACAGACCATCGCGAGCCAGCGCGGAGCCGTCACCGGCACCGCGGCACGGTCCCGCAAGAAGCGTCCTTTCCTGCTCGATCTCTACTCCACCGCGGTGGGGAAGAAGTACGCGATGGGGCTCTCGGGTATCGCGATGATGGGCTTCGTTCTGTTCCACATGATCGGGAACCTGAAGATGTACTTCGGCCCGACCGACCTGAACGAGTACGCCGAGTTCCTCAAGAAGCTGCTCTACCCGCTGGCGCCCAAGGAGACGGTGCTCTGGATCCTTCGTGCAGGTCTCATCGGCGCCTTGCTCGTGCACCTGCACGCCGCATGGTCGCTGACGGTGCTCAACCGCAAGGCACGCCCCGAGAAGTACCGCTCTGCGCGCGACTACCAGATCGCGAACTTCGCCTCGCGCTCGATGCGCTGGACAGGCATCGTGGTGCTCACCTTCATCGTGTGGCACCTGCTCGACCTCACGTTCGGCGTGACGAACACCATCGGCGCCGACGGAGAGTTCGTGCGGGCCGAGGTATACGACAACGTGGTGCGCAGCTTCGAGCGCGTCCCCGTCGCGGTGTTCTACATCGTGGCCAACGTCGCCCTCGGCATCCACCTGTTCCACGGTGCCTGGAGCATCTTCCAGTCGTTCGGCTGGAACAACCCGCGCTTCAACAAGTGGCGCCGTTCATTCGCGACCGGCTTTGCGGCCGTTGTCGTGGTCGGAAACGTCTCGTTCCCGGTGGCCGTGCTGGCCGGGATCGTGGGCTGAGGAGGAGAACCATGAGCCTCACACAGGACCTGCTGGCGAAGAACACCGTCCAGCTCGACTCGAAGATCCCCACGGGGTCGGTCGAAGACAAGTGGGACAACTACAAGTCCGACATGAAGTTGGTGAACCCCAACAACAAGCGCAAGTTCAAGGTGATCGTGGTCGGAACCGGTCTCGCCGGTGCATCGGCCGCGGCGACGCTGGCCGAACTCGGCTACCAGGTGGATGCGTTCACGTTCCACGACTCGGCGCGCCGCGCGCACTCGATCGCAGCCCAGGGCGGCATCAACGCGGCGAAGAACTACAAGGGTGACGGCGACAGCGTGCACCGTCTCTTCTACGACACCATCAAGGGCGGTGACTTCCGAGCACGCGAGGCCAACGTGCACCGTCTCGCCCAGGTGAGCGTGAACATCATCGACCAGATGGTCGCCCAGGGCGTGCCGTTCGCACGTGAGTACGGCGGCCTGCTCGACAACCGCTCGTTCGGTGGCGCGCAGGTGTCGCGCACGTTCTACGCGCGCGGCCAGACCGGCCAGCAGCTCCTGCTCGGCGCCTACCAGCAGCTCGCCCGTCAGATCGGCCTCGGCGGAGTACGACTGTTCAATCGCACCGAGTTGATCGACGTCGTCACCGTGGACGGTCGGTGCGCCGGCGTCGTGGTGCGCGACCTGTTGACCGGCGAGATCCAGTCGCACGCGGCGCACGCGGTCGTGCTCGCCACCGGTGGTTACGGCAACGTGTTCTTCCTCTCGACGAACGCGATGAACTGCAACGTCACCGCCACCTGGCGCGCACATCGCCGAGGAGCACTGTTTGCAAACCCGTGCTTCACCCAGATCCACCCGACGTGCATCCCGCAGAGCGACGAGTTCCAGTCCAAGCTCACGCTGATGAGCGAGTCGTTGCGCAACGACGGCCGCGTGTGGGTGCCGAAGACGGCGGGAGACTCGCGACCCGCACACCAAATCCCCGAGGACGAGCGCGACTATTACCTCGAACGCCTCTATCCGTCCTATGGCAACCTTGCCCCGCGCGACATCTCTTCGCGCGCAGCCAAGCGACTCGTCGACAAGGGCCATGGAGTGGGTCCGTTGAAGAACGGCGTGAACCTCGACTTCTCGGCGGCGATCGATCGACTGGGCCGTGACGTGGTGGAGGAGCGCTACGGAAACCTCTTCGAGATGTACGAGCGGATCGCAGGGGAAGACCCCTACAAGACGCCAATGCGCATCTACCCGGCGACGCACTACACGATGGGCGGCGTGTGGGTCGACTACGAACTGCAGACGACGATCCCCGGTCTCTACGCGGCGGGTGAGGCGAACTTCTCCGACCACGGCGCGAACCGACTCGGTGCGTCAGCGCTGATGCAGGGACTTGCCGACGGCTACTTCGTCTTGCCGTACACGATCAGCAATGGCCTCGCGCCACTGCTCAACAAGTCGATCCCGACGACCGACCACCCGGCGTTCAAGGAGGCCGAGAACGAGGCGAAGGCTCGTTTCTCTGGATATCTCTCGACGAAGGGCAAGCGCTCGCCCGATTGGTTCCATCGTGAACTCGGAAAGATCATCTGGGACTACTGCGGCATGGAGCGCACGAAGGAAGGCCTGCAGAAGGCGATCTCCGACCTGCCCGCGCTGTACCAGGAGTTCAAGACCGACCTGCGCGTCACCGGTGACGGCGAGTCGACGAACCAGACGCTCGAGAAGGCCGGCCGCGTGGACGACTTCTTCCAGCTCGGCATGCAGATGTGCCAGGACGCACTCACCCGCGAGGAGAGCTGCGGCGCACACTTCCGTTCCGAGTATCAGACGCCGGACGGCGAGGCACAGCGCAACGACCAGGACTACTGCCACGTCGCTGCATGGGAATGGACGGGGGATGCGATGAAGCCCGCCCGCCACACCGAGGAACTCGTGTTCGAAAACGCACATCTCGCGACGAGGAGTTACAAGTGAGCCACCTGAAGAACCTCACGCTCAAGGTCTGGCGCCAGAAGGGACCGAACGACTCCGGACACTTCGAGAACTACACGATCGATGAGATCAGCGACGAGGCGTCGTTCCTCGAGATGCTGGACGTGCTCAACGAGCGTCTGATCAACGACGGCAAGGAAGCTGTCGTGTTCGACCACGACTGTCGCGAGGGCATCTGCGGCACGTGCTCGCTCATGATCAACGGTGTCGCCCACGGACCGAAGAAGGCGACGACGACGTGCCAGTTGCACATGCGTTCGTTCTCGAGTGGAGACACGATCGTCATCGAACCGTGGCGCGCGACCGCGTTCCCGATCATCAAGGACTTGATGGTCGATCGCAGTTCGTTCGATCGGATCATCGAGGCTGGTGGATTCATCACCGCCCCGACCGGTGGTGCACCGGACGCGAACCTGATTCCGATCCCCAAACCGGTGGCCGATGCGGCGATGGACTCCGCGCAGTGCATCGGATGTGGTGCGTGCGTCGCGGCATGCCCGAACGGCGCGGCGAACCTGTTCACCGCGGCCAAGATCTCGCACCTCAACTTCCTCCCACAGGGACAGCCCGAGCGCTTCAAGCGCACCGAAGCGATGGTCGAGACGATGGACGAATACTTCGGCTCGTGCACGAACCACGGCGAATGCTCGGCCGCGTGTCCGAAGGAGATCTCGATCGACGTGATCGCGCTGATGAACAAGGACTACCGCGCGGCAAAGGTCAAGAATCGCAAAGAACTCAGCCGCTAGATCGGCAAGACTGGTCACGTGCTGAGCAATCTCGCCCTATGGGTGCAGGACGTCATCGAGTCGTTGGGTTATCTCGGAGTTGCCCTCCTCGTCATCGCCGAGAACCTCTTCCCACCGATCCCGTCAGAGATCGTGTTGCCGTTCGCCGGCTTCGTCGCCCGTCGCGGTGACGGCTCCGTCGTCGTCATGGTGGTCGCCTCGACGGTCGGATCGGTCGTCGGAGCGCTCGTGTTGTATGCGATTGCTGCAGCGATCGGTCCCGAGCGCATCCACACCTTCGTGGTGCGCTTCGGCAAGTGGTTCGGCGTCAAGGAATCCGACATGGTGCGCGCAGAGGAGTGGTTTGATCGCCGTTCCAACGTCGCCGTCCTCGTCGGACGCTGCGTGCCGCTCATCCGATCACTCGTGTCGATTCCGGCCGGCTTTCGTCGGATGCAATTCGTTCCATTCGTCGTCTTGACGGCTGTCGGAAGTGCGGTGTGGAACGTCGCTCTCATCGGGGCTGGTGCCGCACTCGGCGACCAGTGGGACGTCGTCGGAGACTACGTGGGGATCTTTCAGTGGGTCGTCATCCTGGCGATCCTGGTGGTGGTAGCACGCTTCGTCGTGCAGCGAATACAGTCGAAGAAGACATGATCACCGCTGCAATTTTTGCCGCCACCGGCGCCGACACCGTTCAGGACTGGTTGCGCACCGACCTGCCGGCGATCATCATGACGATCTCCGGCGCATATGTGCTCTCGCGCTTCATCGCTTTCATGGCCGACCAGCAGATCCTTGCGGTCAAGTCACGCAACCCCGACACCGGGGACCTGTCCCGGGCGGCAACGGGTGCCCATCGAGCGGCCGTCGTCGGGGCGCTTCGCTGGGGACTCAACTTCGCGATCATCGCGGTGGCGACCACGTCGGTGCTCCTGCGTTTGAACATTCCCTCGTCAGCCCTCGTTTTCCTCGGCTCGATCGCCGGTGCCGGACTCGGTTTCGGTGCACAGCAGATGGTCGGCGACGTCATCGCCGGCATCTACATCATCTCCGAGCGACAGTTCGGCGTCGGTGACATCGTGCGGCTCGGACCGCTCGGCATCGTGGGATGGGTCGAGGGTCGGGTGGAGGAAGTGACGCTGCGCGTCACCAAGATCCGCACCTTCGACGGCGATCTCGTCAGCATCGCCAACGGCGTGTTGCGACACAACGTCAACATGTCGCGCGACTGGTCGCGTGTGCTCGTCACCGTTCCGCTCCCGCGTCACGCCGACGTCGAGGCAGCGATCACCACGATCAACGCCGTGTCCAGCGACATGGCCCGCGACCCGAAGTTTGCCGAGATGTTGATCGAGACCCCGCAGGTCACCGGAGTCGAGAATCTCGGTGAATCCGACGTCGAGATCCGCGTCGCCGGACGATCGCTGCCGGTTCAGCAGTGGAAGGTCGAGCGCGAACTTCGTCGCCGCATCGCCGCCGAGCTGCGCCACACGTATGCATCGCTGAAAGGTGACGCCTGATGTATTGGCGACGTCCGCGCAATTCGACGCTCGTGGCCATCGTCATCTTCCTCGTCTCGTTCGGGTTCTGGCTCGGCCAACCCCAGCCCGAGTCGCCGTCGTCTGGCGTGCAGTTTCCCGACGTCAGTTGGGTCTTCGTGACGACGACGGTTCCGGCAGTGGTCGATACGACCATTCCCGTCGAGACAACGGTTCCCGTCGACACGACGATTCCGACCGACACGGTCCCGGTCGAGACGACGCTGGATCCAGCCGCCACCACGCTTCCGTAGTCGCGAGCTCGTCGACTACTTGGTGTCGACGACGAGGAATGCCTCCGCGCATCGACCCTCGGGCAAGCCTCCCGCCTGGGCGATCATCTGACCCCAGTCGTGCATCCTTTGCGGCAATCCTGTCGGATCCTGGTGTTGGCTCGCGTGGCAGAGCAGTGCCTTGACCTTCGCATCGATGAACTCGGTCGTGTCGACGAAGTGCTTCGGGTTCGGGCCGGCCATGATCCACGTCTCGGGCACCGTGTGTGGTTGGAGTCCCCGGTCCGCGATCAGTTCGGGGAACGCAAACTCGTTGCGCGCATCGGGATAGACGGCGCACAGTGCCGCCTCACCGGTTGCGAGGTGGTCGGGGTGACTCGCATAGATCCGGTCATAGCGACGCTCGGCCGACTGGGTGAGCACGCGGTCAGGACGTTCGATACGAATCACTGCGCTGATTTCGCGACGGAGGTGCAGGTCGGCGACGACGGCTCCGTCGGGGAAGCCGAGGAAGTGAAGTTTCGTGACGCCGAGCACGAGTGCGGCCTCAGTTTGCTCGCGTCGGCGGATGCGGGCCATCTCGTCGCGGGAAATCGAGTTGTCGCTGCCGCCAGCCTGGCCGTCGGTCACGAGGCAGTAGACCACTTCGTGTCCTTCTGCGACCCACGATGCGATCGTGCCACCTGCGCCGAAGTCGACGTCGTCGGGATGGGCCGTGACCACGAGAATCTTCATGGCTCCACACTACGGACATCGTGTCGTCGGACACCGCACGAGAATTGGACGGAAATTGGACGAGCCATGCAAGTTCCTTGGATGGTGGTCGTTTAGGGTCGTTCACGTGTCACGACTCACTCAACTCGCACGGGCCATCTCGACGTGGGTGCTCGCCTTCCTCACGAAGCGCCGACTCATCTCCGGACTGGCTATCGGCCTGCTCGTGCTGTTCGTCGCCATCAGTGCGCTCATCGGTATGCCACCGATCGGCTACGTCCTGATCCTTGCTGGTATCGCCGGACCGACGTTGGTCTATGTGCTGCGCACGATGCGCAAAGAGGAGTCCGGTCGGGGTCGGTTGACCGCGCAACGCTTCGTTGGGGTCGTCGTTGCGGCGACGATCGGAACGTTCCTCGCCATCCAACTCGTGCCCTACGGCAAGTCCCACAGCAATCCGCTGGTGACCGGTGAGCCCCAGTGGGCGAACGAAGAAACCAGGGAGTTGATGGTTCGTGCCTGCTTCGGTTGTCACTCCAACGAAGTCGAATATCCGGCCTATGCAAGCGTTGCGCCGATCTCCTGGGTGGTGCAGTCACATGTCGACGAAGGTCGGGCGAAGGTCAACTACTCAGAATTTGATCGTCGTCAGCGCGGTGCCCACGAGACGCTCGAGGTGATCGAAGAGGGTGAGATGCCTCCGCACTACTACACGGTGTTCGGTCGTCATCCCGAGGCCAAGCTGAGCGCACGCGAGCTGGCGACCTTCATCGCCGGTGTGAAGGCGACCCCTGGACTGTCGGGGCGTGGCGACTGAAGTTGCCAATAGCCTGAAGCCACCCCGACGAGTTTGGAGCCCCAGTGAGCACAATCGATCTGACCCTCGACACCTTCGAAGACACCGTGCTCGGCGACGGCATCACCCTCGTCGACTTCTGGGCGTCGTGGTGTGGACCGTGCCGCATGTTCGGGCCGATTTTCGATGCCGCATCGGAGAAGAACCCCGACATTCGATTCGCCAAGGTGGACACGGAGGCTGAGCAGCAACTCGCTGGATCGCTACAGATCCAGTCGATCCCGACGATCATGGCGTTCCGCGACGGCGTGATGTTGTTTTCACAGCCAGGCGCACTGCCCGCTGCGGCGCTCGATCAATTGATCGATGCGTTGCGCAACGTCGACATGGAAGACGTTCGCAAGCAAATCGAAGAAGACAAGGCGAACAACTCCGAGAAGTAATCTGGAGTTCCGCATCGCGGGACACTTGACGATGACGACCGACGGCCACGACCTCGCTTCCCTCGGGCAGCGCCATATCTGGGGTCACTTCACCAACCTGTCGCTCATGCAGCGCATCGGCCTGCCCGTCATCGAACGGGGCGAGGGCGCATATGTCTACGACGCGAACGGAAAAAAGTACTTGGACGGCTTGTCCGGGTTGTTCACCGTCAACATCGGCCACGGACGAACCGAGCTCGGCGCGGCGGCAGCACGGCAGGCCGACACGCTCGGGTATTTCCCGCTGTGGAGCTTCGGACACGAACCGGCGATTCTTCTTGCTCGCCGCCTCGCCGAACTCGCGCCGGGCGATCTGAACCGGGTGTTCTTCACCTCCGGTGGTGGCGAGGCAGTCGAGTCGGCGTGGAAGATCGCGGTCCAGTACTTCGCCAAGGTCGGCCAGCCGAAGAGACGCAAAGTCGTGAGTCGACACTTCGCCTATCACGGCACGACCCTCGGGGCGCTCAGCATCTCGGGAATCCCTGCGATGCGCGAGCCGTTCGAGCCACTCTTCGACTGGGCGGTGAAGGCCAACAACACGAATCGCTATCGGTGTTCGTCCTGTGCGAACGCGCCCGCCTGCACGCTCGACTGCGCCGACGACATCGAGCGACGCATCCTCGCCGAAGGTCCCGAGACGGTCGCCGCCGTGATCCTCGAGCCGATGCAGAACACCGGTGGTGCACTCACGCCACCCGAGGGATACTTCGCTCGCGTGCGCGAGATCTGCGATCGCTATGGCGTGCTGCTCGTGTCCGACGAGGTGATCTGTGCGTTCGGACGCCTTGGTCACTGGTTCGGGTGCGAGCGATATGGCTATCAGCCCGACATGATCACCTTCGCCAAGGGCGTGACCAGTGGCTACGCGCCACTCGGTGGCGTGATCGCAAGCGACCGCCTGGCCGCACCGTTCATCGAGGGTGACGGCTCGGTGCTGATGCACGGACTCACCTTCGGTGGACACCCGGTGTCGTGCGCGGTGGCGCTCGCGAACCTGGACGTGATGGAACGTGACGACATCCTCGGCAACGTGCGCCGCCACGAACCACTCTTCGATTCGTTGATGGAAGGTCTGCGCGACGTGCCGATGGTCGGTGACGTCCGAGGTGCGGGCTACTTCCGCGTGGTCGAGCTCGTGAAGGACAAGGAATCCAAGGAGACGTTCACACCCGAGGAGTGCAACTGGTTGTTGCGCGACGTATTGTCACCGCGCATCTTCAACTCTGGCCTCATCTGTCGCGCGGACGACCGCGCCGACCCGGTGCTCGTGGTCGCCCCGACGCTCGTGTGCGGCGAGACCGAGCTCACCTTCGTCGCTGACGTGCTGCGCGAGGCCATCACGTACGCCGCGGGGCAGTACGCGACACGCTAGTTAGGAGCGCAGTCGCTCGTTCTTCGGATCGAAGAGCGGCTCGGTGCCAACGGTGACCGGGACGCGGTTGCCGAAGATCTCGACTTCGAGCTTCGTGCCGACCGCCTCGTACTTGGGCTGCACGTAGCCAAGCGCGACGCTCTTTCCGAGCGTGAAGCTCCAGCCGCCCGAGGTGACGATGCCGACCCGAGTCGTGCCGTCGAAGATGCCGGCGCAGAACGGCGCGTCCGCGTCGCCGTCGACGTCGAGCGTCATGCCGACGAATCGATAGGCCGAGCCCTTCGCCTTCTCCGCGACGAGTGCGTCCTTGCCGACGAAGTTCGGCTTGGTGAGGTCCACGAAGCGGTCGAGGGAGGCGTCGAACGGCGAGAAGCCGATCTCGAGGTCGCCCTTCCATCCGCGATAGTTCTTGTCGAGGCGCAGGCTGTCGACGGCGTAGATGCCCATGTCGCGGATGCCGTGCTTCTCGCCGGCGGCCCAGATCGACGTGTACAGATCCATCATCTGGTCGTTGGCGGCGTGCAGTTCCCAGCCCAGTTCGCCGACGTAGTTCACGCGCAGCGCACGCACCTTGCCGACCTTGGTGTCGATCATCTGATGTGTCAGCCACGGGAACGAGGCGTTGTCGAGCGGGGTGCTCGTCACCTGGGAGAGCACTTCACGCGACTTCGGTCCGACCACGATGATCGAGCCGTAGTCCTTGGACACGTTGCGCAACGTGACCGAGCCATCGGAGGGGAGCGCCATCTCGAGCACGTCGAGGTCGTGCCACTCGGAGCTCGCCGCGCCGACGAGGTAGTAGACGTCGTCGGCGATGCGCGCGACGGTGAACTCGCTCAGCACCTTGCCGTCCGGGAGGAGGGCATAGACGAGGCTGATGCGTCCGACCTTCGGCAACTTCGTGCAGAGCAGGTTGTCGAGGTATGCAGTCGCACCCGGTCCCGTGACTTCGATCTTGGTGAATCCCGGCAGGTCGAGGACGGCGACGCCGTTTCGCGCCGCATGGCATTCCTCTGCGACGACCGTGCGCCAGCCCTGCTTGCGGAAAAACGACAGCGTGTGGTCGGTGACCTCGCCCTTCGGGTCGAAATACGTCGGGCGTTCCCAGCCGCCGCGAGCGCCGAACTGTGCACCCTTGGACTTGAGTAGCTCATACAGCGGAGAGGTGTACGACGGGCGACCCGCTGGACGCTCTTCGAACGGAAAGCCCATCGCGTATTCGTTCTGGTACACCTCGAGTGCCTTGTCCACGGTGTACTGCGTGGTTGCGTACTCCTTGTAGCGGCGACGATCGATCGACCACAGGTCGAACTCCGGGCGACCATTCAAGATCCACTCGGCAATCGCCTTGCCCGCGCCGCCACCTTGGGCGATGCCGAAGCTGAAGGTGTTGCAGTGCCAGAAGTTGCGCATGCCGCGCTCTGGTCCGAGGTATGGGTTGCCGTCCGGGGCATAGGGGATCGGACCGTTCACGACCTTGGCGATGCCGACGTCGCCGATCACCGGCACGCGCTCGCCGGCATCGAGGATCTGCTTTTCGAGTCGCTCGATGTCGGCCGGCCACAACATGTTGGCGAACTGGTCGGGAATGCCATCCAGCCACATCGCCGTCGACTGCCACTCGTATGGTCCCAAGATGAATGCCGAGCGTTCCTGACGCAGGTAGTAGCTCGTGTCGGGGTCGCGCAGGAGCGGCAACTTGTGCTCGCCACGGGCCTCGAGTTCAGGGATCTCCTCGGTGATCAGATACTGGTGCGACATGGTCATGATCGGCAGGTGACGCCCGATGAGCGCCATCACCTCTCCCGCGCGATATCCAGCGGCGTTCAGCACGATCTCGCACTCGATCTCCGACTTGTCCGTCGTCACGGTCCATTCGTGGTTGGCGTGTTGTTTGAGCGCGGTGACGCGCTCGTTGCGACGCACGCGCGCACCCATCTTGCGAGACGCCGCAGCCATCGCCGCGGTGATCTGCGACGGGTCGATGTCGCCGTCGAGCGGGTCCCACAGTGCGCCGACGAGGTCGTGGGTCTCGAGGAGTGGGTAGCGGTCCTTCAGTTCCTTCGGCGTGAGGACGTCGTACTCCATGCCGTTGGCTCGCGCCATCGAGGTGACATGCTTGAACTCGGCCATGCGCTCGTTCGAGTGTGCGAGTCGCACCGAACCGGTGACGTGGTAATTGATCGGGTTTTCGGTGTCCTTGGCGAGTTCGCGATACAGCTCGGCCGAGTACTTCTGGACCTTCATGATGCTCCAGCTGCCCGAGTAGGTCGGCACGTTGCCAGCCGCGTGCCAGGTGGAACCGGACGACAACTCGTCTCGCTCGAGGAGCAACACGTCCGTGCAGCCCATCTTGGCCAGGTGGTACAGGGCACTCACACCGGCGATGCCGCCGCCAATGATCACAATTCGTGCGCGCTCGGCCATGTTTTCCCCCGGTGTCGTCGTTGACGACGACGTTCACTGCCCGTCGTCTGGCTGGATTTTTTGAGTGTGTGACATACTAAATCCCTGCCGAAACCGTGCCAAACCGGGGGACAACAAAACCATGGCCAACTTGCCCAGTAGTGCCCGCGTCGTCATCGTGGGTGGCGGAATCGTCGGCTGCAGCGTCGCATATCACCTCGCCAAGCGCGGGGTCACCGACGTCGTGCTTCTCGAGCGCAAGCAGCTCACCTCCGGAACGACGTGGCACGCGGCCGGACTCGTCGGCCAGTTGCGGGCGACCAACAACCTCACCCGTCTCGCGCAATACACGACGAACCTGTTCGCCACGCTCGAAGCGGAGACGGGCCAGGCGACCGGCTTCCAGCAGCGCGGTTCGGTGTCGATCGCCCCGAACGAGGAGCGCTTCGAGGAACTGAAGCGTGGTGCGTCGACGGCGCGCGTGTTCGGTCTCGAAGTCAACATCATCACCCCGCAAGACGTGAAGGACCTCGTTCCGCTCGCACGAGTCGACGACCTCGTCGGCGGCGTGCACCTGCCGAACGACGGCGTCGTCAATCCGATCGACGTGACGCAGGCACTCGCCAAGGGCGCTCGTTCCGCTGGCGTGAAGATCGTCGAGAACGTCAAGGTCGAGCGCATCCTCACCGAGTCGGGTCGCGCCGTCGGAGTGCAGACAGAGTTCGGCACGATTCGGGCGGACGCGGTCGTCAACGCCGCAGGCATGTGGGCACGCGAACTCGGCGACCAGGTCGGAGCCACCGTGCCGTTGCACGCAGCCGAGCACTTCTACATCGTCACCGAAGGAGTCGAGGGCATCTCGCCGTCGATGCCGGTGCTGCGTGACCCCGAGGGTTGCGGATATTTCAAGGAAGACGCCGGCAAGTTGCTCGTCGGTTGGTTCGAACCCGTTGCCAAGCCGTGGGGGATGAAGGGCATCTCGGAGGAGTTCTCCTTCACCTCGCTGCCCGAGGATTTCGAGCACATCGCACCGCTCGTGGAGAATGCGACGCATCGCATGCCGATCCTCGCCGAAACCGGCATTCGCCTCTTTTTCAACGGACCCGAGTCGTTCACCCCAGACGACCGCTACCTCCTCGGCGAGCAGCCCGAGGTGAAGGGCCTGTTCGTCGCCGCGGGCTTCAACTCGATCGGCATTCAGTCGAGCGGTGGTGCCGGCAAGGTGCTCGCCGACTGGATCGTGGATGGTCGCCCGCCGATGGACCTGTGGGACGTCGACGTGCGTCGCGTGATGCCGTTCCAGCGCAATCGTTCCTATCTCCATGATCGAACCGTCGAGTCGCTCGGCCTGCTGTATGCGATGCATTGGCCGTTCCGTCAGCCGGAGACCGCGCGTGGCGTTCGCCGTTCGCCGTTCCATGATCGTCTCGCCGCCCGTGGGGCGTGTTTCGGCGAGGTCGCCGGATGGGAGCGCACGAACTGGTTCGCACCCGAGGGGACGAAGGCCGAATACGTCTATACATATGGTCGCCAGAACTGGTTCGAGCATTCGGCGGCGGAGCATCGCGCCACCCGCGAGGGCGTGTCGATGTTCGACCAGTCGTCGTTCGGCAAGTTCATGCTCGAAGGACCGGACGCCGAGCGCATCATCAACCAGGTGTCGGCGAACGACATGTCGGTGGCGAACGGAAAGATCGTCTACACGCAGTGGCTGAACGAGCGTGGCGGTATCGAGGCGGATCTCACCGTGTTGCGCGTGGCGAACGACAAGTACCTCGTCGTCACGGCGGCCGCCACACAGGTCCGCGACTACATGTGGTTGAAGGACCACATCGGTCCCGATGATCGAGCAGTGCTCACCGACGTCTCCTCGGCGCATGCCGTGCTGTCGATCATGGGCCCGAAGTCGCGCGACTTGCTCCAGTCGCTCACCTGGAACGACTTGTCGAACGAGGCGTTCCCGTTCGGCACGTCACAGACGATCGACATCGGATATGCACGCGTCCGCGCGAATCGCATCACCTTCGTCGGCGAGCTGGGCTGGGAGCTCTACATCCCGACGGAGTTCGCCACGGGCGTGTTCGACGTGATCGTCGAGGCAGGCAAGGCGTTCGGCTTGAAGCACGCCGGATATCACGCACTCAACTCGCTGCGCATGGAGAAGGGCTATCGCCACTGGGGTCACGACGTGTCGCCCGACGACACGCCGATCGAGGCCGGACTTGGCTTCGTCGTCGCCTTTGACAAGCCAGGTGGCTTCATCGGCCGAGACGCGCTCCTCGAGCAGAAGAAGAACGGCGTCAACAAGCGCCTGGTCCAGTTCGCACTCGCCGACTCGAGCAAGTTGCTCTATCACAACGAACCGATCTATCGGAACGGGGAGATCGTCGGTCACATCACCTCCGGGATGTATGGACACGCGATCGACAAGTCGATTGGCATGGGCTACGTCGAGAACCACCACGGCCTCGTGGACAAGGCCTTCGTGGACTCCGGCACCTACGAAATCGAGGTGGCAGGAGAGAAGGTGGGGGCCGCGGCCCAACTGCAGCCGTTTTACGACCCGAAATCGGAGCGCGTCAAGGCATAACCGCCGCCGCCCACCTACAGTTACTGCCAGTCAGGTACGACTCCCGAGGGGGAACCATGAGCACAGAATCGAACAACGCACGCCGCGGTGGTCGCGCCGCCCGCAACGCCTTGCGCGCCGCTCCGCTCGCCGACAACATCAAGCCCGTGCGCCCCGGCATGCCGAGTGGTCGCTACAAGGTGCTCACCGATGCAGAGGTGCTGAAGATCCACGAGGCGGCCCTCAACGTGCTCGAAAACATCGGTCTTGCCGATCCGATCCAGTCCACCCTCGACTACTTGCTGCCGAAGGGTTGCAAGTTGGACTCGAACGGCCGCCTACTCTTCCCGCGTTCGTTGATCGAAGACACGATCGCAATGGCGGGTCGCAACTTCCCGTTGTATGCCCAAGATCCGAAGTACGACATGGAGCCGTGGGGCACCAACACCTACTTCGGAACCGCCGGTGCCGCGGTGTACATCGCCGACCCGGAGACCGGTGACTACCGCGAGTCGACAGCCCAGGACGCCTACGACATCGCCCGCCTCGTGGACCGCATGGAGCACCTGCACTTCTATCAACGCGCAGTCGTTCCTCGTGACATCCCCGACGCGGCGGCGATGGATATCAACACGTGTTACCTGAGCGTGTCGGGCACCACCAAGCACGTCGGCACCTCCTGGGTGCATCCGGACCACCTCGTCGCATCGTTGAAGATGTTGCACGAGATCGCTGGTGGCGAGGACAAGTGGCGTGCGCGTCCGTTCGTCTCGCAGTCCAACTGCTTCGTCGTCCCGCCGCTCAAGTTCGCGAGCGATGCGTGCAAGTGCCTCGAAGTGGCCGTGCTGGCGGGCATGCCCGTGCTTTTGCTCTCGGCCGGTCAGGCTGGTGCGACCGCACCCGCAGCGATCGCCGGCGCGCTCGTCCAACAGGTCGCCGAATGTCTCGCCGGTCTCGCCTACGTCAACGCGATCATCCCCGGTGCACCCGCGATCTTCGGTTTGTGGTGCTTCGTGTCGGACCTGCGCTCCGGAGCGATGTCGGGTGGCAGCCCCGAGCAAGTGTTGTTGTCCGCGGCGAGTGCCCAGATGGCGCACTTCTACAACCTCACCGGCGGGACGTCGTCGGGCATCAGTGACGCGAAGTTCCCCGACGCACAGTCCGGTTCGGAGAAGGGCATCAACCACGCCCTCGTCGGCAATGCCGGCATGAACCTGATCTACGAGGCCGCCGGTATGCACGGCAGCCTTCTTGGTTACTCGCTCGAAGGCGTCGTGCTCGACAACGACACGATCGGTTCCGTGCAGCGCACCATCCGCGGCATCGAGGTCAACGACGAGTCGCTGTCAATCGAGACGATGCGCGCACAGTGCATCGGTGGGCCAGGTCACTACCTCGGCGCCGAGCAGACGCTGCGCATCATGCAGAGCGAATACCTCTATCCAGCCGTCGGCGACCGCCTGAGCTCGAAGGAATGGAAGGAAGTCGGCAGCCCGAAGATCAACGACGTGGCGCGCAAGAAGGTGCAGGACATCCTCGCCGACCACTATCCGGACCACATCCCGGAAAGCGTGGATGCGAACATTCGCAGCTACCTCGACATTCGCCTCGCACGCGAAAACATGGTGCATCCGAACAAGATGGTCAGTGCCTAGGCTTTGACCATGTCACGCGTGCAGCTCGCCCTCAACGTGTCCGACTTGGACTCGGCGATCGAGTTCTACAGCAAGTTGTTCAACACCAAGCCGGCCAAGGTGCGCGAAGGGTATGCAAATTTCGCCATCGCCGAACCGCCGCTCAAACTCGTGCTGATCGCCGGTGGGGGAACGCCCGGGACGATGAACCACCTCGGCATCGAGGTCGAGTCCACCGACGAGGTCACCTCGGCGACGAAGCGTCTGGCGAACGAAGGTCTTGTCACCGCGGTCGAAGAAGAGACGACCTGCTGTTTCGCAGTGCAGGACAAGGTCTGGGTCAACGCGCCGGACGGTGAACCGTGGGAGGTCTACACGGTGCTCGCGGATGCGAACGTGATGAAGCTCGTCCCGGTGGCCGATTCCGGCTCGGTGTGCTGCCAGTAGCCTGACCGTTCGGTCACGAAAGGCACGACGGCATGGCAAACGCTTGGTTCGAGACGGTCGCTGAGGCCCAGCGCCGCGCGCAACGCCGCCTGCCAGCGTCCGTCTACGGAGCGCTCATCGCTGGAAGCGAGAAGGGTCTGTCGATGCGCGACAACCTGGACTCCTTCGACCAACTTGGATTCGCCCCACACGTCGCGGGCAACAAGGTGAACCGTGCCATGGACGTCACCGTGATGGGCCAGCACCTGTCGATGCCGGTCATCATTTCTCCGACTGGCGTGCAGGCCGTGCATCCCGATGGAGAACTCGCCGTCGCTCGCGCTGCAGCGAACCGCGGCATCCCGATGGGTCTCAGTTCGTTTGCGAGCAGGTCGATCGAAGAGGTTGCAGGAGCCAACCCCGCGACGTTCTTCCAGATCTATTGGTCGGGCGACCGCGACACCCTCGCCCAGCGTGTCGAGCGTGCCCGCGCGGCAGGTGCCAAGGGCATCATCGTCACGCTCGACTGGTCGTTCTCCAACGGTCGCGACTGGGGTTCGCCATGGATCCCCGAGAAGGTCGACCTGAAGGCAGCCATCAAACTCGCACCCGAGGTGCTTGCCCGACCGGGCTGGCTGTGGTCGTTCGCCAAGACCGGTCGTCTGCCCGATCTCACCGCACCGAACATGGCCAAGCCAGGTGAAAAGGCTCCGACGTTCTTCGGCGCGTACTACGAGTGGATGCAAACACCGTTGCCTTCGTGGGACGACATCGCCTGGTTGCGGTCGCAGTGGAATGGTCCGTTCATGGTCAAGGGCGTGAGCAGGGTGGACGATGCCAAACGCGTGGTCGACCTCGGCGCGACCGCGCTGTCGGTGTCGAACCACGGCGGGAACAATCTCGACGGCACTCCGGCGCCAATCCGTGCGTTGCCCGCGGTCGTCGATGCCGTCGGCTCACAGATCGACGTCGTCCTCGACGGCGGGGTTCGCCGTGGTAGCGACGTCGTCAAAGCGGTCGCACTCGGCGCAAAGGCGGTCATGATCGGTCGTGCATATCTGTGGGGGCTCGCCGCGAACGGTCAGGCCGGCGTGGAGAACGTGCTCGACATCCTGCGAAGCGGAATCGACTCCGCGCTCCTCGGGCTGGGCAAGGGCCACGTCAACGAGCTGACGCGCGACGACGTCGTGGCGCCCGACGGTTTCTATCGCCGACTCGGCGCCTGAGGTCGCGTGGCGACTACGTCGACGCCACGATTCGCAGGAGTGTCTCCCGCACAGCGCCGCGCGTTGAACGTCGTCTGGGCGTCGATCAGAGCGTGTCTCCCCGGTGCGACCGTGACCCGCAAGTACGGCATCGACTGTTTTGCCCTCGAAGGCGTCGTCGTCGGTGGCCTGGTCGGATACAAGGAGCACAACTCCTACTTTCCCTTCAGCGGTGGAGTGGTCGGTCGCCTCGGACGCATTCCGCAGGGTTGTTCTACATCCCAAGGAACGCTCAGGTTTCCGTCCGACACACCACTGTCGCCGACGATCGTGCGGCGACTCGTGAAGCTTCGACTTGGTGAACTGGCGTCGGTGGATCACGGTAGGCGCGTCGTCACCTTCCCAAATGGTCAAATCAAGGCCGTCGGCATGATGCGTCGAGGCGAACTCCACGGTCCGTGGAAGTGGTATCGCCAAGATGGGTCGCTGATGCGAACGGGATCGTTTCGCGACGGCGTCGCAGTCGGAACGTGGCGAACTTACGACAGGTCGGGACGGCTCGTGTCGGAGTCGGTCACGGCTTCGACGAGTCGAGCATCGCGTGGATCAACTCGACAAGCTTCTCGGGCGAGCCGTTCGCGACCGAAATCTCCTCGTCGCCCATAAGCACGACGGGGCGCACCCCGTCGTCGAGAATGATCACTGGATAACGATCAGCGACGATCGCTCGCAGTCGGTCGGGCATGTCGTTGCGGTGATACGTCACGAACGGGTGGGGAAGCGAGGACGCACACGAGTCCCATGACGACTTCTTCGTCAACACGCCATGGGTGACGTCGCACAGCGAGCAGTGGCGACGACCGAGTCGTGCTCCGATCCAATACGACACCTCACCCCACACGGTGGCGTCGGCGTCGTAGATGCCGACGAGGCGGGGGGCGTCGCTCGACATGTCTTGAGTGTTACCGAGAATTCACCAAAGTTCAACGCGGGCGACGACTTGGCGTCGGATCGCAGACACCTTGGTGGTTTACCTTTCGCCCATCCAACCAAGGAGACCACCAATGGAAGAAGAATTCAGTAATCATTCCGACAACCGAACTTTTGAGGATGTGCTGTCGGTCCACATGTCGCGTCGAAACGTGCTCATCGGCGGGTTCGCCACCGCAGCAGTGGCGTTCTTCGGCGGTTCAGCCGCCGCCGCGGCGTCGCCAAAGGCCCAGATCGCTGAAGCGACGCGTCGAGTGGCCAAGAGTCCGAAGATTGGCTTCACGTCGATCCCGTTGCAAGCGGGTCCGATGCCGACAATTGCTCCCGAGTACACCTACTCGGTGCTCGCCCCCTGGCGGGAGAAGTTGGATGGCAGTGGGACGTCGTTTGCGTACTCCGGTTTCACTGCCGCCCAACAGGAGCAGAGCGTTGGTATTGGTCATGACGGTATGTGGTACTTCGGGGATGAGCAGTCGGGCTTGTTGTGCCTGAACCATGAATATGGAACCAATCAACACGTGATGGGCAAAGCAAATGCAACGAGCCTGGATGATGTCAAGTTGTCTCAAGCAGCTCATGGCGTGTCTGTCATTCAGATCGAGAAAGCCGGCAAAGGGTGGAAGATTGCCAAGAGTGCGAAGAACCGACGCATCCACGTCAACACCATCGCAAAAATGAGCGGACCGGCAGCCGACAGTGCCCTTCTGCAAAACACTGCCGGGAATCCAGTTCAGGGCACCCTCAACAACTGTGCGAATGGCTACACGCCCTGGGGCACGTACCTGACCTGTGAGGAAAACTTCAATGGCTACTTTGGTGCTAACTCGGCGACCTGGAAGGCAAGCGCCGAGCAGGCTCGTTACGGCTACAGCGCCAACGGTTTCGGATACGGCTGGCACAAGTTCGATGCACGTTTCGACTTGTCGAACCCCGCATACGCCAATGAAGGGAATCGATTCGGATGGGTCGTCGAAATCGACCCCAACAAGCCAAAGTCCGCACCTGTCAAGCGAACCGCTCTCGGTCGCGTGAAGCACGAAGGCGCGGAGGTTGTCGAGGGCAAGAACGGACGAATCGTCGTCTACATGGGCGACGATGAGCGCTTCGACTACGTCTACAAGTTCGTATCTCGCGACAACTGGAAGAAGATGATCGCCGAGGGAGTGAGTCCGCTCGACGAAGGAACGCTTTACGTCGCAAAGTTCAATGACGACGGCACCGGTGACTGGCTGGAGCTGAGCCCGAAGAACCCCGTCTTGTCTTCTTGGACTATCGACAAGATTCTGGTCCATGCGAGGCTTGCGGCCGACGCGGTAGGAGCGACCAAGATGGACCGCCCTGAGTGGATCTCCTCTTCGAAGGATGGTGACATGTACGTCACCTTGACCAACAACACTCAGCGCGGGACGACAGGGAAGGCATCGACGAACAAGTCGAACCCACGTGCCGTCAACACCTGGGGTCACATCATTAAGTTCCGAGATTGGAACGAACACCTCGGACGTTCGTTTGTCTGGGAAATCTTTGCCCTGGCCGATTCGGTCGCCGACGCGGGTGGTCAAATGTTTGGTTCTCCTGATGGAATTTGGGTCGATGACGACGATCGTGTCTTCGTGCAGACCGACGGCGAACAGCCCGGAAAGAACAACGATCAAATGCTCGTTGCCAACGCGCGCACACGAGAATTCAAGCGACTGTTCACCGGTGTTGCTGGATGCGAAGTGACGGGTGTCGCCGTGACTCCGAGCAGAAAGACGATGTTTGTCAATCTGCAGCACCCTGGAGATGGTGATCCGAAAGTGACAAACTTCCCTGAACCGTTCTCGGGCGCAAGTGGCTCCGTTCCACGTGACAGCATCATCGTCATCACCCGCAAAAATGGCGGAATTGTTGGCACCTAGTAGGTAGGTATTGCATCGAGACCAACCCCTCTGTGTCTCGATCTGGTGTCACCAAAGGTGCCTCGGGATTTCCCGAGGCACCTTTGCCATTTGTCGTTAAAGGCAGTTCTTTTATCTCAACATCTATTGAGATTATATACACTGGTCGGGTGACCTCATTAACTGTTAGAGCCCGGCGACACGCGGCGCTAGGTGATCCGGTGAGGCTTGCGATCGTCGACTTTGTCCGTGACTCCGACCGAACAGTAAATGCAATTCGTGAATATCTCGAATTGAGTTCGCCCCTTGTGTCACATCACCTTGACGTACTCGAGGAAGCAGGCCTTATTGTCCGTTCCAAATCTCTGTCGGACGGCCGTAAACGGTTTGTTTCACTTCAGCATTCATCTCTTCCTGGCGACCATGGCAGCCGTATGCCAAACCGTGTCATCTTCGTCTGTACTGAGAATTCTGCTCGTTCCCAGCTCGCATCCGCGTTGTGGATGGACATCACAGGGCTCCATGCGACAAGTGCTGGCACAAATCCAGCAGCAGCTGTTCACCCATTAGCAGTCGAAGTCGGACGGGCCCGCGGCCTTGACCTTCGTACTGTAAGACCCCGACGCTTCAACACGAAGTTGACTCGGGGGTCACTTGTCATCACTGTCTGCGACTCGGCTTTCGAGGAGATCGGACCGGAACTAACTGACTGGCATTGGTCAATCCCAGATCCCTCCGTAAGGGCAACGAAGCAAGCCTTCACTGAAATTGCTGGCCTCATTGAACAGAGAATCAACTACGTGAAAGGAGCATCGAGGTCATGAATCAGAACAACCTCTTAGAGGAGGAAGCAAGGGAGATTGTTTCTAAGTCAATCAGGGAGCTATCTCGTAAGTTTGCAGGACTCTTTGACGAGAGTGAAATTCAGCCGATCGTCATTGAGTCTTATGTGAGCTTTCGAGATGCCAAGATCAAGACGTTTGTTCCGATCTTTACCACCAGGTTCGCAGGCGACCGCTTGCGAGCGATCGCAAAGGTTCAAGGCAAAGTCCGTTCAGGTTTGCCAACTGTGCTCTTCGTGTGCGTCCATAATGCTGGGCGATCTCAAATGGCCGCTGGATGGGTAAGGAGCCTTGCTGGGGATCGTGTTGAGGTTTATTCCGGCGGTTCAGACCCGGGCAAGGAAGTCAACTCGGCGGCGATAGAGGTGATGAACGAGGTCGGAATCGACATTTCATCTGAGTATCCGAAGCCGTTCGCCACAGAGATTGTTCAGGCGGCAGACGTCGTCATCACCATGGGTTGCGGCGACACTTGTCCGATCTTCCCCGGGAAGCGTTATGAGGACTGGGTGCTTGACGATCCCGCGGGTCTCGGTGTCGATGCTGTGCGACCAATCCGAGACGAGATCCGTCGTCGCGTCGTAGAACTGCTCAACGACCTCGGCGTGGAAACTAAGTGAGCCAACTCCGACGACTTGCTGCCGAATTCCTCGGCGCGGCCCTCCTGATCATCGCGGTCGTCGGTTCGGGGATCATGGCAACAAACCTCACGGACGACGTCGCTCTTCAGTTGCTCGCTAACGCCGGTGCGACCGTTGGTGCGCTCATTGCGCTCATCCTCATGTTCGGACCGATCTCAGGTGCGCATTTCAATCCCGTCGTGACCGTCGCTTCCTGCTGGTTCGATGGACGCTCGTGGCGTGATGTCGTCCCTTATGCAATCGTCCAGACGATCGGTGGGATCGTTGGTGCGGCAATTGCCAACCTGATGTTCGGGGTGGAGGTTCTAGGGCGATCGACGAAGGTCAGGGAAGGTGGTGGAATCTGGCTCGGCGAGGTCATCGCCACGGTCGGGCTTCTGCTCGTCATCTTCCTGGTCTCGAGGGGACCTCGTGCAGACTCAGTGCCCGTCGCTGTTGGAGTGTGGATCGGTGGTGCGTACTGGTTCACGTCGTCGACCTCGCTCGCAAATCCCGCAGTCACCATCGCGCGAAGCTTCAGCGACTCCTTTGCCGGCATCGCACCAGAATCGGTTCCGATGTTCGTCGTGATGCAGATCATTGGCCTGGTCGTCGCGGTCACCTTGCTTTCGGTTTTCATTGCTCGCATCCCGTCAAGGAACTGACGTTCTCTCACTAACCTGAAGGGCTAAGCCTCCGTGAGGCTGGTGCGAAATTCCAAACCCCAGTATGGATGGGGTAGTGGCCGGGGTTTCAGTAAATGTTTGGAACGCAAAACGCCATTTTTTGGAACGCGTGATAGACAGGCCTTAATTCTCTTGAAATACAAACTGTTAAACGGTTCTCCCTTGAATGCGGTATCCCCCAATGGCCACACCCATTTGAGAAGATGGCGAAATGTCGGACTCGTCGCAACTAAATGATTCAAAGAATGTGCCTATTGACGATGGCCATGAGTATCTAGTTATTAACGATTTGGGTGACCGAGTCACCCTCCAGAGATTCCGCTCTCGGCCTAAGTCGCCAGTTAGTGACACAAGGGGTTACCAATCTGAGAAGAGTGTCAAAGAAATTGCTTTGCAATGGGGATTTCCCGAGAACGTTTACTCTCGTGCAGTGATCAGTAAAGGGTCAGCTACGAGAGAGGTCGGCGACTTACTTCTTGTATCAGGTAAACGTGCCGTAGTCCTTCAAGTTAAATCACGAAATGCGGAGAATGACGATCTGGAAAAGATTGAACGTTGGGTCAAGAGAGAACTAGGGAAAGCCGCTCGTCAAGGCAAGGGTTCAATTCGTTCAATGGAACAGTCGGATCAGGTGTTTATGAATGGTCGAGGTACGAAACTGTCATTGCAAGGAAGCCAACTTGAAATCGGCGTTCTGGTGGTTCTGGACATTCCGGCAGTACCCGAGCAGCTAGTCGTCGAAGTCAATCCTGATAGCAAAACCTTGGTGATTACATTGACAGAATTTGAATTCCTATTTGGTCGACTCAAATCTGTATCTGCTGTGATTCGCTACGTGTTTCGTGTTTCTTCCATGGATCCTGTCGAGCTTGGAACCGAAATACAGCGTTTTATGTCTCTCGCGATGGCAGATAACGATGTTGCGTTGGCAAAACCTGAAATGGATTTACCTAATGGTGCATACCGCTTGAGTACACCAGTCATCCCTTTAGAGCCAGTTGGAATACGAGATGAAGAAGCTCATTTGTTCTTCCGACAGGCTTGCGAGATTATTGGCGCATTTGCAACGGAAACTGGAGCTGACCCGGTAGCACTTTCAGCGATATTTGGAGGAATTGATGATCTACCAGTTCAGTCGGGTGAAATGCTTGGACGATTCATTCTCGATGGGCTTGGCTACTCTCAGTCTCAAGAAGATGGGCAAGAACAGTTCAACTGGAAATTCAGATTTATTTTTCAAGAAGAACTCGGGTTGCGGTACGTGTTCGGAGTATCAAAGAAATTTGATCTCCAGCGGACAAATGAAATATTTGTGTCTCGATTACAAGTAACGCATCATCAATTTCAGCGAGATTCAGCAAACATTGAAGGAAAGTTAACCATCGGAGTGCTTGTGACACCTAGGGACACTTGGCCAGGCTTTGACGTCGGTTTAATGGTTATTGACGATCGACAACAACTATCGGAGGAAGACTTTGAAAGGCTTGTTTCCTTCTGGAATCAATTGCGACCACCAAGTGCTGGTCCTTTGCCTTAGCACCAACCCTGATAGGGAAGCGGCTAGGTAAATCACGCATATCTATCAATATTGCCTTCGTCGAAACGATTGCCTTTAGCCCATACAGTCGGGCTTGCGGATGTACGTTCGATATTTGTTAGTGCTCACCTGACACCGAGGATTCAAGATTTACGAGGGTGGAACCGGCTGCTCTGCGGAGACCAACTGGTGGTACCTTCCCGTCAATTCCTTGATGGCGCGAATTCTCTCTAGATCTATGTCGTTCCACCAAGGGCTTGTAGTTGACGGATGACTGAACTCAGTCCAGTGGTTTCTGGGGTTATACCCGAGAAGTTTGCCTGATTCATTCGACATGACCCACAACGAATCGATTGAATTGGGTACGTCTATCGCTCTATTAGGCAGAGGAGAGACCAGCGAGATGCCGTTCATTCTCCATTGAACTGAGAGACTGGAGTTTGATCCAACAACTACGCAGAAGTGGCGATGGAGATTACCCGCGCGCTGCGAAAGGCGCCCCAATTTTCCTTCGATTGATGGATTGTTCACTATCTGTTCCGCAAAATCAGCAAGCAAGTCGACTGAATCGTCGATGCTTCCCCCGATAATTGGCATGAACCTGAAAATGAAATCACCCTCCACGTCAACGCGACGGATACTGCGGAGCCCTAGATCTCGGAGAGCCTCCGTAAGCGGGACGTGTTGCCATGTGTAGTCCAAATGAATCTCTTCGACGTTTGACTCTCGCAATTTGGCAAGAAATTCACAGATCGTGTCCGGTGTCAAACCATCGATGTGTGATTCAGAAGTCAATTCACACATCCATGCCCCTTCACCCTTTGGGAGCTGCATTCTCTCAGCGCCTTTGGACTGGAGAATTTTGTCAAACAACGCTTCCCGAAGCGGGCTTGTATCGGTCATTACTTCAACTAGGCCGTGAGGTCGGCCTCTGTACGAAATTTCGCAGTCTGCAGATTCATTCAAGTTGCCAATATGCGATGAACTGAATCCGGGACCTAGCTGACTCGCAATGAGGTAACCCGCGAGTTCCTCTGTGAGCATCTTCCCGGATTTCAGAATGTCCCGACGAAGTCGATGAACCTCGTGCGAGTGTGGATCAATATTCAAAGTTCCTCAATTCTGTCGGCTACTGATGCCCACTAAGTCTTGGCCTCAGACCGAAATTGATCATGATGTCTCGATGTTAGAAATGGGGTGATACACAAATCTGATTTCTAGGAACAATCCGTATGAGCCACAAGACGTGAGAATTGACGTTTAAAGGTCGCGGTCGACAGCGTGTACGAGACGAAGCGGAAGTAGACGTTGCCACTCGGGGTCAAGGTTGTCGTAGTACTCGAAAATTAGATCTATGAACTTGGCGCCAGTCAGCAGGCGTATGTCTTGTCGCGTTCGTGCAATGTGAATAGCGTCGGTGCTGTAATTTCCCAGAGTGACGAAGAGTGCAAGTTCACTACCGCCCGGCGCAAGTGTTCCGATTAAGGCTTGAACAGCTGGTCCGCCTATCGAGCTCGTTGTTCTTTTGACTTGAACTTTGATGATTGGTGGTTGTAGTCGAAGTGGGTCTTTGCTCGCGAGGACGTCGACGCCACCATCACCTGAGAGTTGTGTGACATCTGCGTGATAACCCATCGCGCGAAGAACTCCGGCAACGAGGTTTTCAAATTGTTCCGGTTCCATGCCTCGCAAGATTCCTTCGACAAAGTCCCGGCTATAGGTCTCGACCCGCCGGGCATTTGGCTCGTCCTCTATGTCCTCGTCACTGACATTGCCGTAAGGTGGATTAGGTGCAATTCCCTGAAGCAGTCTTTCTATGACGTCTATGTGGCGTTTCACTTCGAACAAAGTGATTGCAGAACCGATTTCGTTGAGTGCAGATGCAGGCAAGTCTGACCGTGGGATGTTGGTCTTTAGCCATTCAACTTTGCGGCGGTTTGGATGGACAGTTGCTGTGCTCTCGAAGTAGTAGTCACTTGAAACTCTGCCGATATTGATGGTTCGAGTTGATCTATCCGGACTCACAACTAGGTCACCGATCTTCATCTCGTACATGAATCGGGCAAGTACTCCCGCCCACACAGGAATCGCGCCAGCTTTAGCTTCAGGGAAAGCACTCGCAAGGCGGTCCTTCAGGGCCGATCTCTCTAACTGTTGTCCACTTAGGTCACCGAGCTCGGACCATCCGATACTCACGAATGACTCCGAGATCAGGTCAAGTGATTGGTCATTGTGAATGCCCCAGATACGCGTCACGAAGCCAAGTTACTAAGCTCTACAGTGTGTACGGCGATTAGCCCTGTCGGTCAGGCTCTCACGTTCCGAAAGTGAATGGTGTAAGGCAACTATTGCTGACGCACCCGTCATCTACAATAAAAGTGTGAAATCCAAAGTTGGCGAGCAAAATCAATTGATTGCCTCAGCACAAGTCTCTCAACATTGGGGGTTTGAGCCGTTTTCGATCGGAAATCGACGTTACCTTGGCTCGAAATCGAAGTTGTTGCCCAGCATCGAACGGGTCATCCTGAAGTGCCTTGGTCGAGTTCCGACTTCATTTTTTGACGTTTTCGCGGGAAGTGGAGTTGTTGGTGCGCGATTTGCTGAAATGGGTAGTCAAGTGATCATGAATGATCTACTTCTTCACAATTCTCTTGCACATCAGACTTTCCTGCAGCACATCGAGTATTCGGGCGAAGCTCTCGCCGAGCACCTCCGGATTATGTCGAACTTGCCACCCGTCAATGGGTACATCTTTGAGAATTTTGGAGGAAACTATTTCTCTGAGGCTAATGCCGCGCGTCTTGATGCATGGCGAGAATACATTTCCGAGACAGATCTAAACACTGCAACTTCTGCGGCACTAATAACGTGTGTGATCTATGCAGCTGACAAAATTGCACAAACAGTTGGTCACTACGACGCCTTCTTTTCTTCAAATCGAATATCTCGAGAAGCAGAATTGAGAATTCCTCTCCCAATTGGTGACGGCTCCGGACATGTTGTACTCAATGCTGACGCTAATGAGATTATTGGTGATCATGAAGTTGAGGTGCTCTATCTAGACCCTCCGTACAACTCGCGACAATATTCAGACAACTATCACCTTCCCGAAAACATTGCAAGATGGGAAAAGCCTCCAGTGAAAGGTGTTTCGAGAAAAATGGATCGTTCCGGTCTCAAAAGTAAATACTCTGGTCGCGATGCCGAAGACGCATTTGACGATCTTCTCTCTAAAGCTCGCGCAGATTTTGTACTTCTCTCGTACTCAAACACAGGAACTTCAAGAGTGAGTAGATCCAACAACATCTTGTCTGACGATTTCATATCCGCAGCAATGGCTCGCAAAGGTCGGTTGACTGTCGAAGAAATCGAATTTAAAGAATTCTCGGTCGGGAGAACGTCAGCTAGGCCACATAGAGAGCGTCTATTCATTTGTGAAGTGGGTAAGTAATGAATGTTTGGAGCATTAGCACGACTGTTCGGAACCCTGAGAGAATTCCTGACTTCTGCGTTGCAGTAGAGGCGGTTGCCGGTAAGGAATGGAATCAGTCTTCGCAGGTCGAGTTCATGTATGAACTGATTCGACGCCGGTTCTATTCTCCTCAGAACATGACTGATGCTCAACAGGAAAAGTTCGACAACCCTGAATATGAGCTTTCCACTATGGAAGCGAAACAAATCTTTGACACGCAGTCTTACCAAGACCCTCCCATGAGAGGCAGAACGGCCATTGCGCCGTTACGTGACATCGGAGTAGTTCGGCTTGCTAAACGAGTTGAATTGACCTCAATAGGGCAAGAACTGATATCGGGGAAGATTAGTCTTCAGGATGTCCTACTGAATTACTGTCTCAAATGGGAAGTACCCACGCCGGGCCATCGTCTGTTCTCTGAACAAAACGGTTTCAATATTCGGCCCTTTGTGGGTACCTTGGCGCTAATTAGTCGAGTCAATCAACTTTGGTCCGCAGAGGGCCACGATGCTGTCGGTATCTCACGTGAAGAGTTTGAAATTTTTGTTCCGACTCTGATTTCCCATGAGAACTTGGAACTGTTTGCCCAAAGAATCGTAGAGACTCGAGTACAAGTTCGTTCAAAAAAATCAGCAGCCGACAAGCTTGCTGTAGGCGAGAGAAGGTACAAGAGTCACCTTGCGTGGTGTTCGCCTACTCAGAATGTCACGCAGACGGACCGTAACAATCTCAAAGATTTCGGTGATAATGCAATTCGATATTTCAGGCAAACCGGATTCATTGAATACAGAGGTGCGGGGAAATACGTTGATTTGTCTACTGCTATGGTGCCCCAAGCCGATGCCCTCATTGCAGGAAAGCACTATGTTCCGACTGGTTTCCTCAATCAGGATACTTATTTTGAGTACATCTCAGACCTGACGTCTTTTACCCCTCCTTGGGCCGATAAGCAGTACTTGACAAAAGTTAAGAAACACTTGCGAAGCGTGCTGAATGCATCAGGAGTAGATGTGGCAATCACCCCGAGCGACAGCGGAACTGTAGTGAACAAGATCAGGGGCGAGGACAATGAAATAATTGAGTTACGTCGGGCTCTAGTTGACTCGCGCTTAAGGCAGTTCAAGAAGAAGAGCAGACAAATCGACTTTATTGACGAACTTGTTGCTGAGTACGATCAACTTTTGGGCCGCAACTATGACGGCTATCTCCCGAAGCCGGTGGCGCTCGAATTCAATACGTTTAAGACGTTTCTTTCGCTAAATGATGCTGTCTCGGTAACAGCGAACTATCCGACTGGTGATGACGGGGAACCAATTTCAACTGCTCCTGGCGGTGCAACGGATCTCATATGCGAGTACAAATCGTTTGTTCTTTCAGTAGAAGTGACGTTGTCACGTGGTAACACGCAGTGGGTGATGGAGGGACAACCAGTACAGCGTCATCTTCGAACGATTGAAGAACAATTTTCAAAGCCTGCTTATGCGTTATTCCTCGCTCCCAAATTACATGCCGACACCGTGGAGACATTTTGGATAGCAAACATACATGGCTATCAGGGTGAAAGACAGAAGATTGCTGCCATGGAGATGCCAATTTGGCGTGACTATGTGAAATCACAGAGAGAAAAACTGACTGCAAATAAATACGGTCATGAAGACTTGAAGAGTTTCTTAGATGGTGCCCTGCCTAAGCAGAAAGTTCATTCAAACAGTGTCGATTGGAAACAGAGGGTTAACTCTGAAGCATTTGTGATGAGCTTTACATGAGTAACAAGCCATTGGTTAACGATGTTCAGATTCTAAAGACTGATTGCGTGATTGGACTGAGGAGAATTCAGGATTCAACAGTCAATCTTGTATTTGCAGACCCACCGTACAACTTGTCTCATTCGAAGCTAGAGAATCGCAAGAGCAACACGGGCGGTGCCTTCTACAAAGTGAGTGAGAAATGGGATCGATTTGTCGAATCGGATTATCAGAGTTTCTCTGACGTATGGATTGAGGAATCGACAAGGGTTCTCGTAAACGGCGGTTCCATTTTTGTTTGCGCAAGTCAGCACAATCTTGGCGTTGTTCTAACCAGTCTTGAGAAGAATGATCTTGTTGTCAAGAACATAATTGTTTGGGAGAAACCCAATGCCATGCCGAATCTGACTCGACGAACCCTTACTCATAGTGTGGAATTTGTCGTATGGGCGGTAAAAGGAAAAGGTTGGACCTTCAATTATGAAGAGTTGCGCAAACTAAATCCCGAACGTCAGAAAGATGGTTCTCCAAAAATGTTGCGTGATGTGTGGAGGTTTCCCGTAGTTCAGGGCGCTGAACGATTGCGTAACGATGATGGTCGTGCATTGCATCCAACCCAAAAGCCGGAAGCGTTAGTGACACGTTGCGTAGTTGCAACAACCAATATTGGCGATTTAGTGGTTGACCCTTTTTCTGGAAGCGGAACTACTGGCATTGTTTGTCTTGAACAAAGCAGGCGATTTATCGGGTTCGAATTGGAAGAGAAATACGTAAAGGCTTCTAAATCAAGGATTTCAGCCCGAGCCAGAATGCTCAGAAAGAACTCAGATCAATGAAGCGAAGTCAACTTTTCTAAAGCCGACCAGAGTCCCGCGCCCATTTCTCCACGTCACGCCAGTCCCAAATCATTGCTGTCTTAAGGTTCGCAACCGGGGCAGGGAAATCAGCATGTCTTTTCCGGATGGTGTGGACTGACTGTGCATGGCTGAGGCCGAGGCGCTCGGCGATTTCATGCGCGCCTACTAAATACTTTGGCGGCACCCCTGTCATGCCAACACTCTAATTCATTCCTGTCACAAGGTTGTCTACACCCGTAGTCGGTGCTATGGTGTCTACGAATGTAGACAGTCAGGAGGACTGAAAATGACAGAGAAATTGGAAGGACTAGTGATTCCAGTATTGGAACCATTGGGTTATCAGCAGGGGTGGGGCACAACCACCGTTGCGCGAATCCGGCAGGAAATACCTGAGGATGTGGGGCGTTTGACCCTGCGTCAGGAGAACATCGACGAGGTGCTCACATGTGGAGGATTGTGGCAGGGGCGGGAAGTTGCAACCGAGATTCCCGCTCATGTGTTCCTTCTTCGGCGTGACCTCATTGTTCGGGTGGCGAAGGAGTACCTCGAAGCAGCAGTTATTGGTGAGGCTCCCAAGTCCATGGAGTTTGTCAAGAACTTTCTGGGAACGGAAGCAAACTTCGATCCACTAACGGCGACGTGGCTGTTTCTGCAGACAGAGTTTGCGCGCGCTGAACTAGAGGGTGAACTGGCGATGGCTATCGCACATCTCCTCGAAGCATGGCCCCAGATTGTTGACGGCACCCAAGTGACCGTGGGGCCAGTGTTGGAAGACATTGCCATTGGCGATGTCGTCTTCTCGGTTGACACGGTGGACGTGACCTTTGGTGATCATCGCATGGGTATCGAGGTGAACTGGCCTGGTGCTGTTCTCGTGCGTTTTGTTGCCCACACTCCATCGCCACGAGATCTTGAGGAAATGGCATTGGGTGCCGTGGTGCATGGCATCGCGACAGGGTGCCCACCACAACGTCTAGTCGTGTGGGGATTGCAATCTGGTAAAGGTCTCGGAATGGATGTTGAACGTGACTGGCTGGAGCTAGCAATCGCTGGCACACAGTTAGCAACACAAGCAATTGCTGACATGCGTAACGACCGTGGTGTCGTAGTGCAAGGTGGCGAGCACTGCACACGTTGTCCGTTTAGTGATTCATGTGATGTGAGCGAGGCCGATGAGTATCCGTTCTGACGTGATGGTGTTGACAGTGTTCGAATTATTCAAAGTGTCAATAGAAATAGCGATTAACAAAAAGCGTTTATCTGTTGACATTGTGCGACGAAAAAAAGTTGCAGGAGTTGCGCCTCGCGACACAGACAGATGCCATACTTGGGTTCCACATAATGTTTCATCGTCAACGCGAACCGTTGCCGGAACATCCCCCCACACAACTGGAACTGTTCAACAGCGACCAGGAAA
>VFQT010000444.1_pt1 | contig 61873 bp, 68 predicted proteins | sample 3512381 | NCBI WGS metagenome assembly VFQT01 (sample SAMN10412376, study PRJNA504923) | tailings metagenome | isolation source: Relicate 2 Philex TSF3 active mining site | place: Philippines: Tuba, Benguet | collected 2017-08-29
GTGTCGCCAGTCCATGCGTAAACCTCCTAAAAAAGTGCCAACTACTATCGTGACATGTTGTGACGATTTGCACAACCGATAAATCCTAAATTCTTTAATTAACTGGTGTCACTTTCGTCACACAAGCCATAAAACGGACATTATTATCACTATATTTTTGCAATTGCAAAATATTTGCAGTAAGGTTTAATTCGTGCATATTCCAGATGGCTTTATCGATCTACCAACATCCCTAGCTTTTACAGCGGTTTCTACTGCTGCAGTGGGCGTTGCCTTAAAGCAGGCTAAAAATGAATTAAGTGAAAAGACAGCACCACTAGCCGGTTTAACTGCAGTGTTCATTTTTGCAGTTCAAATGTTGAATTTCCCTGTAGCGGCAGGAACAAGTGGCCATTTACTTGGAGGCGCATTAGCAGCGGTCTTGGTGGGGCCGTGGGTTGCAACTTTAGCTTTGACCATCGTTTTACTTTTACAAGCTTTACTTTTTGCAGATGGTGGATTAACTGCATTGGGATTAAATGTTTTTAATATTTCAATTTTAGCTGTTTGGATTGCTTATTTTATTTTCATAACTTTGAAAAAAATTCTTCCAAAATCAAAAACTTTTTTAATAGTGTCTTGTGCCATAGCTGCGCTTATATCTGTACCAGTTTCAGCATTTGGTTTCTGGGTTCAATATGTCATTGGTGGAAATGCGACTTTTCCTCTTGAAACAGTTTTAACAGCCATGATTAGTACACATATCCTGATTGGCATAGGTGAGGCCATAATTACAGTACTTACCATTTCTGCAATAATGGCAAGTCGAAGTGACTTAGTGTTTGGCTGGAAAAATAATCAAAAGAAATTGAAAGTTAGTTAAAATGAATAAATCATTAAAGAATTTTTATCTATCTTTTTTCTTTGTCGCTTTATTTTTAGCAGGAGTTGTCTCTTTTTATGCATCAAGTCATCCTGATGGTTTAGAAAAAGTTGCAGAAGATATTGGTTTTATTGATTCTGCAAAAGATTCTGCAGTTGCCGGTTCTCCATTCTCAGATTATGGAGTAGTAGGAATTGCAAATGAAAGATTATCTGTTGGTATAAGCGGATTTATTGGCGTGATAGTAACAGCTACAGTTGCAATTTATTTGTTCAAGTATTTATCAAAAAATAGATAAGAGGTTTTAATTAAAACTGTAAATTCTACCCATAGTCATGGCCATGATTTTGGTGAAAAGTTATACATTCATAAGCATTCGTTAGTGCATGAAATACCAGCAAACTATAAAATTGCTGCAATTCTACTTTTTCTTTTTATCGTAGTTTCAACTCCGCTATCCAATTGGTTATCATACGTTGCATACTTTGTAATAATTTTTTTAATTACTTTAATTTCAAAAATATCAATATTGACATTGCTCAAAAGATCAATGATTGAAATTCCCTTTATTTTATTTGCTTTTTTGATGCCATTTTTTGGAACAGGCGAAACCGTTAAAATTGGAATTTTAACTCTTTATGAAACTGGCATAGTTGCAGGTTTATCTTTAATTTTAAAAGGAACTATTGGCATTATGATGGCAATTTTGCTTTCAACTACAACGACTGCAAGAGAAATTCTTTTAGGATTAGAAAAATTAAAACTTCCAAAATTACTCGTACAAATTGCAACTTTTATGCTTCGTTACGTCAATGTGGTTTCAGATGAAATGCAAAGAATGAAAATCGCTAGAACTTCTCGTGGATTTGAAGCGCAAGGAATAAAAGATTGGAAAGTTTTAGGCCATGCTTCTGGTGCTTTATTTATAAGATCTTATGAAAGAGGTGAAAGGGTTCATTTAGCAATGCTTTCACGCGGATATGTGGGAAGTCTTCCAAAGATTCATCAAATTACACCTGATAAAAAGTATCTGATAATTTCTTTGTTTATTCCAACACTTGCTTTACTCATCACAATGATAGACAGATATATTATTTCTTAAATGTATCCAAGTTTAGAAGTAAAAAATTTAGCTTTTGCATACCCTGATGGTAATCAAGCATTATTTGGAATAGATTTAATAATTCAAAAAGGTGAGAGAGTTGCACTTTTGGGACCAAATGGAGCTGGAAAAACCACATTCGTTCTGCATTTAAATGGAATTCATGAAACACAGCATGGCGAAGTTATTATCGCTGGAACTAAAGTTGATACACAAAATAAAGAAACTTTAAAAACCATAAGAAGTAAAGTCGGAGTCGTATTTCAAGATCCTGATGACCAATTATTTATGCCTACTGTTGAAGAAGATGTTTCATTTGGTCCTTACAACATGGGTTTACGAGGAAAAGAATTAGAACAAGTAGTTGATGAGTCTTTAAAAGCAGTCGGGATGCTTGAATTCAAAGATCGACCACCGCATCATTTATCTTTTGGTCAAAGACGAAGGGTAGCTGTTGCAACTGTTTTGGCAATGAAACCAGAAATTTTAATTTTAGATGAGCCTTCATCAAATTTAGACCCAGCAAGTAGAAGAGAATTAGCTGAAATACTAGAGAGTCTAAAAATTACATTATTAATGGTCACTCATGATCTTCCTTATGCGTTTGAATTATGTGAAAGATCAGTAATTTTATCTAAAGGCAAAATAGTAGCTGATGATTTTACAAAAAATATTTTAGGAAATGAAGAATTGTTAAGAAATAACCGATTAGAATTACCTAAAGGTTTTGTATTTTCTAAGTAAAATGACAAACATTTTAAATATAAAAACTCTTAGTTTTATAGCTTTTTTTGAAGGATTAGCTTTTAGTCTTTTTGGTTTATGGACGCTTTGGCAAGGACTGTTATCAAATGACATTGAGAGAATGAGCACTTTAATAACTGAAGTATTGGTTTATTTGATACTTGGAGTTTTTGTTCTTTTAACATTTCTTGGTATTAGAAAACAAAAAAGAATCGCATTTTCTCCATTTGTCTTAACCCAATTATTTGTCTTAATTATTGGCTGGCCTTTATTTGAGGATGATAATTTAGTGACCCAAGTCTCAGGTATTTTTGTGATGTTTATTGCACTTTTTGGCTTAGTAACCATTTTTTTGCCAAAAAATAGAACTAAATTCTTGTGATTTAGTAGACAACTTTCTAACCCCTTTTTCTATTGTTCAACAAATTAAAGAAGCGTAGCGTAAAAATTGTTTGAAATTCTTTGATAAGGGTCAAAGAAATTAAAGGGAGGGAAAATGAAAAGTCTAAAAATACAACGAGCTATCGCGATTATCGGAATAGTTTTGGGAGCGGTGTTTGTAGTTTCTGGTGCAACTACTTACCTATTAGTACAAAGCAAGTTGGCAGCAGAAAATATAACTGTTTCTGAAGATTCACCAAAATATGCAGGAAAAGCAGTGGCAGGACCATTTACTGCATATCAAGAAGCAGCAATGATTTCTGAACATGCACTTAAAGCAACAGGTGGCAAAACTTATGCTCAATTAGATCGCGAAGATCCATTGCGTGTGGTTGCTATGAATGGTTCTTTCCTTAGAGCATCACTATTTACATCAGTAGTTTCATTTGGTTTGGCTGCTTTTGTAGCAGGAGTTGGAGTGATGTTCATCTTGTTTGGTTGGTTAATTCTTGGCCTAGAAACCCGAGAAATAGCTCGCCGCAAATAAGTTCTCTCCCGAGAACAAACAAAGCCCCGGAAAATTTTTCCGGGGCTTTGTATATAAGAAATAAAATTATGCTTTTTTAGTTTCCCAAAAAATAGAATCTATTTCTTTAATTTTTGCAAGCAGAGAATCTGCAACTGCAACATCATTTGTGCCTTTAGTTCCGGCAGCACCTGCTAGTTTGGTTGCTTCATTAAACAAAACGTGAAGTTGTGGATATTTTTCAAAATGTGCAGGTTTGAAATAATCAGTCCACAAAACCCATAAATGTTCTTTGACCATATTTGATCTTTGTTCTTTAATTGCTACTGCACGATTCTTAAAATCTGCATCTTTAGAGTCGTTGTATTTAACCATGCAAGCTTTTACAGATTCTGCCTCAATTCTTGCTTGTGCAGGATCATAAACACCACATGGTAAATCGCAGTGTGCATAAACGGTTGTCTTTGGTGACCAGATACTCATAATTAACTCCTTCAGTTTCACTAACCTTGAGATTACCTTGAAATCAATGACTTAGCACAATGAGATTGTGGGCAGATTAGGATTCATGGTGGCAAAAGTAGAAGGTTCATCAATGCTGCCTGTGTTAAAGGCGGGAGATTTGATTCTCTTGCTTAAAACTCAAAAACTTAAGGCAGGTCAAATTGCTATTGCCAAAAGACCCGATAGACCAAATTTACTTGTGATAAAAAGAGTTAAAAGCGTAACAAAGAATGGATATTGGCTAGAAGGCGATAACGATACTCAGAGTGACGATTCAAGAATTTTTGGCGAAGTTGATAAAAATTTAATCTTGGGAAAATTTATATTTAGATATTGGCCACTATTTACAAATTAATTCAACATCTTTAATAAAATTATCAATATCTTCTTGAGTGGTATCCCAAGAGCACATTAATCTAACCTCTCCAGTGTTATCGTTCCAAACGTAGAAATTGTGTTTTTCTTGAAGTTTTTTTGTATGTTCTGGATCTAAAATTGCAAATACCGCGTTGCTTTGAGTTCTTTGAGTTAACTTTATTGCTGAAATTTTTTCTAATTTACTTCTTAATAATTGTGCCATCTTATTTGCTTGTTGAGCATTTGTTTTCCATAAATCGTCTTTTAATAAAGCTAGAAATTGTGCAGAAATATATCGATGTTTACTTGCAAGCTGCATCGACGATTTTCTTATCCACGGATACTTGTTGCTTAATTCTGGATTAAAAAGTACAACAGCTTCAGCACCCATAAGTCCATTTTTAGTCCCACCAAAGGAAAAAATATCTACACCTGACTTTGTGGTAATTTCAGCAATACTTTTATTAAGGCTTACAGCAGCATTACTTATTCTTGCTCCATCCATATGAAGATATGAATTATTTTTGTGAGCTAAATCTGCTAATGCTCTAATTTCTTCTAAACTATAAACAGTTCCCATTTCTGTTGACTGGGTGATTGAAACTACGTTGGGTTGTGATGTGTGTTGATCACCCATCCTTATCCATAAATTTTTTATTAGTTCTGGCGTTAGTTTTCCATCTGGCGTTTCAACATCTAATAGTTTGACACCTAATAGTTTTTCAGGAGCACCACCTTCATCAACATTTATGTGAGAAGTCTTGGCGCAAATAATGGAGTTCCAGGAATTTGTGACAGTTTGTAATCCCGTTACATTTGCCCCTGTGCCATTGAAAACAAAACTTACTTCAGCATCTTTTGCTTCAAGAAAATTTTTAATTAAAACAATAGTTTTTTCAGTTATTTCGTCAGCCCCATAGGCTTTCATATGATCAATATTTACTTTAGAAAGTTCTTCCAAGACTTTTGGATGTACTGGTGCGTAATTATCGCTTGCAAATGATTTCATAAATATAAGTATCTCACGACACTTTAGAAAAAATTATTTAACTTAGTTTTCTAGGACTGATTTGATTAATTCAGATTGCTCTTCATCATGTTTGGTATGAGAACCTACTGCTGGAGCGCTTGAAGAGGGTCTTGAAATTCGAGTAATGACCTTACCTATTTGTGGAGCAAGTTCGGTGATTATGAATGGAAATGCTCCTTGATTAGCTGGTTCATCTTGGGCCCAAATTAGTTTTGCATCTTGAGGATATTGATTAAGTAAATTTTGAATTTCTCGAATTGGAAGTGGATAAAGTCTTTCGAATCGAATAATCGAAATATCTTCTCTATTTGACGCATCTCTTGCAGCGGCAATTTCATGAGAGATTTTTCCTGAACACATGACTATTTTTTTAACTTTACTTCTATCAGTTTTTATATCTTCTATAACTGGATTGAATTTTCCGTTAGTAAATTCAACTGTTGCACTTGTCGCAGGTTTAGCTCTTAACATCGATTTTGGAGTAAAAATAATTAGAGGTTTGTTATGTGGATTAATGACTTGCCATCTCAATAAATGAAAGTAAGAACTTGAAGTAGATGGTTGTGCAATAGTTATGTTGTCTTGAGCAGCCAAACTTAAAAATCTTTCTAATCTTCCTGAGGAATGATCTGGACCTTGACCTTCCATACCGTGTGGCAAAAGTAAAACTAATCCGGATTCTTGTTGCCATTTTTGTTCACCGGAAGCAATAAATTCATCAATTATGGTTTGGGCACCATTTGCAAAATCACCAAATTGGCCTTCCCACATAACAAGTGACTTTGGTTGAGCAATTGAATAACCGTATTCAAATCCCATCCCAGCAAATTCTGTTAATGCTGAATCAAAAATAAATAATCTGGCATTATTTTTTGCCATTTTTTTAAGTGGTTTGTAACCTTGACCTGTTTTGTAGTCAACAATCACACCATGTCGTTGTCCAAATGTGCCACGGCGAGAATCTTGACCAGCCAGCCTTACCCAATGACCTTCGGCAAGTAATGAACCAATAGCTAATGTTTCACCCATTGCCCAATCAATGTTGTTATCTTTGATCATTTGAGCTCTTCGTTCCAATTGAGGCCAAAGTCTTGGATGAGGAGTAAATCCTTCTCTTAAATTAATTTGAGTATTTGCAATCTCTTGAATTAATTCATGAGAAATTGCCGTATTAACTTCTGCTGGAAATACAGGTCTGTTGTCGACTGGAACTTGCTCTGACTTCTTTAAATCACCTTTTGTTTCAGTAAAAACTTTTTCTAACTGATTTTGATAATCAACTAATGCGTTTTCTGCTTCTTCAACTGAAATATCGCCTCGACCAATTAAAGACTCTGTATAAAGTTTTCTAACACTTCTTTTTTCATCAATAATTTGATACATCAAAGGTTGCGTTAATGATGGATCATCTGCTTCATTGTGACCACGGCGTCTGTACGTGATCATGTCAATGACAACATCTTTCTTAAATTCTTTACGGTATTGATAGGCAAGTCTTGCTACTAGCGATACAGCCTCTGGATCATCACCGTTTACGTGAAAAATTGGAGCTTGAATAGTTTTTGCCATATCACTTGCATATGTGGAACTTCTGCCATCTTGCGGAGAAGTTGTAAAACCTACTTGATTATTAACAATTAAATGTATTGTGCCACCAGTTTTATAACCTCTTAGTTGAGAAAGGTTAAGAGTTTCTAAAACCACACCTTGACCAGCAAAAGAAGCATCTCCATGTAACAAGATTGGCAAAATTGGGTAATCATGACCTTTACCTAATTTGTCTTGCTTTGCTCTAACAATTCCTTCTAAGACTGGATTGACTGCTTCAAGATGGGATGGATTTGCTGCAAGGTAAACCGGAACACTGGCCCCTTCTTCAGTTGTAAATTTTCCATAAGTTCCCAAATGGTATTTCACATCTCCAGAACCTTGAACAAAACCAGGTGAAGACACATCTTCAAATTCTCTAAAAATTCTTTCATACGATTTACCAGCGATATTTGCAAGAACATTTAATCGGCCTCGATGAGGCATTGCTATGTCTACTTCATTTAAATTATCGTTTGCAGCCTCGACCAATATTGAATCAAGTGCAACAATTGCGGATTCGCTACCTTCCAGTGAAAATCTTTTTTGTCCAATATATTTTGTGTGTAAAAATTTTTCAAAAGCTTCAGCAGCATTAAGTCTTCTTAAAATACGTAATTGTTCTAAGTGATCCATTTTTTCGTGTGGTTTTTCCACACGTTCTTGAATCCATTTTCTTTCTTCTGGATGTTGAATGTGCATGTATTCAATGCCGATACTTCTTGTGTATGAGTCTTGGAGTCTTATCAGAATGTCTCTTAATTTCATGAAAGGTTCTCCACCAAATCCACCGGTGGCAAATTCTCTTTCTAGATCCCAAACACTTAATCCGTGATTAACCATTCTTAAATCTGGATGAGTTCGTTGTGCATATTCCAAAGGATTTGTGTCAGCAATTAAGTGTCCGCGAACTCGGTAATAGTGAATTAATTCTTGAACTCGTGCAACTTTATTAATATCTTCATCGTGAGTTGTATCAATATCAACAGCCCATACATAAGGTTTATAAGGAACTTGAAGTGAAGTAAAAATTTCTTCGTAAAAGTTATGTTTACCTAATAGTAAATCACTGATTGTTCGTAAGAATTCGCCACTTTGCGCTCCTTGAATAATTCTGTGATCGTAAGTAGAAGTTAAAGTAATTACTTTGCTGATTGCTTGTCTGGCTAAAGTTTCTGGTGCAGCACCTTGCCATTCAGTTGGATAATCAAGAGCCCCAACTCCAATAATTGCTCCTTGTCCTTCCATCAAACGAGGAACAGAATGTTGAGTACCAATAGTTCCTGGATTGGTAAGACTGATTGTGGTGCCTTGAAAATCTTCAACGATTAGTTTTCCATTACGTGCGCGTCTTACTAAGTCATCATAAATTGACCAAAATTGTGCAAAATCTAAAGTGTCAGCATTCTTTATATTTGGTACAAGTAATTGTCTTGTTCCATCTTCCTTGGCCAAATCAATTGCTAAACCTAAATTAACGTGAGGATATTTGATAATGGCGGGCTTATTTTCAATCGTGGTATAGGCAGTATTCATTTCTTTTATTTTTGCAACCGCTTTAGTCACGGCATAAGCAATTATGTGAGTGAAAGAAACTTTTCCACCACGTCTTCTTGTTAAGTGATTATTTATAAAAGTTCTGTTTTCTTGTAGCAAAATTGCAGGAACACTTCTCACAGAAGTTGCCGTTGGAACTTTCATACTTGCTTCCATGTTTGCAACAACTCTTGCCGCAGCACCTCTTAAGTTTTCTGTTACAGGTTCATTTGAAACTGGTTCTATTGGTTTTGTGTTAATTACTGGTACTGGATTTTCATTCTTAGTTTTTGCGATTGGTTCAACAATTGGTTTTTCACTAGTATTACTATTTTTTGATTTTTCATTTTTAGAGTAATCTCCAAAAAATTCCCACCAAGACGGATCAACAGAATTCTTATTATTCAAATATTGTTGATATATTTCGTCTACTAGCCATTCATTAGGGCCAAAACCTGTGTCTGAAGGGTTTGGTTTTGATTCACCCGACATTTTGGCTACCACGACCTCTTTCATTTTTAGCCGTATCTCTAGCGTAGTCGCTAGTTCAAAGATGCACGATTTTGCATCTCATAGCAGGCTATGTCTATGAGCGGAGAACATAATCCTGGCGCAATTGCCGTAGACAATGCACCACTTGTTTCAAATTCACTTGCGGGTCAAACTGCAATAGTTACAGGTGGCTCTCGCGGTATAGGTTTTGCAGTTAGTAAAGGTCTGGCAAATTTAGGCGCACAAGTAATTATCGTTGGGCAAAATCAAGAAAACATAGACCAAGCTCTTAATTTATTTAATCAAGCTGGATTAGACATAAAAGGCTTCAAGGCAGATGTATCGAATAACCAAGAAATAGAAAAAATATCAATCGACATTCTAAATCAATTTTCACCAACAATTTTAGTAAATAGCGCAGGTGTGATGAGTGAAAAAACTGCGAAAACTCTAAAAACTTCTAATGAGGAATGGGATCGGGTTATTGATATAAATTTGAAAGGAACTTTTAACACTATTAAATTCTTTGCGCCTTCAATGGTTGAAAAGCGGCAAGGAAGAATAATTAATTTGACAGCGTGCTTAGGAAGAATGAGTGGGCCGGGCACAAATGGTGGACTCGCGCCATATCGAATATCTAAAGCTGCGGTTAATGCACTAACAAAAAATTTTGCAGCAGAAACTGGAAACGGTAAACGTGGAGTTTTTGTCGATGCAGTTTGCCCAGGACATTGTCAAACAGATATGGGCGGAAGTGAAGCGCCAAGAACTGCTGAGCAAGGCGCAGAGACTGTACTTTGGTTAGCTTCTAGAACTACAAATGAGCAGACATTGACTGGTCTGCTTTGGGAAGACAGAGCAATAGTTCCTTGGTAAAACCTTGAGGATTATTTGCCCCAATCTGGGTTCATAAATATATAAATAAAAGTTAAGGTTTCCATTACTTCAAGGAGCCTTATGAATCAAGAAATAGTTTCAAATAAATTTATAAATGATTTATTAAATGATTCAAATGTAGAGGAAATTTGGATTAACAGTCCTGGAAAAATATTTGTAGCTAAAAATGGAAATTCAGAATTAACAAATAATGTGTTAAATGAGAATGAAATAATTGTTTTACTCGAGCAACTACTAAGGAATTCAGGTAGACGCCTAGATGTAACTCATCCATTTGTTGACGCAACTTTGCCTGATGGAAGTAGATTACATGCTGTTATTCCAAACATTACTCAAAAATGGCCAGCTATAAATATCCGAAAATTTAAAGAGTCTAATTTAAAACTTAACGACTTATTTGAAAATAAAATGTTTCCTCCAAGTATTTATCATTTCTTAAAAGAATTAAATAAGTCAGCTAAAAATATACTCATTAGTGGGACTACAGGCGCTGGCAAAACTACTTTTCTAAGCGCATTATTAAATACCCTTCCAAGGAAAACTCGTATTATCACTTGCGAAGAAGTTTTTGAATTAAAACTTAATTCTATTGATCAAGTTTCAATGCAAACACGAGATAAAAATTTAGACTCTGTTGGGCAAATCGATTTAAGAAAATTGGTAAAAGAAGCTTTAAGAATGCGACCTGATCGACTTGTTCTTGGCGAAGTAAGACAAGCCGAAGCTTTGGATTTGTTAATTGCATTAAATAGTGGGATTTCTGGCATGGCCACAATTCACGCAAATTCTGCTAAAGATGCGATTAACAAACTTTTTTTACTACCACTTTTGGCAGGACCAAATATTCAAGAGCAATTTATAAAAAGAACAGTTTCTAATGTTATTAATTACATAATTCATTTATCAAGAAATCAAAATGGATATAGGCACATTTCGGAAATCATCGAAATAAAACCTACTCAGGATCAAAACTATTTTAAAATTAATGAGATTTATACACAAACAAATAAAGATCTTGAGCAAGTCATATGAAAGAAAAAACTATTCTTACAATTAGTTTTATGTCATTATTAGTCATTTATTATTTACTTTATAAAGATAAACAGATTGTTACTATTAACAAAATTAAATTATATCTTAAAGAAGTTCCTGTTGAAAATAGGTTTTCTGCTTTTTTATTCTTATTTGGCGTGTTAATTAGTTTGATAACAAAAATCTATGTTTTGATACCAGGATTTTTAATATTTTGTTTGATTCTTCCAAGTTTAGTTTTAAGAAAAAGAACTGAAAGAATTAAAGCGTCGAAAATGGAACAATGGCTTTATTTGATTGACAATATGTCAAGTGCAACTAAAGCCGGTTTCTCAATAAATGAATCTTTACTTCAAGCTCTTAATGATGTAGAAAATCCATTAAGACAAGATCTATATGCAGCCATTATCGAGATAAATAGGACTAATCAAATATCCAAAGTTCTTCCAATTTTGAAAAAAGATGTGACAGATGAAATAGGTAAAAATGTAATAAAAGTGATTGAACTTGTGCATTCCTTGGGAGCAACGGATTTATCTAAAATTTTGAAAATTTTATCCAATTCCAGTAGAGAATTTCATGAACTTCTCGTCGAATTGAAAACAAAACAATCTTGGGTATTAAATGGAGCAAAAATTGCTATAGCTGCACCCTGGATTGTCTTATTAGCACTTTGGACTCAAGAAAATGTTAGAAATTCATACCAAACAATAAATGGTCAAATAGTTTTATTTCTTGTAGCACTACTTGGAGTTGCTGGGTTTTTAGTTATGCAAAAAATTGGAAATCTAGAAGTTAGCAAAAGCAAATGAATTTATACATAACTATATTTTCATCAATTCTATTACTTACTTTATTCTACATAATGATACGTATAGAAAAAATTAATTTAGGAAATCGAATATTTCCATACATAGATTCAAATAAAGTGCAAAAATCCCTATTAATGAGATTAGACATAAATTTGTTTAGACCTAAAAAATTGAGTAATGAAAATGCATTTAAAATATTAAACGCTGCTGAATTTGCAGATTTGTTTGCAATTGCATTGACTTCAGGACTAAATCCTAGAGCTGGTTTAGAAAAAATTGCTAATTTTATTTCTCAAGATCATGCAGAATTACTGGAACAAGCGCTAAAAGATAACTCTTTTGGTAAAACATTATTTGAAGCTTTAGATGAAATGACTAACCATAAGTCAACAGACAACTTAAAACCTTTAATGAAACAAATCTTTCTTGCAATAGATCGTGGAACTCCATTAGTTGACGTCACAAGAGACTTCGCTAAAGATCAAAGAAATAAGTTAAGAAACTTAATCACTAAGCAAGCAGCAAAAAAAGAAATTGCGATGTTGATGCCAATTGTTTTTGTTGTGCTTCCCTCAGTGTTAGCAGTGGCAATGTATCCGGCGCTGACAGTTTTACAACAACTTGGATAAGGAGATCTATGTTAAAACTATTTGTTTTCGTGTCAAATCAAAAAGGGGATGTACCTGGTTGGGTGCTAATTACAGTTATGACGGCAGGATTAGTGGCTGCACTTTGGGTAGTTGCAGATACAGCCTTAGCATCGATGTTCAACAAAGCCATTGAATCTGTTTCAAAACCTTAGAAAAAACCAGACTGGTTCAGCAGTAGCTGGGTTTGCTTTTGTTGTTCCCCTAATTGTTCTATTAACAGTTGTGATTCTGCAATTTATATTTGTAGTTCTAAATTATGCGGCGATTTCGAATTTAACTGAAAATGGTGCCCGACTTCTAAGAATTGGTTTTAGTGAAACCCAAGTTTTAACAATATCCCAAAATAAGATAAGTGAATCAAATTTAATACCAAAAAACTCAAGAATTTCAATCAAAAATGAATTTTTTAATGGAATAAATCTTAAAATAATTAAAGTCGAAATTGATCAACGTCTTGTAGGAATCTCATCAATCAGGTTAAGAAGTCAAAGTTATGCCTTCTAAAACGCAAAAAGGTAATATTATTATTGAATTTCTTATATATATAGCAGTTTGTATATTTACTTTTCAAAGTACTTTAATTTTCTTGGAAATTTATATAACTAAAAATGAGATGTTTAAATTATCTAATTTTATAGCATTTTCTATCGCTCAAGACATATCAAAAATACAAATTTTCTCAAATGCAAATAATATAGAATTATTTAAATCACACCTCAAAATCCCAGTTGAAAAAGTATTGATTTTATGCGACAAAAGTGTGTGTAATGCACAATCAAATTATATAAAAATAGATCTGAAAAGCACTTATGAATATTTTAATTTTAAAATTCCTCTAGAAACTAATGCACAATACGAAATGAGTAAATTTTTATCAGTAAATTAAATCAAAAAGGTAGTATTTTAATACTTTTTATAGGACTAATTTCCATTTTTATCTCAATTTCCTTAGTTGTTGTTAATTTATCTACAATATATTTTCAAAAGCAAAAATTACAATCAACTTTGGATCAAGCCACATTGATGGGCACTAATTATTTGGACATAGAAAGTTATTATCGTAATCCACTTTTAATTAATTTAAATTTAGACGGAATTAGAGTAATTTCTGAAATTGAAGGATTTATGAAATCAAATTATCAAAATCAAAGTATTACTTTTCTAAATACTAAAGTAGTTGGAAATGAGATAACTGTTGAAATATCAGTGAATCAGCAATTACCTTTCCAATTTCCATTTGAATTTGTAAGAATTAGTGCTTTATCTAGCGCAAAACTTGTGGTTGATTAGATTATTTAAAAACTTATAATTAGAATAATTGAATATGAATAAAGATATTCAACCAGAACTTGACGAACTAAATACAACATTAAGCACCATTGAAAAAGTCTTGGATTTGAATAATCTTAAAGTCCAGATTTCTGATTTAGAAATAGAGGCAAGTAAACCTAATCTTTGGGACGATCCTGCTACAGCACAGTTTGTTACTTCAAAGTTGTCTAATTTACAAAGTGAATTAAAAAGAGTTACAAATATTAGAAAAAAAGTAGACGATTTATACGTATTAATTGAATTGGCGCAAGATGAAGATGACACTAATGCGTTTCAAGAGGCAAATAATGAACTAGATAATTTAAAAAAAGAAATAAGAGAACTTGAAGTTAGGACACTGTTAAACGGAGAATATGACGAAAGAGAAGCATTAGTCACAATCAGATCTGAAGCAGGAGGTGTTGATGCAGCTGATTGGGCAGAAATGTTAATGAGAATGTATTTACGCTACTGCGAAAGAAAAAATTGGAAAACTGATATTTATGAAACTTCGTACGCTGAAGAGGCAGGTATTAAATCAACAACATTTGCAGTTCATGCACCATTTGCTTACGGAACGCTTTCTGTAGAACAAGGAACACACAGATTAGTTAGAATTTCACCTTTTGATTCGCAAAAAAGAAGACATACAAGTTTTGCTGGAGTTGAAGTTGTACCTGTTGTCGACAAAAGTGATCAAATTGAAATATCAGATGATGAAATTAGAGTTGATGTTTATCGTTCAAGTGGTCCAGGTGGTCAGGGAGTTAACACCACAGATTCTGCAGTAAGAATTACACATATTCCATCTGGCATTGTTGTGTCATGTCAAAATGAAAGAAGTCAATTGCAAAACAAAGCAACGGCACTTGCAGTTCTGCAATCTAAATTATTAGAAAGAAAACATCAAGAGGAGCAGGCAAAAATTGACGCCCTAAAAAATTCAACCTCGGGATCTTGGGGTAATCAAATGCGTTCCTATGTATTAGCTCCGTATCAATTGGTTAAGGATTTGAGAACAGATTTTGAAACCGGGAATCCAAGTGCGGTTTTAGATGGAGATTTAGATGGATTCATTGAAGCAGGAATCCGATGGCGCAAGCAGCAAAAATCTAATTAAGTAGTGCACGCCACACCGTTTTGTGAGGCGAGTCTCACACGTATCTCCAGTATCACCCGATAACCTCAAAAGTGGAGACCAAATGATCAAATTCGAAAACGTAACTATGGCCTATCGCAAAGATGGTCATCCTGCTTTGGAAAATGTTTCATTTCAAATTGATGATGGAGAATTTGTTTTTCTTGTTGGTCAATCAGGTGCAGGTAAATCAACTATTCTTCGGTTGTTGATAAAAGAAGAAACAGCCCAAGATGGAAATGTATTAATTGATGAAGTAAATATTGGAAAACTAAAAGAAAAAGACGTTCCAAAATTAAGAAGAAATATTGGAATGGTTTTTCAAGATTTTAGACTTTTACCTGAAAAAACGGTTGCAGAAAATGTGGCTTTCGCACTTCAAGTTTTAAATAAGACTCATGAAGAAATCAGACAAACGGTTCCAGCAGTATTAGATTTAGTTGGTTTATTAGATAAAGCCAATAGAAGACCAGAACAATTATCAGGTGGAGAGCAGCAAAGAGTTGCTATTGCAAGAGCTTTAGTGAATCGACCAGCAATTTTGATGGCAGATGAACCAACAGGAAACCTTGATCCTGATACCACTGTGGAAATTATGAGACTTTTAGATCAAATCAATAAAGCAGGTACAACTGTAATTATGGCAACCCACGACGCTGGAATTGTTGATCAAATGAGAAAACGCGTAATTGAAATAACCAATGGCGCCATTGTGAGAGATCAAAATCAAGGAGGTTATGGATATTCATGAACCGAATTAGATTTGTCTTGGAAGAAGTCTGGCAGGGAATTAGTCGAAGTATTACTTTAACAATTGCATTAGTTGCAACTTTTGCTATTTCACTATCTTTATTGGGTGTATCACTATTAGTTGGTTCTCAAGTAAACGAAATGAAGGACTATTGGTTCGACAAAGTAGAAGTATCTATATTTTTATGTACAGCGGGAAGTGACACTCCATCTTGTGCCAATGGTCCTGCAACAGAAGAACAAAAGTCTCAAATTAGGACAGATCTTGAAGCTATGCAACCACTTGTGGCAGAAATATTTTTTGAAAGCCAGCAAGATGCCTATAACAGGTTTATAGAAAGATTTAAATCTTCTCCAATTTCTGCGAATGTTACTCCAGACCAGCTACCTGAAAGTTTTAGAATTAAACTTTCAAATCCTGAAGAATTCACAACAGTTGTCAATAAGTTTTTAAGTAGACCTGGGATTGAAGCAGTAAGAGATCAAAGAGCAACTTTAAGTAAGTTATTTAGTGTTTTGGGTGGACTTCAAGCACTAGCCTTAGGTTTTGCAGCCGCAATGCTTGTCGTTACTTCATTATTAGTTGGAAACACAATCAGAGTTACTGCATACGCAAGGCGTCGCGAAATAGGAATTATGCGTTTAGTGGGTGCCTCAAAAATGGCATTGCGTTTACCATTTTTACTAGAAGCAATATTTGGTGCTCTACTCGGTGGAATTATTGCAACTGCAATTTTAAGTTTTGTGAAAGGTTATTTAGTAGATAGAGTCATCGCTACTTCCTTTACTTTCACTTCGTTTTTTGGCTGGGACTCTGTTATCACTGCTTCCCTAATCTGCATAGCTTCAGGAACGCTATTGGCGTTTGTAACTGCATGGTTTGGAATAGCCAGACATTTGAAAGTTTAGGCTTTCTAATGAAAGTATTTTTCAAAAGAATTCTTATTTTTATCTCATCAATAGCCTTAGTTTTTACAGTGACAAATCCTGTGATGGCGTTTCCCAAAAATATTGATGATGAAGTTAACGCTGCACAAGCAGAATTGGAAAATGCCAGCGCCTTGGTTAGAGAAGTCGCTGCTGAGCTTGCAGAAATTAGAAAAAAATTACCAATAGCAGAAGCTGCTTTAAAAAAAGCACGAGCAGAATTAGCGGTAGCTCAAGAAAAAGATAGACAAGCTGCTGAAAAATTAGCCGAATTAGAAAGTCAATTGGAAATAACTCAGAAAAACTTTAATGAAACTAAGAGCTTTGTAGCAGATGTTGCTCGCGTCATTTACCAAGATGGCCCATTAGCAACGCTAGAAATAATTTTAGGCGCAACAGACCCTAATGACTTCAGTCAAAAACTTATGGATATGCAAACCTACATTGGAAATCAGAATGCAAAGATTGCTCAACTTGAAACCATTAAGGCACAACTTGAAACAGAACAAGCCGCGGTTGCTGCCCAAAAAGTAATTCTTGAACAAGAAAAAGCAGCTGCATTAGAAGCTGCAAAAAGAGCAAAAGCTGCTGAAGAAGAAGTATTAAGACTTATCGCTAAGCAAAAAGCTGCTTTAGCAAAAGCTGAAAGCGAAAGAGAAGCAACTAGAAAACGATATGAACAATTAAGAGCTGAACAAATTAGATTGCAACAATTAGCAAGATTAAGAGCAGGTTTAGGCGGATCTATTCCAGGTGAACTTTACTGGCCAGTGCAAGGTGCACGATTAAGTCAAAATGTTGGTCCAAGAAGACATCCAGTATTTGGTTATCGTTCATGCCACACAGGTATGGATTTAGCTGCTGGAACCGGTACACCTATTGGTGCAGCAGCAACTGGAATTGTTACAGCAGTAACAACACTTCGAGCATATGGTCGCGTAATTGTCATTGCGCATAATGGTGGACTTTCAACAATGTATGCACACTTATCGCGATTCAATGTTTCCGTTGGTCAAGGCGTTGCAGTCGGCGACACAATTGGATTTGTCGGATCTTCTGGATGGTCTACTGGTCCGCATTTACATTTTGAAGTTCACGTAAATGGAACACCTTACAATCCACTGGGCTGGTTTGGTTCAGCTAAAGTTCCAGTTTCTTGTTAATTTTCAATAATTATTAAATTTTCCTCAAGAAAAAGGCATTCAACTACACTTAAGTTATGAAAAAAAAGCAGCCTAACTACTCCTCAGTATTAATAGCTGGAGGAGCAATTTTTGCTGCCGGTTTTATTTTTGGCTCAATAATAAATAAAAGTTCTAATAATTCAATAATGGACGAAGTTGCAAATAAAATAATTTCAAATTCAGCAAATCAAACCGATAAAAAAACTTTAGAAAGAGCAGCTATTGATGGCATGCTCAAATCTCTGGGAGACAAATGGAGTCAATATTTACCTTCCGCGGGAACAAAATCATTTGAAGAATCGATAGAAGGCCAATATTCAGGTATTGGTGTTTGGATTAGAAGTGATGAATCAGGCGCCGTAAGTGTTGCTGGAATTGTGCCAAGTTCTCCAGCTGAATTTGCGAAAATTCAAACAGGAGATGTAATTACTGCAGTTGATGGAAATTCAACAATTAATAAGTCACTAAACGAAGTCGCTGTCTTATTGTCTGGAAAGAATGAATCAAATGCAATTCTTTCAATAAATCGCAACGAAGAAGCATTAACTTTTAACGTGAAACGCAGTCAAATAAAAAACAATCCGGTAACTGCAAAAAAACTTCAAAATGGAGTAATTTCAATTGCGGTAAGTGAATTTAATAGAGGATCTGCCAGAGCCTTGCGCGCAGCACTTGCCTCAAGTGGACAAGAGCGATCTGGAATTATTTTAGATTTACGTGGAAATCCTGGTGGTTTATTAGTTGAAGCAACAGATGTTGCTGGTGCATTTTTAAATGGTGGAATTGTTGTTGAATTTCATAGAGTTGGAAAGTCTCCGGAAGTATTTAATGCCTTAGGAGACGGTGATTCAAAAACACCACTTGTAGTAATTGTTGATCGTGGCACTGCAAGTGCTGCAGAAGTTGTGGCAGCGGCTCTACAAGATAGAAATAGAGCAATAATTGTGGGCGAAAAAACATTTGGTAAAGCAACAGTGCAAGATTCAGAGTCGCTCTCGGATGGCGCTGAAATTGAATTAACGGTGGGTTATTACATCACTCCTAGTGGGAAGAAATTAGACGGCGAAGGAGTTTTACCAGATATTGAAGTTTCTTCTAAACAAGATAGAAATATTGCTGAACAAAGAGCGTTACAAGTTTTAACTGGATTATTAGCAAGTGTTGGGCAACGTGGTTAATTATGAAAGAAAAAGGGAAAAAATTAGTAGCCCAAAATAAAAAAGCTAGACATGATTATTCAATTGAATCTGTACTAGAAGCAGGAATAGTTTTAGTTGGAACTGAAGTAAAATCATTAAGACAAGGTCGCGCAAGTTTGACTGATGGATTTGCTCAAATTAAGAATGGCGAAGTTTGGCTACACAATATTCATATTCCAGAGTATGTGGCTGGAACATGGACAAATCATGAACCTAGAAGAGCAAGAAAATTATTGATCAAGAAAATAGAAATCAATAAATTAATAAAATCTCTTCAAAACTCCAGCACAACCTTAGTTCCGTTAAGTCTTTACTTTAAAGATGGAAAAGCAAAAGTTGAACTTGCCGTAGCTAAAGGTAAAACTACTCACGATAAGCGTCAAAGTTTGAAAGAAAAGATGGATAAGCAGGAAGCAACCAAAGCTATGGGCAGAAGATTAAAGGGTGTAGAATAAAAAGTTCGGTAGAAATAAACCTCTATCGAGTGTAAAACAACTAAATAGGGGGGTGAACGGTTTCGACAACAGTGAATCGCGTTAGGTGAAGCGGGCCGAGGTTCAGGACAGATCTCGTAAACCATGTCTTGAAAAAATAAGTGCAAATAAATCTCGCACTGACTTTGCTCTAGCTGCTTAAAGTAGCTTTAGCCATAAAGTCCGTCAACTCAGAAGTTCCTTCGATCTGAGATTTGGCGTCGCCAGAAGGATCACCATTTAGTCAGGTTACGAGATTAAGTGGAAAACTAAACAGTAACTTCGACCGTGTTGCTGGCAAGGCCACAAGTATCCAGCAGGTCAAGAACACATAAAAGTGGATGCGCCCGGAGAAGCCCTAGTACGACACTGATGGACGCGGGTTCAAATCCCGCCACCTCCACAAACCGTAAAACAAGCAAGCTAAACAAGCACAAGTTTTGATTAGTTTGCTTGTTTTTCTTTTACACAATTACAATGCCCCACTGATTCAAATCACGACAAATGCCGTAGAGTTTGTAATGGTTGCAAGTTAATGATTTATGCAAGGTGTCGTAGATGCCGGAGAAAGTCAGCGGCGAACGGCCCCGTTTAGGCAAAAGCTTTGAGCGGTTTAATCAACAAAAGCAGGAGAAATAAATATGCCACAAGGCAGCGTCAAATGGTTTAACTCAGAAAAGGGCTTCGGTTTCTTAGCTCCAGATGGAGGCGGACCAGACGTGTTCGTTCACTATTCAGCAATTCAATCCGATGGATATCGTAGTTTAAACGAAGAACAAAGAGTTGAATTCGATATCACTGAAGGCCAAAAAGGTCCACAAGCCGCAAACGTGCGACCACTTTAAGACCCGGACTTCTACAAATAACCCGCTTAAGAAATTAAGCGGGTTATTTTTTTAAGCTAATGTTTCAACTAATAATGCTTTAATCGTATGCATTCTATTTTCAGCTTGATCAAAAACAATAGAATTTTTAGATTCGAATACTTCTTTAGTAACTTCTATACTTTCAATTCCAAAACTATCCTTGATTTTTTTTCCAATAACAGTTTTATCGTCATAAAATGCTGGTAGACAATGCATAAATTTAACATTATCGTTGCCTGTTATTGACAGAACTTCTTTGGTAACTCTGTAAGGATTAAGTAAATTAATTCTTTCGTTCCAGGTATTGTCCGATTCACCCATTGAAACCCAAACATCTGTATGAACAAAATCTGCTTCGCGAACCCCAGTTGCAACATCTTCGGTAATAGTTATTCTTGCCCCTGATTTTTTACTTAAATTAAAAGCTAATTCCTGAATTTCCTTATTTGGTACAAGTGATTTAGGTGCCACAAGTCTTACATCCATACCTAAAAGTGCTCCAGTAATTAATAATGAATTACCCATATTGTTTCGCGCATCGCCTAGATAAGCAAAAGAAATTTCATTGATTTTTTTATTTGAATTTTCTTTCATTGTTAAAACATCTGCCAACATTTGAGTTGGATGCCAAGTATCAGTTAAACCATTAAAAACTGGAACTTGTGAATATCGGGCTAATTCTTCAACTGAATCTTGAGCAAATCCTCTATATTCAATCGCATCAAACATCTTGTCTAGTACTTGAGCTGTATCAGAAATCGATTCCTTATGACCTAATTGTGATGAACTCGAATCAAAAAAAGTAGTAAATGCACCTTGGTCATGTGCAGCAACATCAAAAGCCGCTCTCGTTCTGGTTGAAGTTTTTTCAAAAATTAAGGCAATATTCTTACCCTTTAAGTATTTCTTTTCCTTGCCAGTTCTTTTCTTTTTCTTCAATTTTTCTGCAGTATCAATGAATTGAAGAAATTCTTCTTTTGAAAAATCGATTTCCTTGAGGAAATCTCTTCCTTTTAGATTCATTTTTAACTGCTTTCATCAGTAAATTGCTTGAAAAGATGATTCTATCCAAGGTGTCTGTAACATTTAGATTGTGACTACTCCTATTGATAATCCTGGTTCTCTTACCGACACATTGCTTGAAGAAAAACCGATTTCGGTAACTGAAGACGGTGACCACGAGAAGTTTGCGCATTACGTGGAAAAAGAAAAAATAGTCGAAAGCGCAGTTACTGGAAAACCTGTTATTGCATTATGTGGGAAAGTGTGGGTTCCAGGGAGAGATCCTTCCAAGTTTCCCATTTGCCCGGACTGCCAAAAAATATATGAATCTTTGAAAAAATAATGTCTCTTGCACCTGGAAACGTAACTGAATTAGAAAAAATAGAACTTACAAATACTTTGTGGGTATGCATTGTGTGGAATGATCCAATTAATTTGATGAATTACGTAACTTACGTTTTCATGAATTACTTTAAGTACTCAAAAGAAAAAGCAGAAACACTAATGCTTCAAGTGCACAATGATGGCAAAGCCGTGGTTAGTTCAGGTACAAGAGAAGAAATGGAAAAAGACGTAAACGCAATGCATTCTTATGGATTATGGGCCACCCTTCAAAAATCATGAATCAAGAAAAACAAAGAGGTTTTAAGAAAATATCTAAAGATAGTGTAGAACTTTTTCTAGAACCTCTAGAAATTGCACTTTTAACTTCTTTGATTGAACAAATTGCCACATTACTTGAACCTGAATCTAGTGAAAAATCTAAAGATCCTTTGGAAAAAATTATTGGAATTGACTCCAAAATTTCTCGCCCTACAGATGAAGTTCTATTACGACTTTTGCCAGACGCATATCAAAATGACACTGCTGCCTCGGATGAGTTTAGAAGGTTCACGGAAAGGTCATTAAGGGAATTAAAAATTCGAAATTCTAAACATGTTCTGCAAAATTTACCTGAGCCAGATCAAGTAACCATAATCAAATCTAAAGATTTTCAAACCTGGTTGACAGTTTTGAATGATGTCAGGCTTGCCTTAGGAACTCGTATTGGGATTAATGAAGACTTTGAAGATAGTGATGAAGAAATAGAACAAGACCATTCACATGAAATTTATTCGTGGCTTACTTGGTTACAGTCAAATTTGTTAGAGGAGTTAAATAAATAAAGGCCCCAGACTATTAAAGTCCAGGGCCTTTATTTATTTAGTTCTTAGTGACCTTCTGCTTTTGCAAATGCACGATCGTCAGCAAAGCTCTTCATGCGAGCAATCTTGTAAATTACAAGACCGAACACTGCTTTTGCTGTTACGTCAGCAATTGAGTATCCGTATTGACGAAGTACAAATGAGTCAGCACCTGTGAACCAGTCGTTTGCTGTCAATTCTCCAATTACTGGGAATAGATAGCTGATTGGGTAAACGCCCCAGGTTGCGATCAAAGTTAAACGTAAACCTTTAACTTCTTTAGCAACACCTGCTGGTTGACGTCCTAGTGACTTACCTAGTTCAACAAACAAGATGTAAAGAATGTAAAGGAATGGAATTGTTGAAAGAGCACCCCAAACTAGTTTTGGTGCAACTTCAAGTGCTACTTCACCTGGATAACCAAGAGCGATCATCAAGACTGAAGCAGGAATTAAACGTACAAGTAATTGGCTTTGTACTTTCTTTGCTAATGCAAGAACTGCAACTGTTTCTACAAGTAGCAAAGGAACTGTTAACAACCAGTCCACATAACGATAAGCTTCGTTGAATCCTTCTCCAGCGGTTAATGAATAACTTCCACCAACAGTTGTTTGCACATATGCGTGACGGAAAGAATCAAAAATTCTGAAGTAGTGATAAGCAGCGATACCAGTAACAATTGCTGATGTAACCAGCGCTTGACGGTAACGAGGCAATACGCGGCCTTGCGCAGCTAGCATAAATACTGTTGCAAAAATCATTGATGCTAGAGCAAATGACAAGACGTTGTAGACAGCCTGAAATTGTCCACTGGACAATTCAGATATTCCAACCATGCCGACTCCCATGACGACAAGTAGCGGGTTCAATTTTTGTTTGTTAAACAAACCTCAAAACTGCTACCGCCCGAATTTCGGGCTGTTACAGACCATATCTTGAGTTTTCAATTTTGGACAACATTTGAACAAGTTTTGAGCCTAGTTTTTGGGTTTATTGTTAATTAGTGAGGCAATTGAGGTAATTCTGCTGTTTGCCTAACACAAAAAAGGAATTTTTAACCCAATAGGCTTTGACTTAAATCATGAAAAATTTACCCATTGGAATCCTTGATTCAGGTGTAGGTGGCCTGACAGTTGCTCGAGCAATTTTGGATCAACTTCCAAACGAAGCTATTAAATATGTGGGAGATACTGCAAATGGTCCATATGGACCAAAACCAATTGCACAAGTTCGAGAATTTGCATTGAACATTATGGACAAGTTAATAGAAGACGGTGTGAAAGCTTTAGTAATTGCCTGTAACACTGCATCTGCTGCCACATTAAGAGATGCTCGCGAAAGATATGACGTTCCAGTTATTGAAGTAATTGGACCAGCAGTTAGAAGAGCGGTAAGTGTTACAAGAAACAAAAAAGTAGGAGTGATTGGGACCAGAGCAACTATAGAAAGTGGTGCCTACGAAGACGCATTTGCTGCCGCACTAGATATTTCACTTACAAGTCATGCATGTCCAAGATTTGTTGAATTTGTAGAAAAAGGAATTACTTCTGGTTCTGAACTTTTAGAAGTAGCAGAAGAATATTTAAGGGATTTAAAAAACTCTGGTGTTGACACTGTTGTTTTAGGTTGTACTCACTTTCCACTATTAAGTGGAGTTATTGGTTATACCTTGGGTAATGAAGTGGCAATAGTTTCAAGCGCTGAAGAAACAGCACAAGATTTATACAGAGTTTTGGTGAGCAAGAACTTGCAAAGGATTGAGAATAGGGAAATCCCAAATCATGAATTTTTAGTCACAGGAGAAAGTCAAAATTTTGCCAAACTAGCAAAAAGATTTTTAGGTCCTGAAGTAATTAGTGTAGGTTCATTATGACAACAGAATGGATAAAAAATGGCAAGAAGTGATGGTCGTAGTGCTGATCAATTGAGACCAATTAAATTTGAGAGGAATTGGTTAGAAAATGCTGAAGGTTCTTGTCTAGTTCATTTTGGCAGAACCAGAGTTTTATGTGTTGCAACTTTTAGTGAAGGTGTTCCAAAATTTAAGAAAGATAGTGGTGAAGGTTGGGTAACAGCTGAATACGCTATGTTGCCACGATCAACTGAATCTAGATCAGATAGAGAATCCGTAAAAGGAAAACTTGGGGGAAGAACTCAAGAAATATCAAGACTCGTAGGAAGAAGCTTACGAGCAATTATTAACAATAAAGCAATGGGTGAAAACACAATTGTTTTGGATTGCGATGTTTTACAAGCCGACGGGGGAACAAGAACTGCAGCAATCTCAGGTGCATATGTTGCATTAGTTGATGCATTGAGATGGGCTAAAAATAAAGGAATCATAAATTCAGTTGAAAATGTTTTAACTGATTCTGTCGCAGCAGTTAGCGTTGGGGTTATCGATGGCGAAATCAGATTAGATCTTCATTACGAAGATGATGTCAGAGCTGAAACTGACATGAACGTGATTATGACTGGAAGCGGAAAGTTCATTGAAGTGCAAGGAACAGCTGAAGGTGCTCCTTTTGACAAACAAGAATTAGATCGTTTACTTGAACTTGCCAGCATGGGATGCCAAGAAATTACGGAATTGCAAAAAAAGGCTTTGAGTTAAACAATGGCAAAAATTGTGTTGGCGAGTGCTAACACCCATAAATTGGAAGAATTTAAAAGAATTTTGGGTAAAAAATTACCTGATTTAGAAATAGTGTCTCAAAAAGATTTTGCAAATGTTCCAGAAGTCGAAGAAACTGGAGCAACTTTTGCTGAAAATGCATTAATCAAGGCAAGAGCGATTAATTCATTCACAAATATTGCAGCTTTAGCTGATGATTCTGGACTAGTAGTTGAGGCTTTAGATGATCGCCCTGGGATTTTTAGCGCTAGATATTCAGGGATTGGGGCGACTGATGCAAAGAACGTGGAAAAAATCCTTAATGAGATAAAGAATTTTGAAGACAAGTATTTAAAAGCATATTTCGAATGTGCGATTGCTTATGTTGATCGAGCAAACAATATTGAACTTGTGGTGGATGGGAAAATGTTTGGCTCACTGGTCAAATCAGTAAGAGGTAAAAATGGTTTTGGATATGACCCAATCTTTGTGCCAGAAGGATTTGAGCAAACAGTTTCAGAATTAACAGATCAAGTAAAAGATGAGATCAGTCATCGCGGAAAAGCATTAGAAAAGTTTTGCTTAATTTTTGAAAATTTAGTCCAAAATTAAAGCCGTTGGGAATTGCTCGGTGTAGTATTGTGCCTCCAACTACAAATTTTTTGGAGGTTCATTGAACATTAATTTCACCGGTCGAGTCCTAGTTCTTGGAGCAGGATCAGTTGCCCAGTGCACACTTCCCTTAATTCTGAAGCATTTTGCTAAACCACAACAAGTCACAGTAATAGATAAAGAAGACAAAACCCAGAGACTAAAAAATGAAATTAGTCAGGGAGTAACTTTCAAAATCGATCAAGTTACAAAAGAAAATCTTGACTCTAAATTAAAAACTTATCTTTCATCAGGGGATCTATTATTAGATCTGGCCTGGAATATTGATTGCAATGCAATTTTGCAATGGTGTCATGACAACAACGTGCTATATCTAAACACTTCTGTTGAAGAATGGAATCCTTACGTTGATGGAGCGCAAAGACCTGTCTTAGAAAGAACTTTATATCCAAGACATATGCGCATTAGAAAAATGATGAAAACTTGGAATAAAAAAGGTCCTTCAGCAGTTGTTGAGCATGGAGCAAATCCAGGTTTAGTTTCTCATTTCACAAAAGCAGCTTTGGTTGATATTGCGAAGAAATTAAAATCTGAAAACAAAAGTAATGAAAAAATTGAAAAAGCTTTAGCTGAAGAAAAATACAATGAATTGGCTTATAACTTAGGTGTAAAAGTCATTCATATTGCTGAACGAGATACTCAAATTACAGATAAACCAAAAAAAGTTGATGAATTTGTAAATACTTGGTCAGTTGAAGGTTTTTATGAAGAAGGAATTGCACCTGCAGAAATAGGTTGGGGAACGCATGAAAAAGAACTGCCAAAAAATGCGTTCATGCATAATGATGATGGACCAAGTAATCAAATTGCAATTGCTCAGCCTGGAGCAAAAACTTGGGTTAGATCATGGGTGCCTGATTTTGAAACCATTGGCATGGTAATTAGACATGGTGAAGCTTTTACTATTACAGAGCATTTAACTGTAAAAGATGAGTCTGGAAAAGATTTATACAGACCAACAGTTCACTATGCATATTGTCCTTCAAATGAAGCAATAGTTTCCATGACTGAATTAGAAATGCGTCAATGGGATTTACAAAAAAATCAAAGAATTCTAAATGAAGAAATCATTGATGGAGAAGATCGTTTAGGTGTTCTTTTGATGGGACATGAGTACAAATCATGGTGGTATGGCTCATTACTTTCAATTCATGATGCAAGAAAACTAGTACCAGGACAATCTGCCACAACTTTGCAAGTTGCATGTTCAGTCCTAGCAGCAGCAATGTGGATGATTGAAAATCCAAATGAAGGTGTTCTTGTACCCGATCAATTGCCTTGGAAATATGTTTTAGATATCGCATCCCAATATTTGGGAGAAATGAAATCTATTCCAAAAGATTGGGATCCACTAAAAACTAGAAATGATTTATATAAAGGTTTAAATCAGAGAACTTACGATTCTGATCCTTGGCAATTTAGTAATTTCTTAGTTTGATTAATTGGTGCGGGAGAGGGGACTTGAACCCCTACACCTTGCGGCGCTAGATCCTAAGTCTAGTGCGTCTGCCAATTTCGCCACTCCCGCAATCAATACATCCAACTCTACGGCGTACGCTTTTTACTAGATAAACCTTCCGAAAGAATTAGCGTGAAACAAGACCAAATTGAAGCAGAAATAATTGCTGCGCGAGAAAGATTGGCAAAAAATCTTTCTGAACTGGAATATGCATTAAGTTCTGAAGGATTAAAAAATAGAGGAAAAGAGATTGCAAAGAATTTCTTCACCCATCCAGATGGGGAGTACAGAATCGAAAGAATTATTGGTGCAGTTGTCGGTACTGTTTTAGGTTTAAAAATAATTCGTAAGATTTTTTAATATGGCAAAAACAACTTTCAAAGGAAAAGACGGCTTACCCGTTCGATTATTAAATGATCGAATTCTAGTTCACATCGACACAACAGATGGTGAAAGAAAAAGTAGCGGCGGAATTGTAATTCCTGCAACAGCTCAAGTTGCGAAAAGATTAGTCTGGGCACGAGTTGTGGCAACTGGTCCAAACGTGAGAAATATAAATGTTAATGATCGTGTCATGTTTGAACCTGATGAAAGATATGAAGTTGAACTTCAGGGACAAGACTATATTTTGCTTCGAGAGCGTGACATACATGCTGTGGCAACAAATGATTCTGGAGAAGAATCTGCTGGTTTATATCTTTAATGAAGTAGGTTAAAACTATGTCCAAAATAGCGGTTATCGGCGTTGGCTATGTTGGTTTGACAACCTCAGTTGGATTAGCACAATTGGGTCATGAAGTAATTGGAATAGATAATGACACAAGAAAAATAGAAAAATTAAATTTAGCAAAATCTCCAATTTTTGAAAAAGATTTAGAAAAATTATTGATTGAAAGTTTGAATAATAAAAAACTAAAATTTGAAACAAGTCTTGAAAATGTCAAGGATTGTGCATTTGTGTTCTTGTGCCTTCCAACTCCTCAATTAGAAGATGGATCAGCAGATATAAGCACAGTTCTAAAAGTTAGTGAAGAATTAAATAAAGTATTAAATCAGAATACGATTATCGTAATCAAATCCACCGTGCCAATTAAAACACATGAAAAATTAAGAAAAATTATTACAGTAGATAAATGTGAGATAGTCTCAAATCCAGAATTCTTAAGAGAAGGTGTTGCGCTAGATGATTTCTTTAATCCTGATCGAATAGTAATCGGAGCAAGATCTCAGGATATCGCAGAAAAAGTTGCTTCCCTTTACAAAAATATAAAGACTGAAATTATTTTTACAGATAATACTTCTGCAGAGCTAATAAAATATGCATCTAATAGTTACTTAGCAGTAAGGCTTTCATTTGTAAATGAATTAGCAGCATATGCAGAAAAAGTAGGCGGAAATGTTATGCAAGTACTTGATGCAATGGGTAAAGATAAAAGAATCGGAAATCAATTCTTAAAACCTGGACCTGGTTGGGGTGGCATGTGCTTTCCAAAAGATGTAAGTGAATTAAAAACCTCCGCAGAATTACTAGATCAGCCAATTGAATTATTAAATGCAGCACTTGAAAGTAACGTAAAAGCTCATATGCGCGTAGTGGAAAAAATTAAAAAATTACTTGGTAATGATTTAAGTAATAAAAAAATTGCCACGTGGGGTTTAAGTTTCAAGTCGAATACTGATGACACAAGATTTTCTCCTGCTATATCAGTAATCGAATTGTTATTAAAAGAGAAAGCAAAAGTTTACGCATTTGATCCTGTGGTGAAAAGTGTTGATACTATTGATCTGACGGTAGTTGATGATTTAACAAAATGCGTAGAATCTGCAGACGCCATAATTTTACTTACAGAATGGCCATACTTTAAAGAAATTGATCCGGAAGAAATTGCAAAAGTAGTTAAAAATAAGAACATTGTTGATACTAGAAACATTTTAAACAAAGCTAAATGGGAAAAAAGCGGGTTTAATTTTATTGGAAATGGAATTTAGCTTTTAATTAGCTAAAATTCTTATTTCTGCTCTTGTTTCAAACCAAGGTGCGTCACAATTGGAATTCAAAGGTAATTCCAGTACTCCTTCAGTTTTCTTAACAAGATTAGCTTTCCCAGTTAAATTTGCATCGATAAAAACAATTTGATCATTGGAAAAACAACCGCCAGGTAAAGTTGTCGCGTTGAATCTTTTGCTATCAGCACTTCGATAGATTCCACCGGTGAAATACATAGATTTTGGTGAACCAGAATTATTTTTTACTCTCAATTGGATATAAGTGTTGCCGTTCACCGACTGATAAGCAATTCCATCCAAAACTTCTATTCCTCTGTCATCATATTTAGAGCTTAAATTGAACACTAAGTTACTTAAGTCAAGACTTGTGGATTTTGAATTAGCAGCAATTGACCAAGATTTGATTAAACCTTTTGAATTTAATTTAAATTTTGAGTAAGTTCCGTTAAAAGAAACTATTGGTGATTTAAAAACAATATTTGACTTATTAAACTTCACAGAACCTTTTGCAGGATTTGAAACCGCAATTCCTGAAGATTGGACGCTCCATGGTTTTAAGCTTCTCCAATATTTATCTGCACTCAAACTGTTTTGAAGCATAGTGATTGCTAAGTCAGCAGAAGAATTTTGTTCTACATATTTTTGAGCAATTGCTAATTTATCTGGATCACTTGATGCCATTGCATTTAATAAAGCTCTAACGTTTTTATTACTTGTATTAGTAACTGTGTCGGCTTGCACGACAGAGGAAGAACCTAAAATTAGTAAAACTGAAACAAATAGTGTGAAGAAATTCTTTATTTTCATTTTTTCCTCTCAAGAATAATTCAAGTATAGGGGATTTGAACTTAAATTAATAAAATCAAGTCACCTCTGACTCAGGATTGCCGATTTCCTTAAACTTTCCGCTTTTGACATAGTCATGAATCCTTAAAAATCCCTCCCAAATCTCAAGATACGTATTTGTAAGAGGAGATATTGCAAGTCGAATGCAATTAGGTACTCGATAATCAGGAATTAAATTCTTATCAATTCTTAAACCACGGGCAATTTTTTCGGCATCTTTATGGAAAATAGAAATATGTCCACCACGAGAATCTTTCTCTCTAGGAGTAGTTAATTCAAAACCAAGGGGTGCAAGTAATTCGTCAAACATATTGATCATTAATTCTGTTCCAATTTCTGCTTTTTTTGAAATCTCTCTAATACTTGCTTCCTTAATCATTTCGAAAGAAGTTTTAACGCAGCGAAGACCAAGAATTGATGGACTAGCGATTTGAAAACCTCTCATGCCCTCGGCTTGTTCAAATAAAGATCCCATTAAGAATTGATTTTTTTGAGCAAACCATCCATTGATTGGCAAATTTGATCTATCTTGAACTTTTTTGTTTATATAAATCCAAGCAGGAGCACCAGGACCAGAATTCCCGTATTTATAGGTGCAACCAATAGCAAAATCAACATCATTTTTGTCAAACGCTAGGTCAACTACTCCTATTGCATGAGAAGCATCCCAAACAACAATTGAATTATTTTTGTGAATAATTTCAGTGAGTTCTTTAACGTTATTTAAAGCGCCAGATCTGTATTGAACAACTGACAATGTTACTAATCCAACATCGTCATTTAAATACTTCTTTAAAATTTCAGGTGTAATTAATTCATTTTCTTTGTTGTAGTTTCCTTGAGAATCAAGATTTATATCATTTTTTATTGTAATTAAATTCATATTAAATTCTTGTGCAATTTCTTGAATTATGTATCTGTCAGTAGGAAAATTTGCTTCGTCGGCAATAATGGTTTTTTTGTTAGGATTTAATTTAATTGCTGCAATACAGGCTCTGTAAAAGTTAACACTTGTGGTATCAGTAACAAGAGTTTGACCTCGAGCAGCACCTAATGCTGCTTCTCCTAATAAATCACCTACTCGTTGCGCTTCATCAATCCAATTAGACCAACCTGCAACTAATTCTTTACCCCATTCGTTAAGTAAAAAGTTGTTAATTTCTTCAACTGTTTTTTTGGGAAGTCGCCCTAAACTATTGCCGTCCAAATAGCACAAATCTTGATCAGTACGAACAAACTGATCTACGTATTTATTCAATGGATCATTTTTATCAAGATCTTGAACGTACTCTTTGGAGATCATGGTAAAAATGTTATGCCGTTACTAGGCTTGTGTCTATGACCGATTCCAAGTATCAAGCAGCAATGACCTATTCCTCATATTTGAAAGTCAACGAATTACTGGATTTACAAAAACCCGTTTCACAAGGTCCTGAGCATGACGAAATGCTATTCATCGTAATTCATCAAACATATGAGCTTTGGTTTAAACAATTAATTCATGAGTTTGACCAAGTAGTAAAACTTTTAAATGAAAATAAACTATTTGAATCATTGGCCGTTTTAGGAAGAATTAGAACAATTTACAAAATATTAGTTGCTCAAATTGACATATTAGAAACAATGACCCCACTTCAATTTAATTCTTTTAGAGGATTTCTTGAGTCAAGTAGTGGTTTTCAATCAGCACAATTTAGACAAGTCGAAGCAATATTAGGAAGAAGAGATGAAAACATGATTTCTCATTTCGACCCTACTTCGAAAGAATACAAAAAAATTTCACAATATATGAATCAAAAAAGTTTATGGGATATAGTTTTAAATTTTTTAAATAATAGAGGAGTTAAAGTTTCTCAGAAGGTTTTAAATAGGGATTTTTCAAAACAATACGAACCAAGCAAAGAGGTTGAAGAAGCTATTTTGTTTACCTATAAAAATGATTCAGAGGGTTCTTTATTACTTGAAAAATTAGTAGATATCGATGAAGGACAACAAGAATGGCGATATCGACATGTAAAAATGGTGGAAAGAACCATTGGCTCAAAAATTGGAACTGGCGGTTCAAGTGGTGCTAAATATTTAGCAGCCACACTTTTTAAACCTGCCTTGCCAGAATTATGGAGTGTTCGATCTCAGTTGTAATTTTTTAAAACTGATTCAACACTTCCAGGAAAATTAGATTTTTCAGAGAAGTCATCACCTGGAATTGGTGTTGTAGCGATTAATTTAAATGGAATTACCCCAGACCAAGTTTTCGAATCAATATCAGTTTCAGCTTCCTTAGGTGCACCAGTTCTAATTTTTACGGAAGTTTCTAATAGCGGCACAGTTACCAATAAGGTTGCGGCTAATTCTTTTTTTGTGGAACTTCTAATTTCTGAACTTCTATTTGGAGCAAGTTTATCTGTTAATTTGTTTAAGTAAAAATCTTTTCTATCGTCTTCAATAATTTCACCCTTACCAAATACCACAGCACTTCTATAATTCATGCTTGATTCAAAAGAACTTTTTGCAAGTACCAATCCATCAAATAAAGTAACCTCAACACAAATCGGAATACCTGAACCAATTCTTCTCATTAATCTAGATCCAGTTGACCCATGAAGAAGAATTGAATCTTCAACTCGAGCGAAACCCATTGGTAATACAAATGGTTGATTGTCTTCGTCTGTAAATCCAACATGACAAACTAAAGCTTCGTCTAAAATTGAATAAAGAACATCTCGGTCTGTTATTTCTCGATCGGTTCGTCTATTAATTGTTTTCTGAGTTGAACCAGGATTAGGAAGATTGTTCATTCTTTCCTTTCATGTGCACCGCCAGGGATTCGAACCCCGGACCCACTGATTAAGAGTCAGTTGCTCTAACCAACTGAGCTAGCGGTGCTTGATGAAAATAAATACTACCTAGGAATAAATCTTTACAAATTCTGCTATCGCTCCAACAATCATTTGGACAGCAATTGCAGCAAGTAGCAGACCTGCCAGACGAGTCAGGATTGAAATTCCACCAACTCCTAAGAGTTTGGTAATTGGAATCGAAAATCTCAGGAGCAAAAATAGAACTAAGTGAACCACTATTAATCCGGTAATAATGGTGGCAAGTTCAATTGAAGTTTCTGCTTTTCTAACAAAAATAATAGTTGCAGCGATAGCACCTGGTCCTGCTAAAAGTGGTGTACCAAGTGGAACTAGAGCAATACTAACTTCACTTTTATTTGTGGGATGACTATCTTTACCAGTCAAAAGTTCAAGTGAAACTAAAAGTAAAAGTAATCCTCCAGAAGCTTGCAAAGAGGGAAGGGAAATATCTAGGAAACCAAGAATTTGATTTCCAAATAACGCAAAAGCAAGAATAACTGAAAAAGAAACTAAAACTGCCTGCAAAGCTAATTGAATTTTCTTTTCTTTTGATTCTTTTCTGGTTAAACCCATGAAAATAGGTAATGAACCAAGTGGGTCAATAATTACAAAAAAAGTAACTACTACTGAAATAAATAGTGCAATAATTTCAGCATTAATCATTTTTTTCCTTTGGCTAAAAATTGGGGTGAGTAACGGGACTCGAACCCGCGACGTCCTGGACCACAACCAGGTGCTCTACCAGCTGAGCTATACCCACCAAGTTTTGTTTCTAAAGCAAAATTCATTCTATCTTTAAGAAAGTTTTCAATATTATTCGTGTTCAACAACGAATCGATTTGCTAATTCTTTTGCAATATCTGAACCAGGTCCAGGTTGAGCGACCATTATTGCTTCACGGTAATAGCGAAGTTCAGCAATGCTTTCTCGAATGTCGGCTAATGCTCTGTGGTTTCCTGTTTTTTCTGGAGCAGAGAAATAAACTTTTGGATACCATCTTCTGGCTAATTCTTTAATTGAAGAAACATCAATGACTCGATAATGAAGATGTTCGTCAAATTCAGGTAAGTCTCTTGCTAAAAATCCTCTATCAACATAAACACTTGATCCTGCTAAAGGTGCTTTTCGAGCTTCTGGAACATGTTGTTTTACATATTGCATAATTTCTTTATTGGCTTCGTCTAATGAAACCCCATGAGGTACTTCTCTTAATAATCCAGAAGCTGTATGCATTTCTTTAACTACTTCAATCATGGAATCTAATTTTTCATCTTCACATTTAATAACTATGTCTATTCCTGGATCCATTTCATTTAAATGGCTGTCTGTGACAACAACAGCTATTTCAATTAGCGCATCTTTTGTAAGTGATAGCCCGGTCATTTCGCAATCAACCCAAACAATTAAGTCATTGCCATTTGCCATTTAATTCTTCTTTCAATATTTAAAATTTTTTAAAGCGCGCGCCCGGAGGGAATCGAACCCCCAACCTACTGGGTAGAAACCAGTTGCTCTATCCGTTGAGCTACGGGCGCAGAGACTCTATTTTGCTATATTGCTCACAACTTTGAGTTATCCCCAGTTTATTTGTCACTAAGAGTTAGTTCATCTATAGGTATTGCATCCTTAAATAACCTCAATTTAAGGAGATAGAAAATGAATGAAATCTTGACAACCGTAGTTGGTAATGCTGTAACTGACGTGACTTTAAAAACACTTCCATCCGGCAGGCAGGTTGCGACTTTTCGAATAGCAAACAATCCTAGAAAATTTGATAAATCAGCAAATAATTTTGTTGATTTGGATCCAAACTTTTTACAGGTTAATTGTTGGGCAGCTTTAGCCGAGAATGTCTCAAACAGTATTCAAAAAGGTCAACCTTTAGTCGTGTTTGGAAAACTAAAAATAAAACAAGTAATTGAAGGTGATAAAAATTCAACTTTTGTTGAAATCGATGCAATTTCAATTGGTCATGATTTAGCCAAAGGTGTTGCAGAGTTTACCAAGATAAGAAAAAATCCTGAATTTTATGAAAGTGAAAACTGGGCTGAGCCTAAATCAGGAACTCAAAAATCTGTTGCATAACGGCTTTGAGTAATCTTAAGATGTGGCCGAATTTATTTACACCTTATCCAAAGCGCGAAAAGCTCATAACGACAAAGTTGTTTTAGACGATGTAACTTTGGCGTTTTTGCCTGGAGCAAAAATAGGTGTGGTTGGTCCAAATGGTGCAGGAAAATCTTCTCTGCTTCGAATTATGTCTGGTAAAGACGAAGTAAGTAACGGTGAAGCAATGCTTGCACCTGGGGCAACAGTAGGAATTTTAGAACAAGAACCTCAACTAAGTGATAACAAAAATGTTTTAGAAAACGTTGAAGAAGCAGTTGCTGATACAAAAGCTAAATTAAATCGATTTAATGAAATTAGTGAACAATTGGCTAATCCAGAAGCTGATTATGACAAATTATTAGCAGAAATGGGAAAATTACAAGAACAACTAGATCATTTAGGTGCATGGGATTTAGATTCACAACTAGAACAAGCAATGGATGCTTTAAGGCTTCCACCAGCAGATGCTGATGTAAAAGTTTTATCCGGGGGAGAAAGAAGAAGAGTTGCCTTAGCAAAACTTTTATTGCAACAACCAGATTTATTACTACTTGACGAACCAACTAACCATCTTGATGCCGAAAGTGTTTTGTGGCTAGAGCAGCATTTAGAAAAATATCCAGGAACAGTTGTCGCAATCACACACGATAGGTATTTCTTGGACAATGTTGCGCAATGGATATTGGAACTTGATAGAGGACATACTTACCCATACCAAGGAAACTATTCAACTTATCTTGAAAAGAAACAAGAAAGATTAAAAGTTGAAGGTTTAAAGGATGCAAAATTAAGAAAAAGACTCGAAGATGAATTGGAATGGGTTAGATCAAGTCCAAAAGCCAGACAAGCTAAATCAAAATCAAGATTAGAACGATATGAAGAAATGGCAGCCGAAGCTGACAGAACCAAAAAACTTGATTTTGAAGAAATTCAAATTCCACCTGGCCCAAGGTTGGGAAATCAAGTTATCGAAGTTACAAATTTAACTAAAGGTTTTGGCGATAAATTATTAATTGATAATTTATCTTTCACGCTTCCTCGAAATGGAATTGTGGGAATTATTGGACCAAATGGTGTTGGTAAAACCACTTTGTTCAAAATGCTTTTAGGAAATGAAAAACCAGATTCTGGTGAAATAAAAATAGGGGATACTGTAAAAATTTCTTATGTTGATCAAGGAAGATTAGGAATTGATCCAAAGAAAACTGTTTGGGAAGTTGTAAGTGATGGATTAGATCACATTAAAGTTGGCAACATTGAAATTCCTTCTAGAGCTTATGTATCGACTTTTGGATTTAAAGGACCAGATCAGCAAAAACCTGCAGGAGTTCTATCTGGTGGAGAAAGAAACAGATTAAATTTAGCGCTAACTTTAAAACAAGGTGGAAACGTTTTACTTCTTGATGAGCCGACAAATGATTTAGATGTTGAAACTTTGGCAAGTTTAGAAAAAGCACTTTTAGATTTCCCAGGTTGCGCTGTGGTTATTTCCCACGATCGTATGTTTTTAGACAAAGTTGCCACTCACATGCTTGCTTACGAAGGTGATTCTCAATGGTTCTGGTTTGAAGGAAACTTCGATTCTTATGAGAAAAATAAAGTTGAGCGACTAGGACCAGAAGCGGCAAGACCTCATAGAACCACTTATAGAAAACTAACTAGAAATTAGTCGTGAAAATAAAATTTAGTCCAGATGAAATTTTAAGTTTAAGAAATTTCTTAGAAAAACTGATTTTTTGGGATAAAAGAACTTTTTTAAGAATTCAAATAAAAGGCAGCAATATTGGTATTTTTGGTTCAACTCCATTTAATTGTTTAGCTTTTATAGCACTTCCGTTACAAAAAGAATATGAAGAAACAGACCTTGTAACTTCTTGTTCTGAAATATTAAATCAATTAAGTGATGAAAAAGTATTAGAAATAAAAATTACGGATTCAAATAAAGTTGCACCTGAACTTGCACTTTTGCCTCCACAAGGTCCTTGGATGCCAGGCGAAAAAGGTATTGCCGGGGATGTTTTCCCACTGGTAAAGGAAAGATTAAACCGTTTGAAGTCTCAAGTTGAACCTTTACAGATGTTACAAAATGACAAAAATAAGGGAACAGTAACTGAAGATGCCTGGAATGAAAATTTATGGGGCGGAATTACTTTTGGTGCATTAAATGTTGCAGCAGGACTTGGAATGTTATCTTTTCCAAATTCAAGAATTAATGCAGCAACTTGTCAAGGATGGAAGAGATTTGTCACTCCAAGTGGACAAGTATTTATTAGACCTTTAAAAGCTGTAAGAAATTTACTTTCAGTAGTTAAATGAAAGATCTAACTTTTTTACCAGCAGTACAGGGTATAAGAGCAATCGCAGTAATTGCGGTTGTGCTCTACCACTTTCACCCAAAATCATTACCGTTTGGATATTTAGGCGTTGATATTTTTTTTGTAATTTCAGGATTCATTGTTAGTTACATTTATTCTGGAAAAATATTTTCACTTAAAAGTATATTTAAATTTTATTCAAAAAGAATTCTTAGGATTTATCCTAGTTTAATTTTGGTACTTTTGATTGTGACCTATTCATCAATTTTTCTTGATAGGACTGAGGAACTTAAAAAAACTAGTCAAGAATCAATAATGGCTATTTTTTCAGTAATTAATTTCTATTTCAGTACTTTCAATTCAGAATATTTTTCTATCGACATAATAAATAATCCATTTCTTCACCTTTGGTCCATATCAACAGAAATGCAATTTTATCTTCTTTTTCCTTTCATATTTTTTTTATTTCAAAAATTGAACAAAAAATTATTGTATATAATAACTTCTTTAGTCATAATTTTCAGCCTTATTTTTTATCTTGATCTCATAAAATTTAATAATTTCTCAAATTATTACTTACTCCATAGCAGATTTTGGCAGTTTATACTAGGAATCTTAATATTTAAAATTTACACTTTCGGGCATAAGATTAAATCATTAAATTTCCAAAAAATTAATTTATTTGTTTTAAATATCACTTTTATTCTGATTCTAGTATTTATGTACTTTAGAATGCCATTTAATTTAAATGGGATAAGTATCACACTACTAACTGGGGTTTTAATTCTATCGAGTTCAATGATAACTAACAGTCATAATATTCTTACAAACACGTTTTTTCAATTTTTAGGTAAATTAAGTTTTTCGATTTATATTTGGCACTGGATTATCCTATATTTTATAAAGAAGTTTTTCAATTTTAATTTATTTAATTCCTTACTAGGTTTAATAATTATTATAATAATTTCTTACATCACATATAATTATTGGGAAATTAAGTTCAGAGTTAGTTTATTAAATAAAAGATATTTACAAAAATTTATTTTTTTATTTTCTGTACTCTTTATCACAAATTTGATTTCAACCACCCCAATTAGTCAACTTAGATTTGAAGGATTAAAACAAAAGTTATCAAATTATGAATTACGCAAGGGTTTTACAGAATTAGAGAAAAATTGCATTCTTGATTATGGAGAAGATTTTTCAAAATGGGGTGAAATGTGTTTAAAAAATAGCGCTTCTGAAAAAATAGTATTTTGGGGAGATTCACATGCTGTGGCACTAGCTGAAGCTTTTCAGGCATACAACATAAATGATTCACTTGAAGTATCTTTATTATCAACTTCCTCCTGTCCTCCAATTCTACTTCTAGATTCTAGAATCAGTCCAAATAACTTGTGTAAGATAAATAATGATTTTGTTTACAATTCAATCGTTCAATCGAAACCAGATAAAGTTGTATTAGTTGCACGTTGGTACGTCTACGCAAATCAAGAATGGTACAAATCAGGTTTGAAGTCACTTCAGCAAACTATATTTGAATTAAAAAAATTAGGAATCAGCGATATTTATTTAATTGCTAGTTCTCCGGAATGGGGAGAGCCGCTTCCAAATTCATTATGGAAAGAGGCTATTTCCAATTCCAGTTTTTCTCAATTTCTTCCTAACTCTCGAGTAAGTTCATTAAGAGATATAAATTTTAATTTAAACGAAATGGCTGCGGATGCAAAAATATTTTATTTAGATCCTTTAAGCACTTGGTGCAATAGAGAAAGTTGTAAAACATATAATTTTCCTAATTTCTATCTGTATCAAATTGATGCAGACCATTTATCAATTGGCTCCGCACGTGAAGTTTTACAACTACTCAAACTAATCTAAATATCACTTCTTGTATTAACCATAGAATTTGCAGCCATTTGTAAGTAATTCCAAATCTTAGTTTCTAACTCTGAACTTAAATTTTGTTTTTTCAAAGCATTTTGCATATGTGTTAGCCATGCATCTCTGGCTTTAAAATCAATTGCAAAAGGCATATGTCGCATTCTTAATCGAGGATGTCCTCGTTTTTCTGAATAAGTTGTTGGGCCACCCCAATATTGCATTAAAAAAAGAGACAGTCTTTCAATTGCTCCTTCAAAATCGTGTTCGGGATACATTGTTTTAAGAATTGGATCAATTTTAACTCCTTGATAAAAATCATTTACTAAATTTAGAAAAAAAGTTTTACCGCCAAATTCTTCAAAGTCAGATGACATTATTTTTCTTCGACCATTTTTTTAATATTTTTAATCATTCCCGGAAAGACAAATACGTGAAATGGTGCAATTAGCCACCAATAACTATGACCTGCTAAACCTTTTGGGTAAAAAATTGCGGTTTGTGTCAATTTACTTTTGTGTTCATCTATTTTTTCAACTTTGAATTCAAGCCATGCTTTTCCTGGCATTTTCATTTCAGCTCTAAGTCTTAATAAATTGTTAGGTAATTTTTCTTCGACTCTCCAAAAATCAAGGGTTTCTCCTACATTTAAATGATGTGGATCTCTTCTGCCTCTTCTTAAACCAACTCCACCAACAATTCGATCTAGTATTCCTCTGATTTCCCAAGCCCAATCAAACGAAAAATATCCATTGTTACCACCAATGGCTTCTACTACTTGCCAAACTTTCTCAGGTTCTGCGTCTATTTCTTTTATTCGAATATCTTTATATAAAGATCCACCTGACCATTCAGGATCACTTGGAAGTGGTTCACTTGGAATTCCAGGAATTGACGCACTAGACCAACGAGTTGAAACTTGTGCATCCCTAACTCGCATTAGAGCTAAATCAACTGCCTTTTCAAAATTTGTTAATCCTTCTTTTGGATCAGGTAAATACTTTTTTATTTCTGAATCATGGCAAATAACTTCATTGATGAGACTTCTGACAAGTGGTCTTGCAATAGATCCAGGAACAGGAGTTACAAATCCCACCCAAAGACTTGAAAGTCTTGGGGTAAGTAATGGAACTGGAATAATTATTCTTTTTCTTAAATCTGCAACTTTGGCATATCGATTCATCATGTCTTTGTAAGTGAGAATGTCCGGTCCACCTATATCAAATGCTTGATTTAAGTTCGCGCTGATTCCAGCACTTCCTACTAAGTAATAAAGGACATCTCTGACAGCGATGGGTTGGATTTTGGTTTTAACCCATTTAGGAGTAACCATTACTGGAAGTCTTTCCGTTAAGTATCTGAGCATTTCAAAGGAAGCAGATCCAGAACCAATTACGACTCCAGCTCGAAGTTCAATAGTTGGCACTCCTGAATTTCTCAATATTTCTCCAGTTATTTTTCTTGACTCAAGATGTTGAGAAAGTTTTTGAGAAGGAATTAATCCTCCTAGGTAAATAATTCTTTGTACATTATTTGATTTTGCAGCATCTGCAAAAATTTGTGCCATTTTTGTTTCTATGTCAACAAATTCATTACCTTTATTTAAAGCGTGCAAAAGATAGTAAGCAACATCTACATCTTTCATAGCTTTAGCTACATCGTTTGGATTTAACGCATCACCTGAAACTATTTCAACTTTGGAGTACCAAGGTAAATCTCTTAATCGATCAGGAAATCTAGCAAAAACTTTTACGTGATAACCAATATTTAAAAGTTCGCGAATTAGTCTGCCACCGATGTAGCCAGTAGAACCTGTAACTAAACAAGTAGCATTTTTACCACTTGGTTTTTTTCTGATTTTTACAGACATCAAATCAACCATGAATATAATTTTGCCTTGTTATTTTGAATTTGGCTATTTGACAGTTTCTTTTTATCTTTGAGTTGGATTATTTTGATTTACAGTGGTTGGAAACGGCCTTGCCAGCACAGGAACTCGAACATTTTCACGATCAAAAGCCACTTTAAGTTTTTCTCTTATTTCTCTGGCGCTTTGCATTGGCTTATCAGGAGCTGTTTTTGCAGTTATTCTGACAAAGACTGCATCTCCTGAAACTTGTTCTACTCCAGCGTATTGAGGTGCATCTAATAACATTCCTGAAAATGCTGGATCATCCAACATTTCTTTTCCGACTCTTTCAATTATTACTCTTATTTTTTCTAAATCTTCATCGTATGCAATAGGAACATCAACTACAGCTACGGTCCAACCTTGACTTCTATTCGCAACTCTTAATATTTCTCCATTCCTTACATACCAAACCACGCCACTCATATCTCTTAAGCGTGTAACTCTTAAATCGACTTCTTCAACTGTTCCAATTGCTGGACCTAAATCTACGACGTCTCCAACGCCGTATTGATCTTCTAAAATAATAAATATTCCTGCAAGAAAATCTTTAATTAAAGTTTGAGCTCCAAAACCTAAGGCAACACCTGCAACTCCAGCACTTGCTAGAAGCGGTGCAACGTTGATTCCTAAAACACTTAAAGCGCTCATAATCGCAACTGTCCAAATCACAATAGTTGCAGTGCTGCTAAATAATTGACCAATTGCTTTCACTCTTTGCACGGTACGTTGTTGCATAACAATTGCAGACAATTCAGCAGTATTGTCAGCAACTTTTTTATAGGCAGGAGCTTTATCTTTGGCTCTCTTTATGGCACTTTTGACAAATCTTGAAATTGCAATTCTGACAATCGCATTTAAAACTAATGCGAAAAGCAGAATAAATAAAACTTGGATAGGAACACTTGACAAATAGTCAGAAATTATTTCCAGCACAGAATTTTGAAAATTTAGCATGTTACCAAGATTACTCTCAGTCTCGATTGTCCATAAATAAGAGTTCGCAGTAAAGTAATAAATATGAGAGATTTACGAAGAATTGTTCAAGTTATCACACTTACATTTTTTCAAACATTGTTTTTTTTCGAACCTGCATTTGCAGTCTTTCGAGATGATGGTGATGAACCAGGAAATCCAATTTCAGGTTTTGCATCGATAGTTATTTTTATCGGAGGACCTTTATTAATCATTGGATTAGTAACGGTTGCAATTCTTGCTCCACAATGGACCAGAAAAGCAAAATTAGAATCTGGTTTTGTCTCACATCATGAAAAATGGTGGCTTAATGGACCTGGAGAAGAAGCGCACGATTTTGATTTTGTTGAAATAGACGAAAATTTAGGAAAGTTAGTTCCCAAAGTAGGTGGCGTAAGTGCGAAGTGGTGATTTTTTTACTCAAGATGAACAAAATCAGATTGCAAAATCAATTGCATTAGCTGAAGAATCAAGTGAATTAAATTTTAGTCTTTACGTTGGTGAATTAGAGGAAGCAAGAAAAGAAGCGATTAAACTCCACTCTTTACTTGAAAATAATTCGCATACAGTTTTAGTTTGTGTTGATTTACAAAATCATGGAATTGAAATTGTGACAGGTAACTTTGCGTCAACATTGGTTGATGATCAAGCTTGTAAACTTGCGGCAGTTTCAATGGCGAATGCTTTTGCAAATAATGATTTTGTCGGTGGACTTATTCAAGGATTTGCAATACTTGGTTCACATGCTTATAAACCAAAATCTTTAACAGATTTTTAATTCAAGCTGTCAGCTTTTTGGGCTTTTAGCGCTCTTGCTAAAGAATCACGTTGTTCAACAACAATTCTTCTTGCTCCAACTGCTAAATCTTTATTCTTTTCTAAGAAAGAATCACATTTAGTAATTACTTCATTATTGATATTGGTGCTGGGAAATAAGCCAGTTACTAAAGATTGCCCAATTTCATGAGTTCGAGCATTCCAAAGGGATGCAACTGATTCGAAGTACTTATCTACAAAGTTTTTAAGTACTTCTTCATGATCCATATATGAAATTCCGGCAAGTATTGAATGAATTTCAGAGTTAGTTAAATTTTCATTATTTATAACTTGATCCCAAGCTTTTTGTTTTGCTTCAAGACTTGGCATGGCAGCTCTGGCACCAGCTGCGTGCTCACGACCCATAACCGTGTCATCTCTTTTTAGTTCTTCTTCAATTTCTTTTTCACCGCGTTTTCCAACGACAACTAATCTTCTTAGCAACGCCCATCGAAGATCAGTATCAACAACTAAACCTTCAATTTTTTCAATTCCATCAAGAACATTCATGACTTTGGTGATTTGTTCATCCGTTGTTGCCACAGCACTAAATGTTCTGATTAATGCAAGTTGTCTATCAGAACCAGGTTTTGCCTCTTTTATTAATCTCTCTACACCTTGCGCAAGTTTTATGTTGTAATTTCTTCTGTTTTTTCTATCTGCAAATACATCAATTGCACTTCGACATTGCATTAATACCTGTTGAACAAGTCCAATATCGGATTCTTTTTCAATTCCTGAAAGAACTAGATCTAAATATTTTCCAGTTCCAACTTCAGCATCTCGCACCATGTCCCACACAGCACCCCAAATCAGAGCTCTCGATAAAGAAGATTCGATTGTGGCAATTTCTTTTGTCGCAGTGTTTAATGAATGTGAATCTAATCTAATTTTTGCGTAGGTTAAATCATCATCATTAATAAGTAATAAGGCTGGACGCTTACTTCCCGCTAATTCTTTAACTTCTGTGTGACTTCCGACAACATCCACTTCGATTCTGTTTATTCGCACTAATTTTTCATTTTGTTTTTCATAAACTCCCAAAGCAAGTCGATGTGGTCTTAAAACTCTGTTTATTCGCACTAATTTTTCGTATTGTTTTTCATAAACTCCCAAAGCAAGTCGGTGTGGTCTTAAAACCGGATCTAATCCAGGAGGTGAACTTGGAGGTTCTTGTTTAATGGTTAATTTAGTTATTACATCGTTGGAATCAACTTCAATTTCAGGTCTAAGTAAAGTTGCGCCAGAAGACTCAAGCCAAATTTTTGACCAGCTATCAAGTTCTCTACCTGAAGAAACAGAGAGTTCAGTTAATAAGTCTTTTAATTCGGTATTTCTCCATGCATGTTTGTCAAAGTAATTTTTTAAACCTTTTAAGAAATTTTCTTCTCCTACCCATGCAACTAACTGCCTTAAAGCAGATGCGCCTTTGGCGTAAGTAATGCCATCAAAATTTTCGTAAACAGAATCTAGATCTGGCATATTTGCAGCAATTGGATGTGTTGAAGGTAATTGATCTTGTCGATAGGCCCAGGCTTTTCTTTGAACATGGAATAAAGTCCAAGCTTCGTTATATTGCGTAGCACCTGTGCTAGCCCAATGTGCGGCCCATTCAGCGAAAGATTCGTTAAGCCATAAATCATTCCACCATTTCATGGTCACTAAATCGCCAAACCACATATGAGCAAGTTCATGCAAAATAGTGTTTGCTCGCGATTCATAAGCAGTTCTAGTAGTACGAGATCTAAAAATATATTCGTCTCTGAAAGTTACGCATCCAACATTTTCCATCGCACCAGCGTTAAATTCTGGAACAAAAACTTGATCATATTTTTTGAATGGATAGCCAATTTGAAATTTGTCTTCAAACCATTTGAAACCTTGTTTCGTCACTTCAAAGATTTCTTCATGGTCTAGGTACTGAGAAAGTGATGGTCTGACATAAATAGCAAGTGGGTAGGTTCCATATTTGCCCGTATAAGAATCTGTTTTTCTTGCATAAGGTCCTGCACAAATTGCATAAAGATAAGAAGACATTTTCGGTGTTTGATCGAAAGTCCAAATGGAAAAATTTTCTTCAATATTTTTTGGCAGTGGAGTTGGAGTATTGCTGATTACTGTCCATTTGCTTGGTGCTTTAACAGTTAAATTCAAAACACCTTTTATATCTGGTTGTTCAAATACCGGAAAGACTCTTCTGCAATCGGGAACTTCAAATTGAGTGTAAATATAAACTTCATTATCAACCGGATCTATGTGTCTATGTAATCCTTCACCAGTATTCATATAAGAACATTGGGCTTTGATTTTTAATTGGTTTTCTTTTTTTAGATTATTTAATTGAATCCTTGAACCATCAAATACATTCTTTACATCTAATTCTTCGCCGTTTAACCAAATTGACTCAACTAATGGAGATATCAAATCAATCCAAGTTGAAGAATTTTCTATTGAATTGAAATCTATGGAAGCAAAGCAAGAAAACGTATCACCTTTACCATCGAGTTCAAGACTTACTCGATAAACGGGATTACTAACTAATACTGCTCGCTGGATGGCTTCATTACGGGTGATGTTTAAATTTTTGCCCAATTTAACCTCTATGAATAAAGTATGTATAGCAATCTTGGCACGAGCCTTCAAGACTTGGCATAGGCTGGTGGAAAGATTTATCGAAACTCATTTTAAGGATTGATATATGACGACAAATGCAAAATTTTGGTTTGATCCATCTTGTCCTTGGGCTTGGATGACCTCACGTTGGGTTTTGAATGTTGCAGCACAAAAACCAATTAATGTTGAATGGAAAATATTTAGTTTGGGAGTTTTAAATGAAGGCAGAGATTTAAAACCTGACTATCGAGAAAGAATTAACAAGACTTGGGGACCAGTCAGAGTGTTGGCAGCAGCTAAAAGACAAAAAGGCGCAGAAGTTTTACTTCCTCTTTATACATCAATTGGAACTTTGTTTCACCCTGGTGCAAAACCAGTTGCCAAAGAAACAGTTTTAGAAGCTTTAAAAAATATAAATTTGGATGAATCTTTGGTTGAGGCATATGACAATCCAGATTTTGATCAAGATTTAAGAGATTCAACTAAGGAAGCTTTAGATCTTGTGGGAAGTGATGTGGGAACACCAGTAATTTCTGTTGAAGGTGTGGCGTTCTTTGGACCGGTAATAACTCCTGCGCCAAAAGGTGAAGATGCTGTGAAACTTTGGGATGCAGTAGTTGCAGCTGCAAGTGTGCCGGGCTTTTTTGAATTAAAAAGAACTAGAACCGCAAGACCAATCTTTGATTAATATGAAAATTCATTTAGGTTGCGACCATGCTGGTTTTGAAGTTAAAGAAAAACTAGTTAAATATTTAAAAGAAAAGAATCATGAAGTAATTGATCATGGGGCACACGCATATGACGCATTGGATGATTATCCATTGTTTTGTTTTCTAGCCGCAGAACATACTGCTAAAGATGATTCATCCTTAGGAATTGTCTTGGGTGGATCTGGCAATGGAGAACAAATTGCTGCAAACAAAATTAAAGGAGTTCGTGCCGCACTTGCTTGGAGCGAGGAAACAGCTAAACTTGCTCGCGAGCATAACAATGCAAATGTAATTGGTATAGGTGCCAGAATGCATTCCTTTGAAGAGGTAACAAAAATTGTTGACTCATTTATTAACACTAAATTTTCAAATGATGAACGTCATGTGAGAAGAATTAACCAGTTATCCCAGATGGAAAATACTGGGAAGTTACCTAACTAATAAACGTTGGAGCGGGTGACGGGAATCGAACCCGCATATCCAGCTTGGAAGGCTGGAACTCTAGCCATTGAGCTACACCCGCAAATATTTGTAAGTTCATCTTAGGTTTTCACTAATTTTGTACCTGATGGCAGAGTCAAATATTGTTAACAACTACGATTGAACAGCGCTCGCGGGGCGTAGCGTAGTGGCTAGCGCGCCTGCTTTGGGAGCAGGAGATCGGGAGTTCGAATCTCCCCGCCCCGACAAAAATAAAATCAAGGAGATCAAAAATTAAAGTAAATAGCAAGGTTGAAAATTTAACTCCAACCAGAATTAAAGTTTCAATTGAAGTTCCTTTTACTGAATTAAAGCCAAGCCTTGATTCTGCTTATCAAAAAATAGCTAGCCAAATAAATGTTCCAGGATTTAGAAAAGGAAAAGTTCCTAACAAAATTATTGATCAAAGAGTGGGACGGCCTGCAGTTTTGCAAGAAGCTGTTAACGAAGCAGTTCCAAGAGCATATGCCGAAGCATTGAAAGATAAAAAGTTTTATCCAATTGGAAAACCAGAAGTTGAGATACAAGAAATTGTTGAAGATAAAGATTTTGTATTTTCCGCTGAAGTTGATGTTCGTCCAGAATTTGAATTACCAAAATACCGAGGTTTAAAAGTCACAGTAGATAAGCCAAGAGAAATAAAAGAAGATGTTGAAAAAGAATTAGAAGATTTAAGAAACAGATTCTCAAGTTTAAGTGCAGTAGAAAGAGGCGCTCAAGATAAAGATGTAGTAATTCTTGACATTGTCGGAACAAAGGATGAAACTCAAGTTAACCAATATTCTGGTCAAGCACTTGCTTACACTGTTGGAACAAATGGCTTAGTGCCAGGAGCAGACGAAGTTTTGAGAGGAAAAAAAGCTTCAGACAAAGTTGATTTCGAATTCAAACCAACAGATGGTCCTTTTAAAGACGAAGCTATAAAACTGGATATAACTATAAATTCTGTTAATGAAAAAGTTTTACCAGAGGCAGATGACGAATTTGCCAAAATGGCTAGTGAATTCGATACTTTGTCAGAATTAATGAAAAGTCTTGAAGAAAAAGTAAAAAATGCCCGTGTAATTGAACAAACTTATTTAGCCAGAGACAAAGTATCTGATGAATTAGTCAAATTAATGGATAAAGTTCCACTGCCAGAAAACGCGATTCAGGCAGAAATTGAGGCTCATTTTAAAGATGGGCATGGCGATGACACTCATAAACAAGAAGTTGAAAAAAACACCAGACGATCTATGCAATCTCAATTCATTTTGGACAAAATAGCTGAAGAAGAAAACATTGGTGTCACAGATGCTGATCTTTCAGAATGGATTACTCAAAATGCAATTCAATATCGAATGGAACCAAAAACTTTTGCTGATGCATTAGTTCGTTCAGGAGAAATTAATTTGGTAATGGGTGAAATCAGACGTAGCAAAGCTTTGACTTTAGTTTTAACAGAGGCTGAAGTTAAAGATTCAGATGGTAAAACTGTGGATGTTGCAAGTGTTTTAAAACCTTTCACCGAGCCTGAGGAATAATTTTTCCCTCTTAGCGAACATTCTTGTTTTCAAGATGAGATTTCTTGGATTTCAGGTTAGGGTCGAAGTAACTAGAAAATAGGAGCGTATAAATACCGTGTTTCAGGATGAGCAAATGCGAAATCCAAGTGGTCCTGGAAGTTATGACGACCAAATATTTCAAAGACTTTTAAAAGAAAGAATTATTTTCCTTGGTACTCAAGTTGAAGACTCTGTAGCAAACATGCTCACCGCACAATTATTAGTTTTAGCTGCAGAAGATCCTGAAAAAGATATTTACCTATACATAAATTCTCCAGGTGGATCAATATCTGCAGGTATGGCAATTTATGACACTATGCAATACATTCCAAACGATGTCGCGACTGTAGCGATGGGACTTGCAGCTTCAATGGGCCAATTTTTGTTATCCGCCGGTGCAAAAGGTAAGAGATATGCACTGCCACATGCTCGTATCATGATGCATCAACCATCAGGCGGAATTGGTGGTACTGCTTCAGATATCAAGATTCAAGCAGAGCAAATGCTTCACATTAAGAAACAAATGGCGCGATTGATTGCAGAACATACTGGCCAAAAAATGGAACAAATTGAAAAAGATTCAGATAGAGATCGTTGGTTTACTGCTGATGAAGCTAAAGAGTATGGATTTGTTGACAAAGTAGTTAGATCCGCCAGCGATGTAACTGGTCATGGAGGAACAAGATAAATGAACTTTGAATCAAAATTAAATTCAAAACTTAACCCTCAATCACGTTACATTTTGCCAGAATTTAGAGAAAGAACAGCAAATGGCGAAAGAGTTCACAACCCTTACACAAAATTGTTCGAAGAAAGAATTATTTTCTTAGGCGTACAAATTGATGATGCTTCTGCAGATGATGTTATGGCTCAATTGTTGGTTTTAGAATCACTTGATCCAGAACGAGATATTTCAATGTACATAAATTCTCCAGGTGGTTCATATACTGCGATGACTGCAATTTATGACACGATGCAATTTATAAAACCACAAATACAAACGATTTGTTTAGGACAAGCAGCAAGTGCTGCAGCAGTTATTCTTGCGGCGGGTTCTCCTGGAAAAAGATTTGCGTTACCTCACGCAAGAATTTTGATTCACCAACCTTATACAGAAGGTGGCGGACAAGGTTCTGACATAGAAATTCAAGCCAACGAAATTTTGAGAATGCGCTCCGAAATGGAAGGCATCTTGGCAAAGCACACTGGTAAAAAATTAACTGAAATTCAAAAAGATATTGAAAGAGACAAAATTTTGACTGCAGAAGATGCACAAAAATACGGTGTGATTGATCAAGTCATCAGTTCTCGAAAGATTTCACTTTAAATAAAAATTGTTCGCTAATTGAGAACAAACTGTTAATACTGTGACAAATGTACTCAATTTTGTGGGTGTTTCAGGGTAACGTTCATTTTTAAGTAAACAAATTAGGAGCACAATTTGGCGCGCTTAGGCGAAGGTACAGATCCATTAAAGTGCTCTTTTTGCGGTAAGGGTCAAAAACAAGTTAAAAAATTAATTGCAGGACCAGGCGTTTATATTTGCGATGAATGTATTGAACTTTGCAACGAAATTATTGATGAAGAATTACAAGAAACTTCTGATTTACCGTTTGATGAATTACCAAAACCAAAAGAAATTTATCAATTCTTAGATAACTATGTAATTGGACAAGAACATGCAAAGAAAGCATTGAGTGTTGCTGTTTATAACCATTACAAAAGAGTTCAAGCTGGAGCAAACGATAGATCAAAAGATGATGCAGTAGAGCTTGCTAAATCAAATATTTTACTCTTAGGCCCAACTGGATCTGGTAAAACTTTGTTAGCTCAAACTTTAGCGAGATTGCTTAATGTTCCATTTGCTATAGCTGATGCAACTGCATTAACTGAAGCAGGTTATGTCGGTGAAGACGTAGAAAACATTTTGTTGAAATTAATTCAAGCAGCAGATTACGACGTGAAAAAAGCTGAAACTGGAATTATTTATATTGATGAAATAGATAAGATTGCTCGAAAAAGCGAAAACCCATCAATTACTAGAGATGTTAGTGGTGAAGGTGTACAGCAAGCGTTATTAAAAATTTTAGAAGGAACTACTGCATCTGTTCCTCCTCAAGGTGGTAGAAAACATCCACATCAAGAATTTATTCAAATTGATACCAGCAATGTTTTATTCATTGTGGGTGGAGCTTTTGCCGGATTAGACAAAATTATTGAATCAAGAATTGGCAAGAAATCTTTAGGTTTTACTGCAGAAATAGCTGATGTTGATAATACAAATCCGGGAGATATTTTTGGAAAAGTTATGCCAGAAGATTTATTAAAGTTTGGCATGATTCCAGAATTTATTGGCAGACTTCCAGTCGTGACAAGTGTGACTGCATTATCTGAAGAAGCGTTGATGCAAGTTTTAGTTAAACCAAAGAATGCATTAGTTCGTCAATACGAAAGATTATTTGGATTAGACAATGTTGAATTAGAAATAACTGAAGATGCATTAAGAGCAGTTGCTGAATTGGCTCACCTTCGAGGAACTGGAGCTCGTGGATTAAGAGCAATCATGGAAGAAGTTTTGTTAAACGTTATGTATGACATCCCAAGCAGAAAAGATATTGGAAAAGTTGTGGTAAATCGTGACACTGTATTAGAAAACGTTAACCCAACTTTGGTACCAAGAAAAGAATTACCACAAGAACCTGAAGAAAAATCAGCTTAGGCTAATTTAATACTTATATTAAATTCTTCTTTAATTAAATAATTTAAACTCTTAATATTTCCTGCTGCAATTAAGTCTTTTTCTGCTGTTTTTAATATTTGAATTTCATTGTTATTTGCCTTAACTTCTAATTCTAAAACTTCTGCTTTCATCGAAAGCTGCTTTTCGGTTTTTGCTTTTCTAATTTCAGCTAAAACTTTAGTTACTAAATCAAGGTTTTGTACTGAAACTTTTTGGTTAGTAATAATTTCTTCGGCTTTGGGCCAGGTTTGATTGTGCACAGAGCCCTTTTGCCACCAAGACCAGACCTCTTCTGCAACGTAGGGAACAAATGGGGCAAAAAGTTTTAACAATGTATGAATGGTTATTCCAAGGGCTGCTTTAGCTGAATTTGCCGACAATTCTCCCTGTTTGCCGTATGTTCTTTCTTTTACAAGCTCCACATAATCATCTGTGAATGACCAGAAAAAACTTTCAGTAACTTCAAGAGCTTTGGTGTAATCATATTTTTCAAAAGCTTTGGTAGCTGAATCCACGACTTGAGCTAATTTGTTGAGTAATGCATGATCTACTTCAAGTTTTACATCATCTTTGTTTAAAGTTGCATTTAAACTTAGGGCAAACTTACTTGCATTAAGAATTTTTACCGCTAATCTTTTACCTATTTTCATTTGGCCTGTGTCAAATGCGGTATCTGTTCCAGGTCTACCCATCGCTGCCCAATACCTGACTGCATCAGAACCATATTCTTTTAATAAATCAATCGGTGTCACAACATTTCCTTTTGATTTACTCATTTTCTTTCTATCCGGATCCAAGATCCAGCCACTTATACTGGCATTTTTCCAAGGTAAAGAGTGTTCCTCTAAATGACTTCTAACAACTGTTGAGAATAACCAAGTTCGAATAATTTCATGAGATTGTGGTCTTAAATCCATCGGAAAAACTTTTTTAAATAAGTCGTCATCAATTCCCCATGAACCTGCAATTTGGGGAGTTAATGATGACGTTGCCCAAGTATCCATCACATCTGGATCTCCCATAAAACCATTTGGTTTATTTCTAAGAGATTCATCAAATCCATTTGGGCAATCACTTTGTGGATCAATTGGAAGTTGATCTTCATTTGGAATAAGTAATTCATCATAAATTGGATTAGCATTTTCATCTAATCTGTACCAAATTGGTAGTGGTACGCCAAAGAAACGTTGACGTGAAATCAACCAGTCACCATTTAATCCTTCAACCCAATTTTCGTATCTGACTTTCATGTAGTCTGGATGCCAACTTAATTCTTTACCTCTTGATAGAAGTTGAGTTCTTAAATTTTGATCTCGACCACCGTTTTTTATGTACCACTGTCTGGTAGTAACAATTTCTAATGGCTTATCGCCTTTTTCAAAAAATTTAACGGCGTGGGTTATTGGTTTTGGATCACCAATTAATTCATTAGATTTTTTAAGTTCTTCAACCAATATTTCTCTTGTCGTATGGGAAGTTTTTCCAATAATTTTTGTAAATATTTCAATTGCTTTTTCGGTTTTTAACCAATTCGGAACATCCGATTGAATTTTTCCATCCCATCCAATTAATCCTCGGGTTGGTAAATTAAATTCTCTCCACCAAACAACATCTGTGACATCTCCAAAAGTACAAATCATGGCAATACCGCTACCTTTTTCAGGATCGGCTAAATGATGTGCAACAACCGGAACTTCAACATCAAATAATGGTGTAGTGACCGTTTTTCCAAAAAGTGGTTTGTATCTATCATCTTCAGGATTTGCAACTAAAGCTACGCAACTTGGTAAAAGTTCTGGACGAGTTGTTTCGATAAAAACATTTGTTCCATCTTCTTTTTTAAATGCAATTTTGTGAAATGCGCCAGGTCTTTCTCTATCTTCTAATTCTGCTTGAGCAACTGCAGTTCTAAATGTCACGTCCCAAAGGGTGGGAGCCTCTGCTTGATACGCCTCACCTCTTTTTAAATTTCTTAAGAATGCTTTTTGTGAAACGAGGCGAGCTCTTTTATCAATTGTTTGGTAAGTGTAATTCCAGTCGATTGATAAACCTAAATTCTGAAATAGAGATTCAAAAACTTTTTCGTCTTCAAGTGTTAACTTTTCACATAATTCAACAAAGTTTTTTCTAGAAATAGGAATCTGTTTATCTAAAGGCTCTTGAGGTGGTTGAAAATTTGGATCATATGGGAGGGAAGGATCGCAGCGAACACCAAAATAGTTTTGAACCCTTCTTTCGGTTGGTAATCCATTGTCATCCCAACCAATTGGATAAAAAACTTTTTTACCGATCATTCTTTGGTATCGAGCAATTAAATCAGTATGCGTATATGAAAAAACGTGCCCAACATGTAAAGAACCACTAACAGTAGGTGGAGGAGTGTCTATTGAATAGACAGAATTCTTTTCACAATTTCTATCGAATGCGTAAGTCGCATTTTTTACCCAGAAATTTCCCCATTTATCTTCCAAACCTTCTAAAGATGGTTTTTCAGGAACCTGAGGGTGAATTGCATAATCAGTCATGGATGCAATCTTATGCAATACGTAGTATTTAATTAATGATGGTCAATCTAGACGCGGTTTCAGCACTTTCACAACGCTTTCCTGAAAACAAAATAAATCCATCTTTGGATCGAATATTGATGGCTATGGATTTACTAGGTAATCCACAAAATAATTTTAAAACTATTCATATTGCGGGAACAAATGGTAAAACTAGCACTTCGAGAATGATTGAAAGATTACTTCGCAGTCTTGATTTAAGAACAGGTCTTTTTATCAGTCCACACTTGGTGCATCCGCGGGAACGAATCGAAATTAATGGGCAAATAATTTCTGAAATTAGATTTCAAGAGATTTTTAATGAAATTAATCCTTATCTTGAAATGATTGATAGAAAATTTTCTGATTCCCCCATGACTTTTTTTGAAGTTATAACCGCTATGGGATTTTTAGCTTTTTCAGATGAACCGGTTGATGTTGTTTCGCTTGAAGTAGGAATGGGTGGACGTTGGGATTCAACAAATGTGGTCACACCAGAAGTTTCCGTTATTACCGCAATTGATATAGATCATCAAGAATTCTTAGGTTCAACAATAAGTGAGATTGCAAATGAGAAAGCAGGAATAATTAAGGAAAAAGTTCCTGTCGTCATTTCAAAACAAGTAAAAGAAGCAAATAAAGTCTTAAGTGATGTTGCCCAATCAAAAAATTGCACTCTATTTAGAGAAGGTATTGAATTTGACGTTTTGGAAAGAAGTGTGGGAGTAGGTGGGCAGCAGATAAATATTGCAACGCCATTTGGTAATTATCAAGATTTATTTTTACCACTTTATGGTAAATACCAAACCTCAAATGCAGCCTGCGCTTTAACAGCTGTTGAAACTTTTGTGGGAAGAAAACTTGAAATCGATTTAGTACAAGAAGCGTTCGCAGACTTTAAATCACCTGCAAGATTACAAATCATTAGACGAAATCCAACAATTTTAATTGATGCAGCACACAACATATCAGGGGTTAAAAATACTTTAGAAGCCATAAATGAAACTTTTCAGTTTGAAAATAAAATTTTGATTATCGGTTTTATGAAAGATAAAGATGTAGATGAAATGCTTGCTTTGTTAGCTGGTTTTGCTGAGGATGTAGTTTTAACACAGACAGATTCACCTAGAGCCATTAATGCATTTGAATTGAATCAAAAAGTTGATCTGATTCCAAATTTTTCTGAAAATATAATTTTCGAATCAAATTCTAAAAGCGCTTTAGAAATTGCCTTAAAAATAGCAAAAGATAAAAGTGGAACAACCGGAATTTTTGTATTAGGCTCAATAATGTTGGCTGGAGAAATTCTCCAACATTCAAAATCTATTTGAGGACAAATTGAGAGCATTAACATCATCTGTCGTAAGTTTTGAATTATTAATTCTTATTTTATTTATTCCAGCTGCTTTACAAAATGAATCGGTGGAAACCAGTCTAATTATCGCGACTTCAACCACTTTATTTTTTTTAGGATTTATAATTCTTGGGGTATTGAGAAAAAAAATTGGTTTAATACTTGGGTACTTTTTTCAAATTCTATTTATTGGTTTAGGTTATTTTGTAACCTGGATGTATTTACTTGGGATTATTTTCTTAGTTCTTTGGGTTTTAGCCATAAAAATAGGTAAGAAAACTGACTCAATGAAGCGTTCAGTTAAGTCAGAAAATGAGACGAAGTAAGATTAGACGACAAGGTATTGAAGGGATTTTAAATTGAGCGAGAGATCTTTAGTTTTAATAAAACCAGATGGCGTTAAAAGAGGACTAGTGGGAGATGTTTTAAAAAGAATTGAAACTAAAGGTTGGAAAATTGTTGCTCTTGAAATGCGAAAGTTGGATGAAAAAACTGCAGCTGCTCATTACGCCGAGCACGATGGCAAACCATTTTTTAAAGATTTAGTTTCATTTATCACTTCTTCTGAACTCGTTGCTTTAGTTATAGAGGGTCCCAATGCTATTGCTGGTTGGAGACAAATGATGGGGGCTACAAATCCTGCAAATGCCCAGCCAGGAACTATTCGTGGCGATTTTGCAACCGAGACACAAAACAACGTCACTCATGGTTCAGATTCTCCTGAGTCAGCAACCAGAGAGATTGGTCTTTTCTTTCCAGGATTAAAGTAGTTCTACACCATATAAATAGAGAAATTAATTAAAGGACAACTGTGGCCGGTTTTAGTAGTGGATTTTTAGGACGTGATCTTGCAGTCGATCTAGGTACTGCAAATACTTTGGTTTATGAACGTGGTCGTGGAATTGTTTTAAATGAACCTTCAGTCGTAGCTATTAATCAAAACACTGGTGGAATTGTTGCAGTTGGTGCCGAAGCAAAAAGAATGGTTGGTAGAACACCAGGAAACATTGTTGCAATTCGTCCGTTAAAAGATGGTGTGATTGCAGATTTTGATACCACTGAAAGAATGCTTCGCTATTTTATTCAAAAAGTACACAAACGTAGATTTTTAGCAAAACCACGAGTTGTAGTTTGCGTTCCAAGTGGAATTACAGGAGTTGAACAACGAGCAGTTAAAGATGCTGGTTATGCAGCAGGTGCACGTAAGGTTTACATAATCGAAGAACCAATGGCAGCAGCAATTGGAGCAGGACTGCCAATTCACGAACCAACCGGAAACATGGTTGTAGACATTGGTGGTGGAACTTCAGAAGTTGCTGTTATCTCATTAGGTGGAGTCGTAACTTCTTTATCAATTAGAACAGGCGGAGATGAATTAGACGATGCTCTAATTCAGTTTGTCAAAAAAGAATATTCGTTAATGCTTGGAGAAAGAACAGCAGAAGAAATTAAAACAACAGTGGGAACAGCATTTCCAGTGCCAGATGAATCTTCCGCAGAATTACGAGGAAGAGATCTTGTTACTGGATTACCGAGAACAATTGTTGTCACTGCAGAAGAAATTAGACGAGCATTAGATGAACCTTTAACCAGAATTGTTGATGCAGTTAAAACAACACTTGATAGAACTCCTCCAGAACTTTGTGGAGACATCATGGATAGAGGAATTGTGCTAACCGGTGGTGGTGCATTACTAAAAGGTTTGGATGAAAGATTAAGACACGAAACTGGAATGCCAGTGATAATCGCCGAACAACCATTGAATTGTGTTGTAAATGGTTCAGGTAAATGCGTTGAAGAGTTCGAGGCTTTACAACAAGTATTGATCTCAGAACCACGCGCCTAATTAGCATGATCGGCGATTTGCCGTGAGAGACTCGACCAGATTAAGAACTGTTTTAGCGGTACTACTTTTATTGTCTTTTACTTTTGTTGCACTTGAATTAAGAAGTTCTGGAAGTGGAGTAACAAAATCTTTAAGAGAATTTACCGCAAATTTGATATCACCAATCCAAGAAAGTTCAAATAGTTTTACTAATTCAATAAAAAACTTTTCTAATACTTGGAAAGAAATTAGAACTGCTCGAAGTCAAGTAAAAGATTTACAGTCAGAGAATTTAATGTTGAAAGAAGAATTAGCAAATTCTGAAGAAGATAGAAGGCGAGCTTCTGAACTTGATGCATTATTAAAGCTTGCTGGAATCGGTACTTTTGAAATAGTTCCAGCAAAAGTAATTGCAATCGGGTCAGCGCAAGATTATTCGTGGACTGTCACAATTGACGTTGGTCAAATGGATGGCATAACCACTGATATGACGGTTTTGACTGGTCAAGGATTAGTGGGAAGAACAGTCGCAGTTGCAAATACTTCTTCAACGGTTGCACTTTTATCAGATCCATCAAGCAAAGTTGGAGCAAGAATTGGAGGTAAAGGCGAATTAGGTTTCATCGGAGGTACTGGTTTACCAAGTGAACTCGAATTTGAATTATTTGATCCTGTAGCAGAAATAACTAAAGGAGATCGAATTGTCACATGGGGTTCTGAAAACGGAAGACCTTTTGTGCCAGGTGTGCCAATTGGAGAAGTAGTTTCAATTAAGTCATCTCCAGGATTATTAACAAAATCAGCCAGAGTCAGACCTTATGTGAAATTATCAACTTTAGATTTAGTCAGCGTCGTCGTGGAGCAACCACGAGTAGATCCAAGAGATTCTTTACTGCCACCTGCACCAGTGACTGCAACACCAACCCCTTCAATTTCCATATTGCCAAGTCCAAGTCCTAGTGTGGAATAAGAATGAATGTTTATAAATATTTTGCACTTGTTATTTCAATAATTATCGCTGCAGTTGTTCAACCAACGATTCTTGCGAAACTTTTCTTACCTGGTGCTACCCCAGATATTTTGATTGTTGTTTTAACAAGTTGGGCTTTATTAAAAGGACCAGCAGTAGGAGCAATCGCAGGATTTTTGACTGGCTTTTTAATTGATGTCTTACCACCGGGAGATCACTTAATGGGTGTGTCTTCAATTTTTCTTATAGTAATTGGATATTTAGTTGGTTATTTGAGTTTGAATCAAAGTAGATCAATAATTAGACCTTTAATTATTTCTGCAGCAGTGGCAAATGTTTTCTTAATTGTAAGAAGTATTTGGGCAAGTTTATCTGGAGCTGAATTTTCTCTTTATTATTTTGCAGTAAATTTTTTAACACAAGGAATTTATGCAGCTCTTTTAGCGGTATTTATTTATCCAAGTCTTGCATTCTTAGATAAAAAATTAGGTCCAATATCACGAGCTGAAGAATTAAGAGTTTAAATGCAAGATAAATCCCATATTAGATTAAGAATTTTACGTGCAGTTTTATTATCTTTAATGATCACTTTGGTAGGAAGATTATTTTATATCCAAATAACTTCTGGCGAAGATTTTCAAAAAGCATCCCAAAGAAACGCTTTTAGAGAAGTTTTTACACCTTCTGTTCGTGGACTTATTTTAGATCAAGTTGGAAGACCCGTTGTTGCTAATAAATCAACTGTAGTAATCAGTGTAAACACTCGAGTATTGGAATCATTAGACGATAAAGGTGAATCAGTTATTGCAAATTTATCTTCAGTCATAAATGTTCCTGTTAATGATATAAAAGATCGCTTAACCCCTTGTGGAACAAAAGGAGCAAAGAAACCTCCGATTTGTTGGTCAGGCTCTTTATTTCAACCAATTCCTGTCGCACAAGATGTTGATAACAAAATTGCTTTACAAATTATGGAGCAAAGCAGTAATTTCCCAGGCGTGACAGCAGAATTAAATGCATTAAGAGAAATTCCAAGACCATTTGATGTAAACATGGCTCACATTATTGGTTATGTAGGTCCGGTCACAGATAAAGAAATTGATAAACAAAAAAAAGAAGGAATTTCATCTGAAGATGTTGCGCTTCAAAATAACGACAAAATTGGAAGATCAGGCGTAGAGCGTTATTACGATGCCTGGCTTAGAGGAAAGCCTGGAGTAACTGTTCTAGCAGTTGACAAAGCTTCAAATATAAAAGGTGTTGTAAAAGAAATTGAACCTGATCCTGGTAAATATGTTGTTTTAAATATTGACGCCAAGTTGCAATCATTAGTTGAAGAACAATTAGCAGCAGCAATTGATCGAGCAAGATCAAAAAATTATGTAGGTGAATCGGGTGCAGCAGTAGTTGTAGATGTAACTAACGGACATGTTTTAGCAATGGCAACATATCCAAGTTATGACCCAAGAATTTGGTTAGGTGGAATTACTAATGAACAATTTGAAGCTTTGTCAGATCCAAATGCCGGTGTTCCATTAATCAGTAGAGCAACTCAAGGTTTGTTTGCTCCAGCTTCTGTTTTTAAAGTAATAACAACTGCAGCAGCTGCTGAAAATGGATTTGATTTGAATGATATTTATCAATGCCCACCTCAAATGGAAATAGGAACCAGAGTTTTCAGAAATTACGAATCTATTGGTTTTGGTGCAATTACTATGCAAAGAGCTCTGGAAGTTTCTTGTGACACTGTCTATTACGACATTGCCAATAAATTATGGTTAAGAGATGGTGGATTAAATCCTGTTGAAAATCCCAAAGATGCAATTGAAAAAATGTCATTTGCATTTGGATTAGGTTCAAAAAGTGGAATCGATTTGCCAGAAGATGTAAAAGGTAGAGTCGGCGGCAGAATTTTTAAGAAAGAATTTTGGGATAAGAATCATGAAGTTTGGTGTGAAAGAGCAGAAAAAGGTTATCCAGAAATAGCAACTAAGGATGCTGAACGAGCAAGAATGTTGCAAAAATTTGCTGTAGAAAATTGCACTGAAGGTATGAGATTTCGTGCAGGAGATGCGGTTAATACTTCTATAGGTCAAGGTGACACCGTGGTGACGCCATTACAAATGGCCATGGTTTATGCAGCAATCGCCAATGGTGGAACCGTTTATGAACCAAGAGTCGTTAAAGCAATCATGAATCCTGATGGAACGGTTGCTCAACAAATTAATTCAAAAGTTAAAAGCAAACTTCCTATTTCTGATGCCACATTAAAATATATTCAAAAATCATTAGTGGGAGTGACACTTTCGGGAACAGGTGCACCTCCATTTATAGGTTTTCCACTTTCAAAAATTTCAGTAGCAACTAAAACTGGAACAGGTGAAGTTTTAGGAAAACAATCAACTTCCTGGTTTGCAAGTTATGCACCAGCTGATAATCCAAAATATGCAGTTGTCATGATGGTTGCTCAAGGTGGAACTGGATCTGGAACTTCAGCACCAAGTGTAAGAAGAATTTATGAAGAAATTTTTGGTGTGCGAGGTGCAACAATAGATCCTTCTTCCAGCATTTTATTTGGAGGAGCACCAAATAATTCTCTACCAAAAATTAGGCCTGATGGTTTGCCAGATTATCCAGAAATAGATGAATTACTGAATCCAAGTCCATCACCTTCACCTTCTAATCTAAGTGTTACGAGAGCTTCACCATGAGTTATTTGTCTATCGATAAATCAAAAACCATAAAAAGAAATAGAGTTAATGATTCATTTTTTATAGGCTACGACTGGGTTTTGATTTCTAGTGCACTATTACTTTCAATTATTGGAGCTGCCTTAGTTTATTCGGCATCAAAACAAAGATTATTTGATGCAGGAATTCCAACAGATTTTTATCTTCAAAGACATATTTTTAATATTATTTTAGGTTTGGTTTTAGGTCTAATTGTTTCTAGATTTTCATTTCGAACAGCAAGAGCTTATGCAATTATTATTTACGCACTTGCAGTTTTAGGTTTGATGTTGGTTTTGATTCCAGGCGTTGGTAAATCACAAGGTGGAGCTCAAGCTTGGCTTTCATTACCTGGTGGTTTTACTTTTCAGCCCAGTGAATTCACAAAAGTTGCGCTGATCACTCTTCTTGCAATGGTTTTAACCGAACGAAGAGATTCAGAATTAGTACCACATGACAAAGATGTTTTATTTGGATTATCACTTGCAGGAATTCCTGCGCTATTAGTATTGTTACAAAATGATTTTGGAACCGTGATGATTATCGGTGCAACTTTGTTAACTGTTTTGATTGCATCTGGAACAAAACTTCGTTGGGTTTTTGGTTCTTTACTCGGGGTAATTTTGGGAGGTTTTGTTGCATCACAGTTAAATTTCATCAAGGATTATCAACTTAAGAGATTGGCAACATTTGTTGACCCAACGTTAGATCCATTAGGAGCTGGTTACAACACGTTGCAAGCAAAAATTGCCATAGGTTCTGGAGGCTGGTTTGGCCAAGGATATTTAAATGGACCGCAAACCCAAGGAAAATATGTTCCTGCCCAAAGAACCGATTTTATTTTCACAGTTGCTGGAGAAGAATTGGGATTTTTTGGTGCTTGTTTAATTATTTTATTAATCGGTTTAATTCTGTATCGACTTACCAAAATTGCATTAAAAGCACCCGATCGTTTTGGCAGGTTAACTGCAATCGGTGTTGCTGGATGGTTTGCGATTCAATCTTTTGAAAATATTGGGATGAATTTGGGAATCATGCCAGTGACAGGTGTGCCACTACCTTTTGTTTCTTATGGCGGGTCTTCTATGTTTGTGTCCTGGATGGCTATCGGATTAGCAGTCGCCATAGGCAGAGAAATTGATGATCGAGTTACCCCGATAATTCGCTAAATCAGCCTTAGATTTACATTTTCTTCTCATACACAAGGCATCAATTGGAAATTCAGACCTCAACTTGTGTCATACTCATATAAGTGGCTAGAGCACTTGGGCAAAACCAAGTCACAAAGAGCCTAAAAAGACTTAGCCGAGCAGCGGTGCTCGGAAGAACGACAAAAAAGATTTGCGTAGTGCCAA
>VFQT010000445.1_pt1 | contig 61732 bp, 54 predicted proteins | sample 3512381 | NCBI WGS metagenome assembly VFQT01 (sample SAMN10412376, study PRJNA504923) | tailings metagenome | isolation source: Relicate 2 Philex TSF3 active mining site | place: Philippines: Tuba, Benguet | collected 2017-08-29
ACGCCATCTTGAAGCACGGCGTGGGCGTGAAGTGCGCCACCATCACCCCCGACGAGGCGCGCGTCGAGGAATTCGGCCTGAAGAAGATGTGGAAGTCGCCGAACGGCACGATCCGCAACATCCTCGGTGGCGTCGTCTTCCGCGAGCCGATCATCTGCTCGAACATTCCGCGCCTCGTTCCGGGCTGGACCAAGCCGATCGTCATCGGCCGTCACGCCCACGGAGACCAGTACAAGGCGACCGACTTCAAGGTGCCCGGTGCGGGAACGGTGACGATCACCTACACCCCCGACGACGGCAGCAAGCCGATGGAGTTGGAGGTCGCCAAGTTCGGCGCCGACGGCGGGGTCACGATGGGCATGTACAACTTCAACGATTCGATCCGCGACTTCGCGCGCGCGTCGTTCCGCTACGGGCTCGCCCGCAAGTACCCGGTCTACATGAGCACGAAGAACACGATCCTGAAGGCCTACGACGGCCAGTTCAAGGACCTCTTCGAGGAAGTGTTCGAGAAGGAGTTCAAGGCCGAGTTCGAGGCCGCCGGTATCACGTACGAGCACCGTCTCATCGACGACATGGTCGCGTGCGCCATGAAATGGGAGGGCGGCTACGTCTGGGCGTGCAAGAACTACGACGGTGACGTGCAGTCCGACACCGTCGCGCAGGGCTTCGGTTCGCTCGGTCTCATGACGTCGGTTCTGATGACACCCGACGGACGCACCGTCGAAGCCGAAGCCGCACACGGCACCGTGACCCGCCACTACCGCGAGCACCAGAAGGGCAACAAGACCTCCACCAACCCGATCGCGTCGATCTACGCGTGGACCGGTGGACTCAAGCACCGCGGAGCGCTCGACAACAACCCGAAGCTGATCGAGTTCGCCGAGAGCCTCGAAGCCGTGTGCGTCGAGTCGGTCGAGGGCGGCGAGATGACCAAGGATCTCGCGATCCTCATCTCGAAGGACCAGCCGTGGCTGACCACCGAGGACTACCTCGCCGCGATCGACCGTCGCCTCCAGCAGAAGATGGCCTGAACCGTGAGGGCCGTCGTTCTCACCGAGCACGGCGGCCCGGAGGTGCTGCGCGTCGTCGAGGTGCCAGACCCCTCGCCCGGACCAGACGAGGTGTTGGTCGACGTCGCGGCGAGCGCCTTGAACCGCGCAGATCTTCTGCAGCGAATGGGGATGTACCCCGATCCGTTTCCCTCGGAACACCAGATTCCCGGTCTCGAGTTCGCCGGCACGGTCTCGCAGGTGGGCTCACGGGTGCGGTCGTGGAAGACCGGTGACCGAGTGATGGGAATCGTGAGCGGAGGGGGACAGGCGGAGAGACTGGCCGTGCACGAACGCCAGGTGATGGCCGTGCCGCCCGCCATGTCGTTGCTCGATGCGGCTGCCATTCCCGAGGTGTTCATCACCGCGTGGGATGCGCTCGTCGTGCAGGGCGGTCTCACCTCGGGACGCTGGGCACTCGTGCATGCCGGTGCATCCGGTGTGGGCACGGCCGCGATCCAGATCTGCCGCATGATGGGTGCCCGTGTCGCCGTCACCTGCTCGACGTCGAAGGTCGCGGCGTGCCGTGCACTCGGTGCCGACGTGGTGGTCGACTACACCACCGACGACTTCGTCGACGTGGTGCGTGAGGCGACAGGGGGCCGCGGTGTCGACACGGTTCTCGACGTGATCGGCGGCGACTACCTCGCGCGCAACCTCGCGGTGCTCGCAGTGAAAGGCCACATCGTGCAGGTCGGCACGATGGCGGGGAAGCCCGCACCGATCGAACTCGGGGCATTGATGGGCAAGCGCGCATCGATCACCGGAACTGTGCTGCGGCCGCGGCCGCTCGAGGAGAAGATCGCCGCGACACAGCGGTTCGCTGCCGAGGTGTTGCCGCACTTCGCGACCGGAGTTCTCGTACCGGTCGTCGATTCGACGGTGGCGATGTCTGAGATCGCAGACGGTCACCGCCGCATGGCCGACAACGCCAACACCGGCAAGATCGTCGTCGACACGTCGCGCTGACGCGTCGACGGTCGTTCAGCGTGCGCCGAGGTCGACGTAGTTGCGCTCGTCGGCGCCCACGTACCACTGTCGCGGGCGGCTGATCTTCTGCTCCTTGTCGGCGAGCAGTTCCTTCATGTGGGCGAGCCAGCCGACGGTGCGCGGGATCGCGAACAGCACCGTGAACATCTCGACCGGGAACCCGAGTGCCTGGTAGATGAGCCCGGAGTAGAAGTCGACGTTCGGGTACAGCTTGCGCGACTTGAAGTAGTCGTCGCTGAGGGCAACTTCCTCGAGTTTGAGCGCGATGTCGAGAAGCGGATTCTTGCCGGTCACCTCGAACACGTCGTAGGCGGTCTTCTTGATGATCGTGGCGCGCGGGTCGAAGTTCTTGTACACGCGGTGACCGAAGCCCATCAACCGGTCGGATCCGGACTTCACTTCCTCGATGAACGCGGGCACGTTCTCCATCGAGCCGATCTCGGTGAGCATGCGCACGACGGCTTCGTTGGCGCCGCCGTGGAGCGGGCCGTAGAGCGCCGACGACGCCGCGGCGGTCGCGGTGTACGGGTCGCTCTGGGCCGAGCTCACCACGCGCATCGCTGTGGTGCCGCAGTTCTGCTCGTGGTCGGCGTGGAGGATGAAGAGCACGTCCATCGCTCGCGCGAGGATCGGGTCGACCTGGTAGTCCTCGCCGATCTTGAACATCATGTTGAGGAAGTTCTCGGCGTACGACTTCGAGTTGTTCGGGAGCACGAACGGAAGACCCTGGCTGAAGCGGTGGCACATGGCCGCGATCGTCGGAACCTTGGCGATCAGTCGCACCGTCTGCTTCTCGAGCGATGCGGCATGGAAGATGTTCTTCGCGTCGTCGTAGAACGTGCCGAGTGCAGCCGTCGCCGAGACGAACATGCCCATCGGGTGGGCGTCGTAGTGGAAGCCGTCGACGAACCGCTTGCGCATGTTCTCGTGGATCATCGTGTGGTGGGTGACGTCGTGCTTCCACGCCGTGAACTCGTCGGCGGTCGGCAGTTCGCCGTTCAGCAACAGGTAGGCGACCTCGAGGAAGGTCGACTTCTCCGCGAGCTGCTCGATGGGGTAGCCGCGGTAGCGCAGCACACCGTTGTCACCGTCGAGATACGTGATCGCCGACCGGCACGATGCGGTCGACAGGTACGCAGGGTCGTACATGAAGAGTGAGGGATCGAGTTCCCTCAGAGCCGACGAGGGGAACGTCCCCCCGGTGATGGGCACCGTGACTTTCTTGCCGGTGCGGTCATCGATGATGGTGATGGTGTCGGCCATGCGGGATCCCCTTGGTTCGACGGTGGTCAGGGGCTGTTCTCCCCCGCGGGCAAGGGTAGTGCGCAGGGCCCGATGCCGACCAGTTTCTGGTCGTCGGGCGACCAGGGTTCACCCGGTGGTCACAGAGGAGTGTTGTCGTGCTTGCGGGCGACGAGTCGCTCGCGCTTGTCGCGGAGCATGTGCAGGGCTGCACAAATCTCGGCGCGGGTGTCGGCTGGGTCGATGACGGCGTCGACGTACCCGCGTTCAGCTGCGATGTACGGGTTCAGGAGTCGTTCCGAGTAGTCACGTTCGAATTCGGCACGCTCGTCGGGTGTCGCCCTTCGTTGCAGAACGGCGGCTGCCTGTCCGGATCCCATGACGGCCAGTTCTGCCCACGGCCACGCGAGACAGAGGTCGTTCCCCATCTTCTTCGAGTCCATCACGATGTAGGCCCCGCCGTACGACTTGCGAAGGATCACGCAGACCCTGGGTACCGTCGCGCGACCGTAGGCGAACACGAGTTGTGCTCCGTGGCGGATCATGCCGCGCCACTCGAGGTCCTTCCCGGGGTAGAAGCCGGGCGTGTCGACGAGCGTCACGAGTGGCACGTTGAAGGCGTCGCAGAAGGCGACGAACCGGGCGGCCTTCTGCGACGCGGGAATGTCGAGAGTGCCGGCGAGTGAGATCGGTTGGTTCGCCACGATGCCGACGGTGTGGCCGTCCATGCGGGCGAATGCGGTGACGATGTTCTGGGCCCATTGGGCGCGCGTCTCCATGAGGTAGCCGTCGTCGACCAGCGCGGCGATGACCGTCCGCACGTCGTAACTGCCGGTCGCCGACTCGGGGATCGCCCGGCCTGCTTCCGGCACGGGTCGGTCGGCGGGATCTCCCGAGTGCTCGACCGGTGGCAACTCATCGACATGGGAGGGAAGGAACGAGAGCAGCTCGTCGACCCAGTCGAGCGCGGCATCGAGATCGTCGACCACCTGTGCCGCGGCCCCGCTCGCTCGGGCATGCGCCGACGCGCCACCGAGATCGTCGTTCGAGATGGTGATACCGGTGAACTCAGCGACCATCGTCGGCCCGCTCACGAACGCGTACGCATCGCGGGTCATCACGACGAAGTCGGAGAGCCCGATCAAGAGTGCGGGGCCCGACACCGCAGGTCCGGTCACGATGCTGACGGTCGGCACCGATCCGGAGCACTCGGCGAGGGCCTTGGCCGCCGTGCCCCACCCGTGGAGGGCGGCGATTCCGTCGACGATGTCCGCCCCCGACGACTCGATGCGCATGACGAGGGGGAGTTGCTGGTTGCGTGCGACGGTCGCGGCGTGGGCGATCACGCCCGAGGCGTCGGCCGAGAGTGCTCCCTTGCGATGGGTGCCGTCGACGTCGAGCCACACCACCTCGCGACCGGATGCGAGCCGTGCCACGTGCGCGCTGGCAGCACCGCCCACCTTCGACTGCAGGTCGAGAACGGTCTCGATGCGTTCGGCAGTGTGTGACACGTCACCGACACTAGACGCACGCGATCATGCAGCGATTGGTGCGGTCCCGAGGTGGTCAACGATGCGGATTTCGAGGGGTGATCTCGACCGAGACGCCGGGCTGACGGGGGCCGTGACGAGAGACCACGTCGAGGGCGGTGTCGCGCACGGCGAGAGTTGCTCGTGTCGGTGCAGGTCGTGTGCGCTGTACCCAGCCGACCACGCGACGGGGCAACTCCGGAACTGCGATGCGTGTGAACTCGCCCGACAACCACACCGGAATGGCCGACGCCGGCACGATGGCCGGTCCGTAGCCGTCGAATGCGAGAGACGTCATGAGTCGTACGCCGTCGATCTCGGCCTGGGTCCTGAGCGACACTCCGCGCGCCGCCGCGGCTCGGTCGACGATGCGGCGGTGCGCAGTTCCGAGCGGCGCGAGAAGGATCGGGTGCTCTGCCAGTTCGGCGAGAGTAATGGTGGTTCGGTCGGCGAGCGGGTGCTTGCGATGGGCGAGGAGAAGGAGATCTTCTGCGAACAACTCCTTCGAGTCGAGTCCTGGTTCGCTCACCGGCAAGTGCACCACTGCGGCATCGAGTTCGCCGGCGGCAACCCGCGGCAGGAGCGAACTCGTCGCGCCTTCGACCACGGTGACTCTCACCTCGGCGTGGGCGCGGGACACCTGATTCAACAGCGGGGGCATGAGCCACCTGGCGGTGGTGCCGATGGTGCCGATGCGGCATTCGCCGGCCGCTTTTCCTCCGAGTGAATGGATCTCGCCCTCGATGTCGTCGAGTTCGTCCAGAATGCGCCGTGCCCGGCCGAGCACGACGTCGCCCTCCGGGGTGAGGGCACCTGAGGCACGATCGACCAATGGCGCACCGAGGTGTTTCTCCAACCGGGAAATGTGGGCGGACACATTCGATTGGACGGTTCCGAGGCTCTTGGCGGCAGCCGAGAACGACCCGTGGTCGGCGATGGCCACGAGGGTCTGGAGTTGTCGGATCAGCATCGGGGGAGTTTTTCCGGGGCACTGTGGCGCATATCACTGAAAATGATAGGAGATATCGCTTCGTTCAACTTGCGCGATAGCAGTCGATTTGCCAGAATCTCAAGCAACATAACGAGCCGGAGACACCCCCCCTGTCCCGGCCGCAAGAACCCGATCGATGGTCCCCCCCACCATCGGGTTTCGGTTGAGAGGCCCCGCACCCCCTGCGGGGTCTTTCCCGTTTCGGGGGTCGATGCGCCGATCTATTGTGCGGCGATGACGGCCGCCGCCTTCTTCGACCTCGACCGGACCCTGCTGTCGGGCGCCTCGGCTCACGTGGTCAGCAAGGTGTTGCGCGAGACCGGAGTTGTGAACCGAGACATTCCAGGTGAGTCGCTTCTCTACCAAGTGTTCGAGACGTTCGGAGAGAACCTGCCGTCGATGGTGCTCGGTCGCCAGGCGGTGCACGCGATGCGGGGTCATTCACGTGACGAGGTGCGAGCCGCCGCGGAGCGAGCGGCGCCCGAACTCGTCTCGATGGTGCAGCCGTACGCGCGTCAGGTGATCGACTCCCATCGTGAGGCAGGCAGGAAGGTGGTGCTCACAACGACGACACCGATCGACTTGATCGAGCCGTTCGCACGACTGATGGAATTCGACGATGTCATCGCAACGACGTACGGGGTCGACCAGGAGGGGCGCTACACCGGCGAGATCGAGGGCCCGTACGTGTGGAGTCGCGGCAAGCGGGACGCGGTGCGCACGTGGTGCGGCGCCAACGGTGTCGACATGTCGCAGTGTCACGCCTACTCCGACAGCGTCTACGACGAGCCGCTGCTCGCCAGTGTCGGGCACCCGCACTGCGTGAACCCCGACTGGCGATTGCGTCTGATGGCGGCGGTGCGCAGGTGGCCGGTGATGAACCTCGACGTGCCGCCCGGTGTCGCGAAGATCCCGGTGGTGGGTCTCGAGGCGCAAGAGGCACTCATGAAGCTCACGCGTCCCGAGGTCTTCCCGTATGCGCGCTTCGACATCGACGGCACCGAGAACATCCCGCTCGACGGCCCGGTCATTCTGTGCGGCAACCACCGCAGTTACTTCGACGTGGCCGCGGTGTTCCTCACCGTGGCACGAGTCGGGCGACCGGTGCGGTTCCTCGGCAAGAAAGAGGTGTTCGACGCCCCCGTGATCGGTCCGCTCGCGGCCGCGCTCGGCGGAATCAGGGTCGACCGGGGCACGGGAAGTGACGAACCGATGCGTGCCGCCGCCGAGGCACTGGCCGCGGGAGACATGGTGGCGATCATGCCCCAGGGCACTATTCCCCGAGGGCGCGCATTCTTCGAACCGGTGTTGAAGGGGCGCTGGGGCGCAGCCCGTCTCGCCGCGCAGACCGGTGCGCGCATCGTGCCGGTCGGAATCTGGGGAACCGAGAACGTGTGGCCACGGAACGCGAAACTGCCGAACATCACGAACCTCACCTCGCCACCGACGGTGCGAGTGCGGGTGGGCAAGCCGTTTGCACTCGCAGGTGCCGACGCGAACGCAGACACCGAACAGATCATGTCGGCGATCGTCGACTTGTTGCCGGCAGAGGCGCGCGAGTACCGCGAACCTTCCCCGGAGGAGCTCAGGCGGTCGTTGCCGTCGAGTTACAAGGGGGATCTCGACAACGAGAGTGACCGACGCCCAGGCAGCGACTGAACGTGACCTGCCTGCGGCGGCTGTGTCTGTTGGCCTGCGGCGACCTTCTCTATTTGCCTGCGGCTACTTTGGCCCGCACGATGTTGAGGGCTGAGCCGGCCTTGAACCATTCCACCTGCTCATCGGAGAAGGTGTGCTTTGCCTCGAAGTCGATCGTCGAGCCGTCGGCCTTCGTGATGCGGCACTGCACCGGGCGATCGGGCACCGGCGGCAGGTTCAACACGCTGATGCGGTCGGTCTCTTCGATCGCGTCGTAGGTCGACGGGTCGGCGAATGTGAGCGGCACGAGTCCCTGCTTCTTCAGGTTCGTCTCGTGGATGCGCGCGAACGACCGCGCGAAGATGACCACTCCGCCACGGAACCGGGGTTCCATCGCCGCGTGCTCGCGTGACGAGCCTTCGCCGTAGTTCTGGTCGCCGATCGCACACCAGCGAATGCCCGTCTCGCCCCAGCGCTTTGCGATGTCGGGGTACGAGCGACGCTGGCCGTCGGTGTAGTCGAGGCCCTCGCCGACGGCGCCACCGAAGGCGTTCACCGCGCCGAGGAACAGATTGCCCGAGATGTTCTCGAGATGTCCGCGGTAGGTGAGCCACTTGCCGGCTGCCGAGATGTGGTCGGTGGTGCACTTGCCTTGTGCCTTCATGAGAATCGGTAGTTCCACGTAGTCGTTGCCGTCCCACGCCGGGAACGGCTGGAGCAACTGCAGTCGGTCGCTCGTCGGGCTCACCTCCACCGTCACCTTCGAACCGTCGACCGGGGGAGCAGTGAACGTGTCGACGCCCGGGTCGTACCCGCGCGACGGGAGTACTTCGCCGACTGGCTCGTCGAGGCGGACCTCGGTGCCGTCGGGGGCGGTGATCGTGTCGGTGGTGGGGTCGAAGTCGAGTCGACCTGCGAGAGCGATCGCCATCACCGTGTCGGGACTCGTCACGAACGACAGCGTGTTCGCGCTGCCGTCGTTTCGCTTCGGGAAGTTGCGGTTGAACGAGTTGACGATGGTGTTCGGCTTGTCCGTTGCCGACGCGGGGCGCTCCCACTGTCCGATGCACGGACCGCAGGCATTGGCGAGCACCGTCGCACCGATCGCCTCGAGATCGGCGAGAAGGCCGTCGCGTTCGATGGTGGCGCGGATCTGCTCGCTGCCGGGCGTGATCAACAACTCGGTCTTGGCGCGAAGTCCCTTGGCTGCCGCTTGGCGGGCAATCGACGCGGCGCGGGTGATGTCTTCGTACGACGAGTTGGTGCACGAGCCGATCAACGCGGCCGACACCTCGAGCGGCCAGTCGTTCTCGGCTGCCGCGGCACCCACCTGGTCGCCGACCGAATGCGCGCGGTCGGGGGAGTGCGGGCCGTTGATGAGCGGGCGCAACGCGTTGAGGTCGATCTCGATGATCTGGTCGTACTGCGCGCCGTCGTCGGGTCGGAGGTGCTCGCGCACCGAATCGGCGGCGTCTGCGATCGCTGCACGGCCGGTGGCGCGCAGGTACTCGCCCATGTTGTCGTCGTAGCCGAACACCGAACAGGTGGCGCCGATCTCGGCACCCATGTTGCAGATGGTGGCCTTGCCCGTGGCAGAGATCGAATCGGCACCGGGTCCGAAGTATTCGACGATCGCGCCTGTGCCGCCCTCGACGGTGAGGAGCCGCGCGACTTCGAGGATGACGTCCTTCGGGCTCGACCAACCGGAGAGGCGACCGGTCAACTTCACGCCGATCACCTTCGGCCAGCGCACGTTGAAGGGGAAACCGGTCATCACGTCGACGGCATCTGCGCCACCCACGCCGATGGCGACCATGCCGAGCCCGCCGGCATTCGGGGTGTGCGAGTCGGTACCGATCATCATGCCGCCGGGGAAGGCGTAGTTCTCGAGCACGACCTGGTGGATGATGCCGCTTCCCGGACCCCAGAAACCGATGCCGTACTTCGCGCTCACCGAGCGCAAGAAGTCGTACACCTCGCGGTTCGTGTCGTTCGCATCACGCAAGTCGAGCGCGGCACCGACCTTGGCGAGAATGAGGTGGTCACAGTGCACGGTCGAGGGAACGGCTGTCGTCGGAAGACCGGCGGTCATGAACTGGAGCAATGCCATCTGCGCGGTGGCGTCTTGCATCGCGACTCGGTCGGGGTGGAAATCGGCGTAGCTGCGGCCGCGCTCCATTTCTTGGTTCTTCGGATCCATGAGATGGTTCACGAGGATCTTCTCGGCGAGCGTGAGCGGTCGGCCGAGGCGCTCGCGTCCGAGTGCAACGTTTGCGGGAAGGGAGCCATAGACCCCCTGGACGAGTTCGATCGGGGTGCCTGCGGTGACGGTCATCGGAGTGTCCTTCTCTGAGTGGTGCGCATCGGGGGCTTGCGCTGAGCCGAATTGTAGACAACTCTAATACAAGTGCGCACGATCCAGTACAGACGAGTCGCCGACGAGGTGCGTGGCCGCATCCTGGCGGGCGAGTACGCGGCTGGCCGTGTGTTGCCGAGCGAGGCCGTCTTGTCGCACGAATTCACCGTGAGCCGGGTGACGGTGCGCAAGGCTCTCGAGCAACTGCGCGACGAAGGACTCGTCGATTCGCGCCAGGGGTTCGGGTGGTTCGTCGCCGGTGACACCGTGCGTCAGCCACTCGCGCGTCTCGCCACGATCGAAGACCAGATGCGCGATTCGGGTGCGGTACCCGAGCGACGAATTCTCGAGTTCGCCTTCGAACGTGCGCCGCGTGATGTCGCGGGCGCGCTCGGCGTCACGCAGGTGCTCCGGGTGCGTCGTGTGAATCTCGCCGATGGTGAACCGTTCGCGATCGTCACCGTGTGGTGCCCGGCCGAACTCGCCGAGCATCTCTCTCGCGCCGACGTCGAGCGGTCGCCGTTCTACGAATTGCTCGACGTGCCGCTGTCGGGGGCGACCCAGACCATCGGGGCCGATGCGGCGAGCAACGACGAGGCGGCGTTGCTGCACGTGCCGCCGGGATCGCCGGTGCTCAGGTGTCTGCGCACGACGACGTCGACAGACGGCCGCACCGTGTTGTTCTCGCGACACGTGTTCCCGGCACACCGCACCGAGTTCGTCGTCGATCTTCCGACGGCCGACCAGTCGATCGCGCCGAGCGGCCTGCGTCTGGTCGAGTGACCTGCCGCGTCAGCGGCGACGTGTCACCAAGAGTCCCAGTGCATCACCTTCGAGAGCGGCTCGCGCTTGGCGGGCTTGAAATCGGTGCCGATCGTGTAGGCGATGGGGAAGAGCCCGCCCTGCGACACCTTGTCGTAGGGGATGCCGAGGATCTCGGCCGCTTCCTTCTCACCGTCACCGATCAGGTGGATGGTGGTCCAGGCGGATCCCATCGCACGCTCGCGCAGTGCGAGCATGAAACTCCACACTGCCGGGAGAAGCGAGCCCCATGCCGATGCGGTCATGAACGACGGAAGGTTGTCGAGGCGTCCGTCGATGGCCGGGATCATGAGGATCGGTGCCCGTTCGAAATTCTCCGCGAGGTAGCTGGCCGAGTCGCGCACCTTGTCCATGCGCTCGCCGCGCGTGTCGCCGGCGGCGTATTCGCGACCGGGCATCGATGCGTACACCTCCCAGTTCTTGCGGTAGATGTCGGCGAGGGCCTTCTTCTTGGCGGCGTCCTCCACGAAGATCCAGTGCCATCCCTGGCTGTTCGACCCGGTCGGGGCCTGCAGGGCGAGTTCGAGGCATTCCTCCACGACGGCTCGTTCCACCGGCTTGTCGAAATCGAGACGCTTGCGCACGCTGCGGGTGGTGGCGAGTACTTCGTCGGCGGTGAGGTTCAACTTCATCGGGGCAGTCTGCCATGCCGTCGGCACCGGCTCTGTTTCCGACGGCGGATCGCCCCCGGTGACGAACCCTCGAGCGGGGCGTGACAGGATGTCGCCCATGTCAGACCGTGTTCTCATCGACATCTCCGACGGCATCGCACACGTGCGTTTCAACCGTCCCGACAAGCGCAACGCCCTCGACGGTGAGCAATTCGCCGCGATCGTCGACGCCGGCGAGAGCCTGAAGGGGAACAAGAAGGTGAACGTCGTCGTCGTCTCCGGCGAGGGCAAGTCGTTCTGCGCGGGAATCGATCTCGCATCGCTCGGCGGCATGGCCAGCGGTGAGCGGGGCAACGGCGAGCGCACGCCGCAGGCCTCCGACATGGCCGACGGTCGCATCACCCATCTCGGTCAACAGGCCGCGTGGGTGTGGCAGGAGTTGCCGATGCCCGTGGTTGCCGCCGTGCACGGTCATGCGCTCGGTGGTGGGTGCCAGATCGCCCTCGGTGCCGACATCCGCATTGCACACCCCGACACGAAGTTCTCGGTGCGCGAGACGTACTGGGGGCTGGTGCCCGACATGGCGGGCACGGTCCTCATGCAAGGTCTCGTGCGGGCCGACGTGATGAAGGACATCGTTCTCTCGGCGCGCATCTTCGACGGCCGCGAGGCACATGCGATCGGGATCGCGACGCGACTCTCCGACGACCCGTTGCCCGATGCCTTCGCATGGGCCAATGAAGTGTGCGGTCGCAGCCCCGACGCCGTGCGCGGCGCGAAGCGACTCCTGAACCGTCTGACTCTCGAATTCGCCGCCGACCAGTTCGCCGCCGAACGCGAGATCATCGGGAGTCTCATCGGCAAGGCGAACCAGCGCGAGGCGGTCATGTCCGATTTCGAGAAGCGCGCCCCGGCCTGGTCCGAGCCCGTCTGAGACATGTGACCGGTCGCTCCGAGCTGAGCGAGCCCCGAAACCGATTGCCCGCATCGGGGCTGCCCCGATAACCTTCACACTCGCTCGGGCCAACGTCGTCCCGGGAAGACAACACGTTTTCCCCGTGTCCCGACCCTGTCGGGAGCACTCGACGAACCAAGGACGACAATGAACCCGGACCTCCCCGGCCGTCACGGCCTGTACGACCCGCGTTTCGAGCATGACGCCTGCGGCGTCTCTTTCGTCGCCCACATCAAGGGCGTGCGCAGCCGCTCCATCGTCGACATGGGAATCGGCGCGCTCTGCAACATGGAGCACCGCGGCGCCACCGGTGCCGAGGCCGAGACCGGCGACGGCGCCGGCATCTTGATCCAGGTTCCCGATCGGTTCCTGCGTGAGACCGTGTCGTTCGCTCTGCCCGCATCCGGCGCATACGCCGTCGGCATGGTGTTCCTGCCGGCCGATCCCACCCGTGCATCGGAAGCGATGACGACGGTGGAGGGCATCACCGCCGCCGAAGGGCTGCGGGTTCTCGGGTGGCGTGACGTCGAAGTGAAGCCGGACTGTCTGGGCGCGTCGGCGCGAGCCGTGATGCCGACCTTCAAGATGTTCTTCCTCGACGACCCTGCGGGTGCCGCCGGGTTTGATCTCGACCGCAAGGTCTTCGTGGTGCGCAAGCGCGCCGAGCACGAGCTCACCGGCGAGATGCGCACGTACTTCCCGTCGCTCTCGGCGCGAACACTCGTCTACAAAGGCATGCTCACCACGCCCGAACTCGGCGAATTCTTCCCCGAGCTGTGGGACGAGCGCATGGAATCGGCGCTCGCGCTCGTGCACAGCCGCTTCTCGACGAACACCTTCCCGTCGTGGCCGCTCGCACACCCGTACCGTTACATCGCCCACAACGGCGAGATCAACACCGTGCAGGGCAACCGCAACTGGATGCGCACGCGCGAGGCACTGCTCGAGAGCGCGGCGATCCCCGGGCTCGAGCGTGCATTCCCCATCTGTGCCCCCGGCATGAGCGACTCGGCGTCGTTCGACGAGGTGCTCGAGTTGTTGCACCTCGCGGGTCGTTCGCTGCCGCACGCGCTCTTGATGATGATCCCCGAGGCGTGGGAGAACAACGACCGCATGGACCCGAAGAAGCGCGCCTTCTACGAGTTCCACGCATCGCTCATGGAGCCATGGGACGGCCCCGCCGATGTTGCGTTCACCGACGGTACGGTCATCGGAGCCGTGCTCGACCGCAACGGACTGCGTCCGGGGCGCTACTGGGTGACGTCCGAGGACCTGGTCGTTCTCGCGAGCGAAGCCGGCGTTCTCGACATCGAACCGTCGCGCATCGTGCGCAAGGGGCGCTTGCAGCCGGGGCGCATGTTCCTCATCGACACCGCCCAGGGACGCATCGTGGGTGACGACGAGGTGAAGTCGCAACTCGCGTCGGAGCACCCCTACGCCGAGTGGCTCGAGCAGGGTCTCACGCGACTCGAGGACCTTCCCGAACGCGGGCACATCGTGCACAGTCACGACAGTGTGGTGCGCCGTCAGCAGATGTTCGGCTGGACGGAGGAAGAACTGAAGGTGATCATCGCCCCGACGGCGCGCACCGGCGCGGAACCGATCGGCTCGATGGGAACCGACACCCCGATCGCGGTGCTCTCGGAACGGCCGCGACTGTTGTTCGACTACTTCCAGCAGCTCTTCGCCCAGGTCACGAACCCGCCGCTCGATGCGATCAGAGAGGAAGTGGTGACCTCGGTCGGCACGTCGGTCGGGCCGGAGGCGAACCTCCTCGCACCCGGCCCCGATTCGTGCCGGCAGTTGGTGCTGTCGTTCCCGATCATCGACAACGACGAACTCGCCAAGATCATCCACATCGATGACGACGGGACGCACGGTCACCTCGCATCGACCGTAGTGAGCGGTCTGTTCCGGGTGGCAGACGGTGGCGCAGGTCTGCGCGAAGCTCTCGATCGCGTGCGCGCAGAGGTGAGCGCTGCGATCGACGGTGGGGCGCGCATCATCGTGCTCTCCGACCGGAACTCAGACGAGGTGTGGGCGCCGATCCCGTCGTTGTTGCTGACGTCTGCGGTGCACCACCATCTCATTCGTGAGAAGACCCGCACCCGGGTCGGTCTCGTGGTGGAGACGGGAGACGCGCGCGAGGTGCACCACATGGCACTTCTCATCGGGTACGGCGCCGGTGCGATCAACCCGTACATGGCGTTCGAGTCGATCGAGGACATGATCACCGCCGACGGGGGAGCAGGTGTCAACCAGATGGGCGGTCTCGACGCGAAGAAGGCCGTCAAGAACTACATCAAAGCGTCCGGCAAGGGCGTCCTGAAGGTGATGTCGAAGATGGGCGTGTCGACGGTGGCGTCGTACACCGGCGCCCAGATCTTCGAGGCGATCGGTCTCGGTGAGGAGTTGATCGACGAGTTCTTCACCGGAACCGTCTCGCGACTCGGAGGAATCGGTCTCGACGAGATCGCGCGCGAGGTGGCGATGCGCCATGCGGCTGCGCACCCGTCACGGCCGGAACAGCGCGCACACCGCAAGTTGGAACTGGGTGGTGAGTACCAGTGGCGCCGCGAAGGAGAGATCCATCTCTTCAACCCGGAGACCGTCTACCGACTGCAGCACGCGACGCGGGCAGGGCGTTACGACCTCTTCAAGCAGTACACCGTCGCGGTCGACGACCAGTCGAAGAAGCTGGCGACCCTGCGCGGTCTCTTCGAATTGCACGCGGGTGCACGCCCGCCGGTGCCGCTCGACGAGGTCGAACCGGTGTCGGAGATCGTCAAGCGTTTCTCGACCGGAGCGATGAGCTACGGGTCGATCTCTGCCGAGGCGCACGAGACGCTCGCGATTGCAATGAACCGCATCGGCGGCAAGAGCAACACCGGCGAAGGAGGCGAGGACCCCGAACGGTTCGTACCGCTCCCGAACGGCGACTCGAAGCGGTCTGCGATCAAGCAGGTGGCATCGGGACGTTTCGGCGTGACGAGTGAGTACCTCGTGAACGCCGACGATCTCCAGATCAAGATGGCCCAGGGCGCGAAGCCCGGCGAGGGCGGGCAGCTGCCCGGACACAAGGTGTACCCGTGGGTCGCCAAGACCCGTCACTCGACGCCGGGCGTCGGGCTCATCAGCCCGCCTCCGCACCACGACATTTATTCCATCGAAGACCTCAAGCAACTCATTCACGACCTGAAGAACTCGAACCCGGCCGCGCGCGTGCACGTCAAGCTCGTGGCTGAGGTCGGGGTCGGCACGGTCGCTGCCGGCGTGAGCAAGGCGAAGGCCGACGTGGTGCTCATCTCCGGGCACGACGGCGGCACCGGCGCATCTCCGCTCACCTCGCTGAAGCACGCGGGTGCGCCCTGGGAACTCGGTCTCGCCGAGACACAGCAGACGTTGCTCCTGAACGGTCTGCGTGACCGCATCGTGGTGCAGGCCGACGGCCAGATGAAGACCGGTCGCGACGTGGTGATCGCAGCCCTCCTCGGAGCCGAGGAGTTCGGTTTCGCGACCGCTCCGTTGGTGGTGAGCGGGTGCATCATGATGCGCGTCTGTCACCTCGACACCTGTCCGGTCGGGATCGCAACTCAGAACCCGGTTCTGCGCGAGAGGTTCTCGGGCAAGCCCGAGTTCGTCGTGAACTTCTTCGAGTACATCGCCCAGGAGGTGCGCGAACTTCTCGCCTCGCTCGGCTTCCGCACCTTGCAGGAGGCCGTCGGACGCGTCGACGTGATCGACTCGCGCGCAGCCGTCGATCATTGGAAGGCGAAGGGTCTCGACATCTCGCCGATCCTCGCCGAGCCACAGAACCCGTACGGGCAGACGCCGTACCGGTCGGTGCCGCAGGACCACGGTCTCGAGGAGGCGCTCGACATGGTGCTCATCGAGAAGGCCGCGCGCTCCATCGCCGAAGGAACGCCGACGGTCATCGACCTCCCGGTGCGGAACGTGAACCGCACGGTCGGAACGATGCTCGGTCACCGTGTGACGAAGTCGTGGGGAGGCGAGGGTCTTCCCGAGGGAACGATCACCGTGAACCTCACCGGCTCTGCCGGCCAGAGCCTCGGGGCGTTCGTGCCGCGTGGCATCGACATCAGGCTCACCGGTGACGCGAACGACTACGTCGGCAAGGGACTCTCGGGGGGCCGCATCGTGGTGCGCCCGCATCCTGATGCGCCGTTCGACGCAGAAGAGAACGTGATCGCCGGAAACGTGATCGGGTACGGAGCGACCGGTGGCGAGATCTTCATCAGGGGACTCGTCGGCGAGAGGTTCTGCGTGCGCAACTCGGGGGCGACCGCCGTCGTCGAGGGCGTCGGTGACCACGGGTGCGAGTACATGACGGGCGGCCGCGTGGTGGTGCTCGGCGCGACCGGACGCAACTTCGCGGCCGGAATGTCGGGCGGCATCGCCTACGTGTGGGACCCGGAGGAAGAGTTCGCGGGCAACGTGAACTACGAGATGGTCGAACTCGAACCGGTCGGTCGCGACGACGAAGAGTGGCTGAAGCGCACCATCGAGCGTCATCTCGAACTCACCGGTTCTGCGGTCGCGGAGCGCGTCCTGCGTGCATGGACCGTGGAGATGTCCCGGTTCCGAAAGGTGATGCCGCGCGACTACAAGCGGGTGCTCGAGGTGATGGAGAAGGCAAAGGCCGAGGGGTTGTCGGAAGCGGCGGCCGCGGAGAAGGTGATGGAGGCTGCTCGTGGGTGAGTCGACCGGATTTCTGAAGTGGGGTCGTACCGGGCCGGTGCGACGACCCGTCGAGTTGCGGCTTCGCGACTGGCGCGAGGTCTACGAGCCGTTCGACGAGGCGAAGTTGACCGAGCAGGCCGGTCGCTGCATGGACTGCGGAATCCCTTTCTGCAACAACGGCTGTCCGCTCGGGAATCTCATTCCCGACTGGAACGACCTCGTGTACCGCGGGCACTGGCAGGAGGCCATCGAACGCCTGCACGCCACCAACAACTTCCCCGAGTTCACCGGTCGTCTCTGTCCGGCGCCGTGCGAGTCGGCGTGCGTGCTCGGCATCAACCAGGATCCGGTGTCGATCAAGCAGGTCGAAGTGGAGATCATCGACAAGGCGTTCGAGAACGGCTGGGTCGTTCCGCGACCGGCGACGACGTCGACCGGCCGTCGTGTCGCCGTGATCGGAAGCGGCCCGGCTGGTCTGGCCACCGCACAGCAGTTGACGCGGGCCGGCCACGAAGTCGTGGTGCTCGAGCGTGCCGACCGGATCGGCGGTCTCCTCCGCTACGGAATTCCCGAGTTCAAGATGGAGAAGCGCCACGTCGACCGTCGTCTCGAGCAGATGAGGGCCGAGGGTACGGAGTTCCGCGTGAACGCCGACGTCGGGGGAAGTGTCGACATCGACGTGTTGCGTGCCTCGCACGATGCGATCGTTCTTGCATGCGGTGCGACCGCATGGCGTGACCTGCCGGTGCCGGGTCGCGAACTGCACGGCATCCACCAGGCGATGGAGTACCTGCCGATGTCGAACAAGGTGCAAGAGGGTGACTCCGAGAGAGCGGCAATCGACGCGGCGGGCAAGGCAGTGGTGATCATCGGTGGCGGTGACACCGGAGCCGACTGTCTCGGAACCGCTCTTCGTCAGGGCGCGCGGAGCGTGGTGCAACTCGAGATCATGCCGAGACCGCCCGAGGAGCGTGCCGGATCGAACCCGTGGCCCCAGTACGCCATGGTCTACCGCGTGTCGTCGGCGCACGAAGAAGGCGGCGAGCGTGTGTACAGCGTGAACACCGAGCGTTTCCTCGACGACGGTGCAGGCAACGTGCGCGCACTTCTCGTGCACGAGGTGGTCATGCGCGACGGCAAGTTCGAGAAGGTCGAGGGAACCGACCGTGAGATCGAGGCCGATCTGGTCTTCCTCGCGATGGGGTTCGTCGGACCCGAGAAGGGTTCGTGGCTCGACCAGCTCGGTGTCGCGTTCGACGAGCGCGGCAACGTGGCGCGCGACGAGAACTACATGACGAACGTGCCCGGTGTGTTCGTGGCCGGCGACATGGGTCGCGGTCAGAGCCTCATCGTGTGGGCGATTGCCGAGGGTCGTGCATGTGCGGCCGGTGTCGACCGTCATCTCATGGGCGAAACGGCGCTTCCCGCACCGATCCCGCCGACGGCGCGCCCGTTGGTGTGAACGTCGGCATCGGAGGCTGCCCGTTCCGGGAGGGTCTCGGCATCTACGCTCTGTCGCGGTGTTGAGTCGTTTCCGTTTCCCTGCTGCCGTGGCAGTGCTTGCCGCCGGGTCGCTCCTCGCATCGTGTGGCTCGGACACGCTCGGCGTCGCGACCACGGTCGTGAACGTGACCCCCACCAACTTCGCGACGATCCCGCCGGTCGCCACGACGCTTCCCGGTCCGTCGACGACGCTTCCGCCGAATGCCGTCGGGTCCGAGACCATCTACGTGGTGAAGGCGGGAGACTCGCCGCTGGCGGTTGCGAACAGGTACAACATCGCGCTCACGACATTGCTTGCCTACAACGGCTGGGTCAGCCCGGCGCAGTTCCCGTACCCGGGCTCGGAGATCAAGATCCCCGCTCAGGCCGTCGTCCAACCCGGCACCGACACCGGAGCGGGAACGGGCACCGGAACCGGCACCGGTTCGACCCAGCCGGCTGCTCCGGTCGGTCCCGGGTGCGGCACCCGTCCCGCCGGCACCTACACGATCCAGCGAGGCGACTCGATGTTCTCGATCAAGGAGAAGTTCTGCGTGTCGATCGGCTCGTTGTTGGCTGCCAACAACTGGGCCGACACCAGTCAGTTGATCATGCCGGGTGACGTCATCAACATTCCGGCTGCCGGCACCTGAGTCTCACTGATCGTCGTCAGTGCGACGTCTCGCGCCGACGCCGTGCGTGGCGTTCGACGGCGAGTCTCACGAGTTCGTCGATCAACTCCGGATAGGCGAGCCCGGTCGCAGCCCACATGCGCGGGTACATCGAGATCGGGGTGAAGCCCGGGATCGTGTTCACCTCGTTGCAGAGGAACCCGCGACCGTTCTCTTCCCAGAAGAAGTCGACGCGAGCCATGCCCTCGCAGCGCAGCGCCTCGAACGCCCGGACGGCGAGTTCGCGAACCACCTCGGTCGCCTCTGCGGGGAGCTCGGCCGGAGCCGAGAGTCGCGCGCCGTCGTCGAGGTACTTGTCGTCGTAGTCGTAGAACTCGTGACCGGGCACGATCTCGCCCGGCAACGACGCACGCGGGGACCGGTTGCCGATGACCGCGACCTCGATCTCGCGGCCGTTCACCGCTTCCTCGATCACGATCCATTCGTCGTAACGGGCGGCGAGACGAACCGCGTCGGCGAGTTGCCGCGCATCGCGCGCCTTCGACACGCCCACCGACGATCCCATGTTCGCCGGCTTGACGAAGAGCGGCCATCCGAGGTCTGTGGCGACGTCTGCCAACGTGGCATCGTCGACCATGTCGTCTCGCAGCACCGTGTGGCGCACCTGTGGAATTCCGGCGTCGGCCAGCAGTCGTTTGGCGATGCCCTTGTCCATCGCGGTCGCGCTCGCGAGCACACCGCTGCCGACGTAGGCGACGTCGAGCATCTCCAGTAGGCCCTGAACGGTTCCGTCTTCTCCGAGTGGGCCGTGGAGGAGCGGCACCACGACGCACGTCGGGTCGATGTCGATCTCGGCGGGGCGGATCACGTCACCGACGGCCTCGAGTCGGTCGGGAAGCGACGAGACGTCGATGCCACCGTCGTCGCGGCGCGCGAGCGGCGGTCTGTGCCAGACGCCCGATCGGTCGATCGCATAGGCGAGCACCCGGTAACGCGCCGGGTCGACGGCACGCATCACGTGCACTGCGGTGACGCAACTCACGTCGTGTTCGGCCGAACGACCGCCGAAGAGAACCACGAGAGTGGTGCGCGGGCCGCCGGCTGCCATTCGGAGAACGGTACTCGCCGCTAGGGTCGCCGCATGCGCATCGGGGCCGAGGTCGTCGCGCGTGTGACGTCTGGTCGCATCGTCGGCTCAGGTCACGACGCGTCGGTCGAAGCCGACGGCATCTGGTTCGACACCCGGTCTCTGTGCGACGGTCAGGCGTTCGTCGCGGTCGTCGGCGACCCGAACGACGGTCACGACCATCTCGCCGACGCGGCGGCACGCGGTGCTCCGTGGGCCCTCGTCGGCCGGGGGCGCGCACACCCGTCGCTCGTGTGCATCGAGGTCGACGACACTCTGGTTGCGCTCGCCGAGATCGCACGTCACTGCCGCACGAGACTCGACGCGACGTGCGGGCCGCGCGTCATCGGCATCACCGGATCGGCGGGCAAGACGACCACCAAGGATCTCGTCCATGCCGTGCTGTCACGCGGGTTCCCCGGCGCGCGGGCATCGGAGAATTCGCTGAACAACGACATCGGACTTCCGGTGACGATCGCCAACGTGGCCGACGACTGTCCGGCACTCGTGCTCGAGATGGGAATGCGCGGTTTCGGCGAGATCGACCGGCTGTGTCGCGTCGCACGACCGAACATCGCGGTCGTCACGATCGTCGGCGATGCGCACTCGGAACGGGTGGGAGGAGTCGATGGTGTGGCACGCGCCAAGGGAGAGATCGTGGCGGCGCTCGACGAGTCGGGCACCGCGGTCCTCAATGCCGACGACCCGCGCGTTGCGGCAATGACGGCACAGAACCGGGGCCGCACCGTCACCTACGGCTCTGTTCCCGGCGCAGACGTGCGGTGGTCGGTCGTCTCGCGTGACGACCTCGGTCGGGCGACGGTTCGATTCGAACACCACGGGGCGACAGCGACGGCGACGGTGCCGTGGCCGGGCGACCACATGGCGTCGAATGCGGCGGCCGCGGTGGCGGTCGGTGTGGTCTGTGGCATGGCGCTCGTGGAATGTGCCGCCGGGGTCGAGAACGCGGTCACGGCACCCGGTCGCGTGCAGTGGCGCGAAGCCGGCGGGTTCCGCGTGCTCGACGACTCGTACAACGCGAACACATCGTCGATGGTGGCTGCACTCGAGACCCTTGTTGCGGCCGGTGTCGAACGTCCGGTCGCCGTGCTCGGGGCAATGGCAGAGATCGACGACCCGGTCGCTGCCCATGCCATGGTCGCGTCGCGCGCCCGTGAACTCGGTGTCGCGTTGATCGCGCTCGAGACCGATCTCTACGGGGTGCCTGGTCGTGATCTGACGGCGGCAATCGCCCAGGTGCACCACGAGCAACCGGGGGCGATCCTCGTGAAGGGCTCCCGTGCGAGTCGCACGGAGCGCGTGATCGAGGCTCTCAGCCGGTCGTAGGGGCGGCGCCGTCGGGGTGACGACGGTCGATCGTAGTGATGTCGCAGGTCTTGGCGAGGATCAATGCCCACACGGCGGCAACGTAGAGCACCGGTCGTGAGCCGAATCGGTCCACCAAGGGTCCGAAGATCGCGTTCCCGAGCGGAATGGTGCCGCCGAACGACATGAACCACAGCGACAGCACACGGGCCCGCACCTCGAGCTCGAGTCGGCTCTGGAGCACCGTCATCATCGACGTGGTCGTCGAGAAGTACGAGATGCCGAGCCAGAAGCCGGTGACGAATGCGAGCGGCACGTTCGGTGAGGCAGCGAAAGCCGCCATCGAGACCGCGAACGACAGGAACCCGAACTGGGTGGTGCGTCGTTTGTCGATGCCGGCGAGCACCGTGCCGATCGAGAGCGCGCCGAACATCGCGCCGAGTCCCCACGTCGCGTACAGCCACTTGTAGGTGATGGTGCGCGGCTCGATGCCGAAGGTGAGGTCGGCGACGGCAGGGAAGAGCCCGACGAACGGGAGGCTGATCAACGAGAACGAGAACATCGTGAGCAAGAGTCGGCGCACGGCGGGCCGTGACCTTGCGACCCTGAAGCCGAATGTGAGCGACCTCAGCCCCGACTCGGATGAGCGACGGGTCGGAGGCAGCGTCACGGTGAGGACGGCGCGCATCACGATGAGGTACGTGCAGGCGTTCAGCCAGAAGATGTGCGGCGTGTCGAGGCCCGCGTTCATCAGGACCGCTGCCAGGATCGGCCCGAGCACGCGCGAGCCGTTCACAGACGTCGACGAGAGGCTGATCGAGCCGCTCAGATCCTCGGGTGGCACGAGGCTCGGCAGTACCGCCGAGAATGCCGGCGCGTTCAGCGAGTTGCCGATGCCCACGGTGAGCTGTGCGAAGAACAGCGCCAGGATCGGGCCGTCGAACGACGAGATCACGCCCAGCACGATCGAGCCGGTCATCTGGATGCACTGTGCGAACACGAGCCACGGTCGACGTTCGAACTTGTCGGCCATCACTCCCGCAGGGATCGACAGCAGCAGCAGCGGCCCGAGCTGGGCGAAGGTGAACAATGCCACGTACGACGCGCTGTCGGTGCGCGAGTACACGTATGCAGGCAGCACCACTTGCTGCATCCACACCCCGACGCTCGAGGCCGAGTTCGACAGCCACATGATGCGGAAGTCACGGTGCGACAGGGCTGCTCTGGCGGTTCCGGGACGGTGACGTCTCGGTGCGGGATCGTTCTCGGTCGGTGCGGCGGGGTCAGACATACGGGGGCGCTCTGACGCTACTTGTCGTCACCCTCCGGGGGGCGAGTCGGTCCACCAGATGCGATGCGTCGGTGGGTCACAATGGAGGTGTGAGTACCGAGTTCGTGGACAACAACAGAGTCGGGTCGCAGGCCATCGACGGAATCTCCCTCGATGCAGACGGAACGTGTCGCACGAGGTTCGGCACCTTCGCCGAGTGTCCGCTGTGCAGCGGGGAGCTCACGCCCGAACATGCGCACTTCAAGTGCCGCACGTGCGGGTGGCGCGACAGCTGCTGCGACTGACCCGCCCTGGCGACCTTCGCCGTCAGGCGGGATCGAAGGCGAGCGGGAGGTGCGACGGACCGAAGATGCCGACCGCTGACGGCTTGTGGCGTACCTCGCCGTCGGGCCTGAGGTTCGGCATCGACTGCGAGAGAACCACAAGCGCCTCCTGTAGTTCTGCACGAGCGAGCGACGCTCCGAGGCAGTAGTGGATACCCGACCCGAACGAGAGTTGGGGTTGCCCGGCCGGCTCGCGACCGATGTCAAAGCGCATCGGATCGACGAAGACCGATTCGTCGAAGTTGGCGGTCGACATCGACGTCGACATGAACGTCCCCTTCGGGAAGAGCACACCGTCGACCTCGATGTCCTCGGAGGCGAACCGGATCGTGCCTGCGACCGCTCCGTGGTAGCGCATTGTTTCTTCGACGGCGCGCGGCGCGAGCATCGGGTCGTCGCGCAGCATCGACCACTGGTCGGGGTGCCGGGAGAAGAGTTCGAGCGCGAGACCGAGTTGGTTGCGCGTGGTGTCCGTGCCGCCCACGATCACGGCCTCGACCATCATCGTGAGCTCGTCGGTGGTGAGTCGGTCGCCTTCCTCCTCGGCGGCGATGAGGTCGGTGATGAGGTCGTCGGCCGGGCGTGAACGCCGCTCGGCGATGAGACCCTTCGTGTACTCCTCGAGTTCGATGCCGGCGGCGACCACGATGCCGATCTCTTCGGCCAGGTTCCCACCGAACACGCGCAGCACGTCGGTTGCGAGTCGGCTGAAGAGCTGCCAGTCGTCTTTCGGCGCGCCGAGCAACTCGCAGATCACCGGAATCGGGTAGGGCTCGCAGAGATCCGCCACTGCTTCGATTCGCCCCGACGCGAGGTGTGGTCCGACGAGTCCGGCGACGACCTCGCGCATGAACGGCCGCAGCCGGTCTGCACTTCGGGGCGAGAAGGCCGGGGCCACGAGTCGTCGCAGACGAACGTGGACGTCGCCCTCGGCGTTCAAGATGTTCACGCGGCGCCGGGCGAGGTACCTCTCGTCGCGCACTCCCGCCATCTCGGCGACGAGCCCGGTGGCCGAGTGCCAGCGCTTGTCGCGCAGCACCTTCGTCACGGCGTCGTAGGTGACCACCGCATAGCCGGCATCGGTGCGTGCGAGCCACGACTCTTTCGCCACCTCGCGCATGACGCTATGGCGTTGGGCCCGTGATTCGTTTCCGAAGAGCGGAACGACGGGGAGGTCGAGGTCGGTCGCGAGCGTGGACATCGTCGGCAGAGACTAAGGCGTCGGCGGGCGATCTCAGGAACCGAGGGCCGCGTCGGGGTCGACGTGTGGCTTACCGAGCGATTCGGCGACCGCGGCGTGGGTGAAAGCGCCACGGTGGACGTTCAACCCGTGCGCGATGGCAGGGTTCGTCGTGCACGCATCGCGCACGCCCTTGGCGGCAACCTCGATGAGGTAGGGAAGCGTGGCGTTCGTGAGGGCATACGTGCTGGTGTTCGGCACGGCGCCCGGCATGTTGCCGACTGCGTAGTGCACGACGTCGTGCAGCACGAATGTGGGGTTCTCGTGCGTGGTCTCGCGCGTCGTCTCGATGCACCCTCCCTGGTCGACCGCGACGTCGACGATGACGGCACCTTTCTTCATGCTGCGCACCATGTCGTCGGACACGACGACGGGTGCTCTGTCGCCTGCAACGAGCACCGCGCCGATCACCAGGTCTGCTTCGGCCACGCTGCGCTCGATGGCGCCGCGGTTCGAGGCGAGGGTCATGATGCGACCGCGGTGGATCTGGTCGACGTAGCGGAGCCGGTCGAGATTCTTGTCGATCAGCACCACCTCGGCTTCCATGCCGGCCGCGATCCATGCCGAATTCCAGCCCACGTTGCCTGCTCCGAGCACCACGACACGCGCCGGTCGAACGCCCGGCGCGCCACCCATCAGCACCCCTCGACCGCCCTGGGGGCGCTCGAGGAACCGTGCTCCCATCTGCGGGGCGAGTCGTCCGGCGACCTCGCTCATGGGTGCGAGCAGCGGGAGGGAACCGTCGCGCACCTGCACCGTCTCGTACGCGAGGGCGGTGGCGCCGGAGGTCACGAGTGCGTCGGCAACCTTCGGGTAGGCGGCGAGGTGCAGGTACGTGAAGAGCACCTGGCCCTCGCGAAGGTGGGCGAATTCGCTCTCCTGGGGTTCCTTCACCTTCACGACCATGTCGTGGGCCCACGCATCGGCTGCGGTCGTCACGATGTCTGCCCCGGCGGCGCGGTAGTCGTCGTCGGAGATCGATGCGGCCTCGCCGGCTCCGGTCTCGACGAACACATCGATGCCGAGGCGTTCGAATTCGCGCACGCCGTCGGGGGTCATGGCGACGCGGCCCTCCGAACTCTTCACTTCACGGGGGACTCCGACGGTGCGCATCTGGGCCATGGTGTCTGTCTATCTGGCGCATCCGTCACCGCCACGCCGGGACGTCCGTTGTGGATGCCGTCGTCGACCCTTGACGAGTGTGGGAACCTAGTCACATGCAGAAGATCCACAACTTCGTGAACGGCAAGAAGGTCGAGGCGCGCGACGGCCGCACCAGCGACGTGATCGACCCGGCCACCGGGCTCGCCTATGCGCAGGCGCCTCTGAGTGCGGCCGCCGACGTCGACGACGCGATGCGTGCGGCCGCGACCGCGTTCCAGTCGTGGAGTCAGACCACCCCGTCGGAGCGGTCGCTCGCGCTCTACCGGATCGCTGACGCGATCGAAGCCCGCGCAGACGAGGTGCTCGCCACCGAGGTGGCCAACACGGGGAAGCCGGTCGGCCTCACCCGTTCGGAAGAGATCCCCCCGATGGTCGACCAGATCCGGTTCTTCGCCGGCGCCGCACGCATGCTCGAGGGCAAGGCGGCGGCCGAGTACATGCGAAACATGACGTCGATGATCCGTCGCGAGCCGGTGGGTGTCTGTGCCCAGGTGGCGCCGTGGAACTACCCGATGATGATGGCGGTGTGGAAGTTCGCTCCCGCGATCGCCGCGGGAAACACGGTGGTGCTGAAGCCCTCCGACACCACGCCTGCGTCGACGGCGCTCCTGGCCGAGATCGCGTCGGAGTTCCTCCCCGACGGAGTCTTCAACGTCGTCTGCGGCGATCGCGACACCGGCCGACAGATGGTCGCCCACGACACGCCGGCGATGGTGTCGGTCACCGGCTCGGTGCGCGCGGGCATCGAAGTCGCCGAAGCCGCGGCAAAGTCGCTCAAACGCGTTCATCTCGAACTCGGTGGCAAGGCACCGGTGATCGTGTTCGACGACGCCGACATCGAGGCGGCGGCTGCGGGAATCGCAGCGGCGGGTCTGTTCAACGCGGGTCAGGACTGCACCGCCGCCACTCGCGTGGTGTGCGGACCGAAGATCTACGGCGAGTTCGTGGCCGCGCTCGCCGAGCATGCGGCCGCTGCCACGACGGGTGCTCCGTCGTCGGGTGAACACACCTACGGACCGGTGAACAACGCGAACCAACTCGCGCGCGTCTCGGGATTCCTGGAGCGGACCCCGTCCCATGCTCGTGTGGTGACGGGCGGTTCTGCGGTCGGCGGAGACGGGTACTACTTCGAGCCGACGGTGGTCGCCGACCTCAAGCAGGACGACGAGATGATCCAGAACGAGATCTTCGGTCCGGTCATGACGGTGCAGCGATTCTCCGACGAAGACGAGGCTCTGCGTTGGGCGAACGGCGTCGAGTACGGGCTCGCCTCGTCGGTCTGGACGCGTGACTTCGGCCGCGCGATGCGCATGGCCAAGCACCTCGACTTCGGGTGCGTGTGGATCAACACGCACATTCCGATCGTGGCCGAGATGCCGCACGGTGGGTACAAGAAGTCGGGCTACGGCAAGGACCTGTCGGCCTACGCTCTCGACGACTACACCCGCATCAAGCACGTGATGGCGAACATCGACTGTTAGTGTCCGCACGCATCGACCGAGACGAACGAAAGAGAGCACGACGGTGACCGAACCCACCCACGACGTCGTCAGGCTCGAGGGCGTTCGCAAGGCGTTCGGGTCGTTCGTGGCCGTCCACGAGGCCGATTTCGCGATTGCCAACGGTGAGTTCTTCTCCGTGCTCGGGCCGTCCGGGTGTGGCAAGACCACCATCTTGCGAATGATCGCCGGATTCGAGCAGCCGACCGAGGGGCGGGTGCTCATCGAGGGAATCGACGTGTCGTCGGTGCCTCCGCACCGCCGCAACGTGAACACGGTCTTCCAGCAGTACGCGCTGTTTCCCCACATGTCGGTCGCCGACAACGTGGCGTTCGGACCGCGCAACAAGAAGTTGCCCGAGAAGGAAGTGCAGGCCCGAGTCGCAGAGATGCTCGGCGTGGTGCGGTTGTCGGAGTTCGCGGCGCGGCGTCCGGCTCAACTCTCGGGTGGTCAGCAGCAACGCGTCGCCCTCGCGCGGGCGCTCGTCAACTTCCCGAGTGCGCTTCTCCTCGACGAGCCACTCGCCGCGCTCGACCTGAAGTTGCGCGAAGCGATGCAGATCGAGTTGAAGCGCATCCAGCGCGAGGTCGGGATCACGTTCGTCTTCGTGACCCACGACCAGGGCGAGGCTCTCACCATGAGCGACCGAGTCGCCGTGATGAGTGCCGGACGGGTGGAGCAGATCGCGACGCCCGTCGACATCTACCGCCGTCCTGCGTCGCTCTTCGTCGCCGGGTTCATCGGCTCGGCGAATCTGCTCCCGGGAACGGTCTCGGCAGCCGATGCACAGGGGGCGAGGGTCGACCTCGTTGCCGGCGGGTCGGTCACGTTGGTCGCCTCGCAGTGCGCCGACAACCTGCGACCGTCGGCGGGTGACAAGGTGACGGTGATGGTACGCCCCGAGCACCTCACTCTCTCTGCCGAGCGCCCGTCGGGTGACGGCATCGAAGGCCGCGTCACCGACGTCGTGTTCCAGGGTGCGTCGGTGCGTGTCGTGGCTCGCACCAGCGACGGGGCAGAAGTCGCGGCACTGGTGTCGGGTCAGGCCGACCTCCCGTTCCTGAGGCCCGAGTCGACCGTGTGGCTCGGGTGGGCGCCCGGTGCGGCGTACGTACTCGCAGGTTGGCCCGATGTCGCAGGTGCGACGACGACGAACGTCGACCGGGTAGAAGCCGGTCTCTGACACGACTCGGGCTAAGTTTTCCTCGGCGGACTAAGTTCTGACCATCGGACGTGACGTCCGTCGACACAGGGGAGGCAGCAGTGGCGACACCGTTGAATCGCAGGGAATTTCTCATCCGTTCGGGTCTGATGGGCGTCGGTGCGGTCTCGTTGCCGGCGATCCTCGCCGCGTGCGGTGGCTCCGACACTTCCACCGACACCACGGCGGCCGCGGGTGGCGGCGAGCGGAAGCTCTTCTTCGAGAACTGGCCGGCATACATCGACGAAGAGACCGTCGGGTTGTTCACCGCCGCGACGGGCATCGACATGAAGTACACCGAGGCCTACAACGACAACAACGAGTACTTCGCCAAGATCCAGCCGATCCTCGCCAAGGGCGATGCGATCGAGCCCGACCTGCTCGCGCCGACGTTCTGGATGGCGTCGCGGTTCATCCAGCTCGGCTGGGCGCAGAAGTTGCCGCTCGACAAGATTCCGAACGCAGCGAACCTGCGCCCCGACCTGAAGAACCCCTCGTGGGATCCGCAGGGTGAGTACAGCCTCCCGTGGCAGACCGGCATCGCAGGCATCGCGTACAACCTCGACGCAACGGGTCGCGACCTCGGCAGCGTCGCTGATCTGTTCGACCCCGCATTCAAGGGCAAGATCGGCATGCTCACCGAGATGCGCGACACGATGGGACTCATTCTCATGGGTGAGGGCAAGGACATCACCAAGGTCTCGACGTTCGACGAAGCCGCCGGCGGCTTCGAGAAACTCGAGAAGGCCAAGAACGACGGCCAGATTCGTGCGTTCACCGGCAACGACTACATGGACGACCTCGCGAAGGGCAACTTCGCGGCGTGTGTCGCATGGTCGGGTGACATCACCCAGCTCGCACGCGAGAACCCGTCGGTGAAGTTCATCATTCCCGAAGAGGGCGGCACCTCCTGGTACGACACGATGATCTGGATGAAGGGGTCGCAGAACTCCGACGCGGTGGCCGAGTGGATCAACTGGTGCTACGACCCTGTCAATGCCGCGCGGATCGCCGCATACGTGGGCTACATGAGCCCGGTGGTCGGCGTGAAGGAAGAACTGGTGAAGCTGGGCGGCGAGGCAGCCGATCTGGCGGAGAGTCCGCTGTTGTTCCCCGACGAGGCGACACTCTCGCGTCTGCAGACGTGGGGTGCGCTCGCCGAAGAAGAGGAAGCCAAGTTCGACGAGGCCTTCTCGAAGATCACGGGCGCCTGACCCGCGGCCCACGGGGGAGGCGACAGCGTTGCGCATCGTCTCGATGAGGCCCGACACGATCGGGCTCACCGTGATGTCGTTGCTCGGTGTCGGCACCGTTGCTCTCGGTGCGGGCTGGGTGACCGGTGCCGCTGCGTTCGTGGTGGTCGTGCCGATGATCGCGGCGCTCGTGGCGCTCCTGTGGGTGGCCTTCGCGGGCGGACTCGAGACCCGACGCGCGCTCGCGCCGTACGGTCTGCTCAAGCCCGGCATCCTCTGGCTCGGTCTGTTCTTCCTCGCGCCGCTGTGGACGATGGCGGTGATGTCGCTGTCGAGCAAGAAGACGCGGTTCGACTTCTTTCCGTCGTTCTCGTGGGAATGGGAGAACTACCGCACGGCTCTCGTCGACTTCGCTCCGCAGTTCGGGCGCAGTTTCACGTACGCCGGCATCGCGACGGTTCTCACGATCGCCATCGGCTACCCGCTCGCATATGCGGTCGCGTTCCGCGGCGGCAGGTACAAGAACATCCTCATCGGTCTCGTGGTGGTGCCGTTTTTCACCTCGTATCTCATCCGCACGCTCGCGTGGACGAATCTGCTCTCCGACAGGGGTCCGGTCACCGGGCTGATCGACGCGCTGAGCCTCGGCGGAGTGCTCGAGGCCCTCGGAGTCATGGACAACGGACGCCTGCTCAACACGCCGGCTGCGGTGATCGGGGGACTCACCTACAACTTCCTGCCGTTCATGGTGTTGCCGCTCTACGTGAGTCTCGAGAAGATCGACAAGCGACTCGTGGACGCGGCGCAGGATCTCTACTCGACCTCGTCGGCTGCGTTCCGCAAGGTGGTGCTGCCGATGTCGCTGCCGGGCCTGTTCGCCGGGAGCCTGCTGGTGTTCATTCCCGCGGCCGGTGACTTCGTGAATGCCCAGTTCCTCGGCAGTCCGACGACAACGATGATCGGCAATTCGATCCAGGACCAGTTCCTCCGCCAGTTGAACTGGCCGCTCGCGAGTGCGATGTCGTTCGTTCTCATGATCGTGATCACCGTCGCCGTGCTCGTGTACGCACGCTTCATGGACACCGAGGACCTGGTGTGAGTCGCGCGTCGGGCACCGCCACCGACCTTCGTCAACGGGTCGGTCAACGTCTCGTGAACGGGGTCGCAGCACTCGGTCTCGTGTACGTGTTCCTGCCGATCGCGGTGATCGTGCTGTTCTCGTTCAATGCGCCGAAGGGAAAGTTCAACATCGAGTGGCAGGGGTTCACTCTCGACAACTGGGCGAACCCGTTCGCAGAGACCGAGCTCACGAGCGCCCTCTGGCTGAGCCTGCGCATCGCACTCGTGTCGACGGCGTGTGCCACCGTGCTCGGGTCGCTCATCGCGGTCGCGCTCAGCAGGTACGACTTCCGTGGCAAGTCCGGAGTGAACCTGTTCCTCGTGCTCCCGCTCACGTCGCCCGAGATCGTGCTCGGGTCGTCGCTGGCGACGTTGTTCATCGATCGCGGCGTCGACTTCGGCTTCACCACCATCGTGATCGCACACGTGATGTTCCAGGTGTCGTTCGTGGCCGTCACCGTGAGAGCACGCATCAGGGGCTTCGACTGGACGCTGGAGCAGGCCGCGATGGACCTCGGCGCCACTCCGTTGCGAGCCTTCTGGAGGATCACCTTCCCGCTCATCGTTCCCGGCATCGCCGCGGCGTCACTCCTGTCGTTCGCACTCTCGATCGACGACTTCATCATCACGTTCTTCAACGCCGGGTCGTTGCTCACGTTCCCGCTGCAGATCTTCGGGGCCTCACGCGTGAAGATTCCGCCGCAGATCAACGTGCTGGCCACCATGTTGCTCCTGGTGAGCGTCGTGCTGATGGTCGCGGGTGCGGCGATCGCCGCTCGGCAGCGGCGCAGGCTCGAGGGCGCCGGGTCGTGACGCGGCCGCGCCGTCTCGCGGTCGCCCCGGAGTCGTCGCCCGGTTGGGTGCGCGATGCCGTCGAGGCCGGGGGAGCCGAGGTGGTCGACGTGTCCGATGCGACCGGGCTCGTGTGGACCGCCGCACGTGACGCCGACGGTCTCGCACGGCTGCTCGCCGACAACGATCATCTCGACTGGGTGCAGGTGCCGTTCGCGGGAATCGAGAACTTCGTCCCTGTTCTCGACGACCGTCGCGTGTGGACCTGCGGCAAGGGCGTCTACGCCGAGCCGGTGGCCGAGCACGCGCTCGCACTGACGCTCGCCGGGCTGCGTCACGTGGCCGGGTATGCGCGCGAGACGTCGTGGAGTGCTCCCGTCGGGCGCAACCTGTTGGGGGCGAACGTGACGATCCTCGGCGGCGGTGGCATCACCGAGTCGTTGCTGCGTCTGCTCGCACCGTTCGGGTGCCGGGTGACGGTGGTGCGTCGGACGGTGGAACACCTCGAAGGGGCCGCCGAAGTGACCGGTCAGGAGAACCTGGTCGATGCGCTCGTGGGTGCAGATGCCGTGATCCTTGCGCTGTCGCTCACGCCCGAGACCGCGGGGATCATCGCCCGCCCCGAACTCGAGGTGATGGAGTCGCATTCGTGGCTCGTGAACGTGGCGCGCGGCCGACACGTGGTGACCGACGATCTGGTGTGGGCGTTGCGAGAAGGCGTGATCGGCGGGGCGGCGCTCGACGTCACCGACCCCGAACCGCTCCCGGCCGGGCACCCATTGTGGTCGATGCCGAACTGCATCATCACGCCCCACATCGGCAACACCCCCGAGATGGCGGTGCCGTTGCTCAGTGAACGCATCACCACGAACGTGCGCCGATACCTTGCCGGTGAGGAGTTGATCGGCTTGGTGGACGTGCGTCGTGGCTACTGACGAAGACCCGTACCGCGTGCTCGGCGTCGCCCGTACGGCGACTCACGACGAGATTCGTGCCGCGTACCGGAGCCTCGCGCGTCGACTCCACCCCGATGTCGCACAGTCCGACGCCGCTTCTGCGCGCATGGCGTCGGTCAACCGCGCCTGGGCGATGTTGTCGGACCCGGTGAAGCGCCGGGCGCACGACGATCTCGTGGCGGTGCACGCAACCGCGCACACCGACGCCGACCGCGAGCGGAGCACGCCGCGCCCCGACGAGCCGTTGCCGCCGCTTCCGCCGTCGCGTTTTCCGTGGCGGTTCCTGCTCTTCCTCGCGGCCGTCGGCAGCGTCGCGGTGCTGACGGCCCATGCCCGCAGCACACCGCCGGCTCCGAACGTGCCCGACCAGTTGCTCACACCGGGTAGCTGTGTCGATCTGGTCGACACGTCGATGGTGGTCGAGGTCGGCTGTGACGGCCCGCACGACGGGGTGGTTCGTCAGTTTCTGGCGATCGACAGAACCTGTCCGCAGGACACCGAGTCGTTCAGGGACCGGCAGGGGATGGGGCGTGCCTGCGTCGACCTCGTGGAAGTGGGCGACGCGCCCGGGTCGGGATAACCTGACGTTCCCGCAAGGGCGATTAGCTCAGTTGGAAGAGCGCCACGTTCACACCGTGGAGGTCATGGGATCGAGGCCCGTATCGCCCACCATCGCAAGCCCGCGCAACTAGCGTTCGGGCCGTGCGGAGATTGTGCGAACGGCCAGGGTGCGGAGCGCCGGCCGAGGTCGCCTACGGAATCGATCACGCATCTCTCGTCGTGTGGGTCGACAACAGAGCAGTCTTCGAGCGGGAACTGGCGGGTCGACTCTGTCGCCGCCATGCAGAGGCTCTCGTGGTGCCGCGCGGCTGGACGGTCGACGACAGGCGCGAGCCGCGACCGAAACTGTTCGTCACGAAGGACCACCCGGCTCCGGATGTCGGCGAGAGACCCAAGCGCGGGTCGACACGGCGTGCAGCTCCGGACAAGGACGCCCAGGTACTTCCGTTCGGCGACGGGGAGCCCGAGCCGACGGCGGCTTCGGTCACCACAGAGGATCGACACGATGACGAGCCGGCGGCCGTCACGGTCGACGACGACGTCTCGGGCATCGACCCCGACGAGACCCGGGCGGTGCCCTGGTCGCCCCGTCTCGTTGCCGACGACAACGACGACGACGAATCGTCTCCGGTGTTCGGTCGTCTCCTCGGCCGCGCGTTCGGCAAACGAACGCCCGACGCGGCCGGAGAGAGCTGAACCGTGAGAGTCGATGCGACCCTCGAGGTCGACGCCACGACAGAGCGAGTGATGCCGCACGTCTCGGATCTCGCCGTGTACCCGGAATGGATGCCGCTCGTCCATGCAGTCGAGTCCGACCGGAGCGTCGTCGACGAGGTTGCATGGATCGTGGAGTTGAGGGCGAAGGTCGGCGTGTTCGCACGCTCGAAACGGCTCCGCATGGTGCGCACGATCGACGAGCCGTCCCGTGTGGTGTTCGAGAGGCGGGAAACCGACGCGCGACGGCACTCTCCGTGGACGCTCACTGTCGAAGTGTCCGAGGGCGGTGTCGGCTCCCGTGTCGACGTGTGTCTCGAGTACGGCGGATCACTGTGGACCGGCGGAGTGCTCGACCGGGTGCTCGCCTCGCAGATCGAGGCCGGCAAGGTCGGGCTCGCCCGCGTCGTGGCCGAGTCCTGACTCGCTGCTGGTCCACCGTCGACTCTCCGACGACACGTGCCGGCGTGACAGAGTGTCGCCATGGCAGACGACGCGCGCGCCCGACTCGGTGAGCAGTTGTCGACGGTGATGGGCGGCGTGCCGGTCGATGATCTGCGCCGTCTTTCCGGTGGGGCCTCGCGCGAAACGTGGACGTTCACCGCCGACGGGGAACGGCTCGTGCTGCAACGCACACGCGAAGGTGGACTGCGTCGTCTCGACGTGGAAGTGGCCGTCCTCCGCGCCGCCGATGCAGCCGGCGTGCCGGTGCCGGAGGTGGTCATCGACGGGTCGAGGTCCGATGCCCTGGAGCGTCCGTTCATGGTGGTTCGTGAAGTGCCCGGCGAGACCATCGCGCGCAAGATCCTCCGAGACGACGTCCACGCGCGGGCGCGCGACCTCCTGCCGCGACAGTTGGCTCATGCTGCGGCGCGACTGCACGGCATCGACGCGTCGGCCATCGAGGGACTCGTCGCCGACGACCAGGTTGCCCAGTACCGCACCGTGCTCGACGAGAGCGGTGAGGCGCACCCGGTGTTCGAGGCCGCCTTCCGCTGGCTCGAGATGAACCGTCCTCCAGTCGGCGAGCAACGTCTCGTTCACGGAGACTTCCGTCTGGGAAACGTCATCGTCGGCCCGGACGGGCTCGCCGCGGTGCTCGACTGGGAACTGGTGCATCTCGGCGACCCCATGGAAGACCTCGGGTGGCTGTGCGTGCGTGCGTGGCGTTTCGGCTCGCCGGCGCCGGTCGCCGGACTCGCCGAGCGCGACACGCTGCTCGACGCCTACGCAGAGGTGACCGGTGTGCGCCCGACACGAGAGCAGCTCAGGTGGTGGGAGGTGCTCGGCACGCTCAAATGGGGGATCATGTGCATCGTGCAGAGCCAGACACATCTCCGCGGTGTCGTGCGCAGTCACGAACTCGCCGCCATCGGCCGACGGGTGTGCGAGAACGAGTACGACCTGCTCGACCTGCTCGAGGAGGCGCTGGCGTGAGCGCACCGCACGACCGCCCGACGGCTGCCGAACTCGTTGAGTCGGTGCGCGAGTGGCTGGAACGCGACGTCATGCCGGCCGTCGAGGGGCGTCTCCAGTTCCACGCACGGGTGGCGGTCAATTCGCTCGACATCGTGCTGCGCGAGATGTCCCTCGGTGGTGACCAGGAGCGAGCACACGCCGATCGCTTGGCTGCCCTCGGTCACCCCGACGACGCGTCGCTGGCGGCGGCGATCCGCAACGGTGACCACGACGACGACCTGGCCGGTCTGTTGGCGGCGCTGCGGCCGTCGGTGGAAGACAAAGTGCGGGTCGCGAACCCGCGTCACCTCCGCTGAAGTCGCTCGGGGGCGGTCAGCCGCGGTTCGGCGTCGACCGACGTGACGGCACGGCCACCGGTTGACCTGCGGCGAGTTGTCCGCAGGCCGCGTCGATCTCGGTGCCGCGGTTCTGGCGCACGGTGGCGTTCACGCCCCGGGCCTCGAGGGCATCGCGAAAGGCGCGCACCCGGGCGGGGGGAGTTCCCTTGGTCGGCCAGCCCGGGGTCGGGTTGAGTGGGATCAAGTTGACGTGTGCGGCCGGAGAGAGAGCGCCGCAGATGCCGGCCAACTCGTCGGCATCGCGGTCGGTGTCGTTGACGCCGTCGATGAGTGCCCACTCGAACGTGACGCGGCGACGCTTGACGCGCAGGTACTCGCGGCAGGCCTCCACCAGATCGCCGATGGGGTAGCGCGTGTTGATCGGGACGAGCTCGTTGCGCAGGTCGTCGCGCGCCGCGTGCAGAGACACGGCGAGGTTGACGGGGAGCGGCCGTGTCGCGAGGGTACGGATGCCGGGCACGAGTCCGACGGTGGAGACGGTGAGGTGGCGTGCCGACAGTCCGACGTCGGCGTGGAGTCGCTCGATGGCGCCCCACACGGCGGCCTCGTTCGCGAGGGGTTCGCCCATTCCCATGAACACCACGTTGTCGACGCGTCGGTTCCGCAACTTGGCTTCACGTGCGCACCGAACGACTTGTTCCACGATCTCGCCCACCGTGAGGTGCCGCGAGAACCCCGCTTGTCCGGTCGCGCAGAAACCGCATCCCATCGCACACCCGGCCTGCGTGCTCACGCACACGGTGGCTCGCTCGCGGTACAGCATGAGCACCGTCTCGATCGGGTGGTCGCCGTTTCGCAACCGCCAGAGGAACTTCACCGTGTCGCCGCCGTCGCCGATGCTGCGACGCACCTCGTCGAGCGCCGTCGGCAGCACGTCGGCGATGCGTGTCCGCAGTGCCGCCGGGAGCGTCGAGATGTCGGCTGGTTCGGCGAACTCGCCATACAGGCCGCGCCAGAGTTGGTCGAGGCGGTAACGCGGTTCGTCGTCGAGCAGCGAGGCGATCTCGTCGCGCGTCGGGTCGTAGAGGCTCGTCACGGGTGCACCTCACCCACGAAGGCGACCTCCACGTGGTGAGTGGTGAACCCGAGCGCGGTGTACATCGCCACTGCACGTTCGTTGTCCTGGTCGACGTAGAGCATTCCCGTCGACACGCCTCGTCGCGCGAGGTGGTCGAGACCCGCGCGAACGAGTCGGCTGCCGAGGCCGTCGCCGGCGGCCCACGGCGCGACGGCGATGACGTAGATCTCGCCCATCGGGTCACCGTTGTCGTCGCAGGTGCCGCCCGGCTCGTGCACCTTGGTCCAGCAGAAACCCGCGAGACGACCGTCGCGCCGGTGCATCAGGAAGCCGTCGGCATCGAACCACGTCTCGCGTTCGCGTGACTCGAGGACCTCCCGATCCCAACCACCCTGTTCGGGGTGCAACTCGAACGCAGCGTTGTTGACCTCGAGCCACTCGTCCTCGTCGTGTCCGGGGCGGAACGGCTCGACCTCGAGTGTCGACGTCGGTCCGTCGAGGGGGAGCGGCACGCGCATCTGGAGCAGGCGTCGGCCGGGTTCGAGTCCGAACTCGGTGGCGAGGTCGGAGTGGAGATTGTTGGGTTCGAACACCCACCAGTGGAGGTGGCCGCCACCTTCGTCTGCGACGACGTCGAGTGCGGCACGTACGAGCGGCGGCGCGATCTCGCGTGAGTCGTACCGGTGATGCGGATGGATGATCACGTCGAGCGACCACGAGGTGCGTCCGCGCTGGGTGTTCCCACGGGACACCTGGGCGTATCCGACCAACGTGCCACTCTCGGTGTCGCGCATGAGCGCCCCGGCAAAGCCCGTGCGCCCGCCCTCGCGGAGGTCGAGCCAGAGGTGGTCGCTCAACGGGCGCGTTCCGTCGGCGTGCCATGCAGCCTCGACGAGACCCGAGACCTCGTCGATGCTTCCCGCGTCGAGCCGACGCATGACACCGAGCGCCCTCACGTGGTCAGGGTACCTTCGGGTGAATGGGAAAGCCGAGAACGCCTGCCGGCAGGGCGAAAGAAGTGATGGTGCGACTCGCCGGTCTCTATCCGGGAGCCGAGTGTGAGCTGACCCACTCGAACCCCTTCGAACTGCTGGCTGCCACGATTCTCTCGGCACAGTGCACCGACGCCCGTGTGAACATGGTGACGCCGTCGCTCTTCGCGCGCTATCCGACGCCGTACGACCTCGCCGATGCGAACCCGGCCGACGTCGAAGAGATCGTGCGGTCGACGGGTTTCTATGCGAGCAAGGCGAAGAACCTCATCGGCATGGCACGCAGGGTCGTCGACGTCTACGGCGGCGAGGTGCCGACGGAACTCGACGATCTCGTGACGTTGCCCGGCGTCGGGCGCAAGACGGGCAACGTGCTGCGCAGTGTCGTGTTCGACCTGCCCGGCCTCGCTGTCGACACACACGTCGGTCGTCTCTCGCGTCGACTCGGTCTCACCACCGAGGAAGATCCTGTGAAGGTCGAGAAGGTGCTGAACGGGTTCCTGCCGCCGGCCGAATGGGGACGCTTCAGTCTGCGACTGATCCTGCACGGACGTCGGGTGTGTGATGCGCGAAAGCCGAAGTGCGACAGTTGCGAACTCGAGGACATCTGCCCGTCGTCGCAACTACCGACGGTACGCAAGCCCAAGTAGGGTCGCTGGTCATGGCTGATGCGGCGACCGACACGGTGAGAGCTGAACTCGGAGCGGCAGGCGAGGCCGTGTCGCGGTATCGCGAGCGGATCGCCGGGCTCGTGGCGTCGGTGGAGGGCAACGAGGAACTCGTCGCAGCGATGTGGGAAGTGGAGCGCGGCCTGCTCGGTGCGCAACGGTTGATCACCCGCGCCGAGAAAATCGCCCGGTGAGACCCGGGTCGCACGGATAGGTTTCGCCCGTGACACGGTTCCCCGCGAGAGACGCAGTGCGTGCCATGAGCGGGTACCACTCGCCCCAGGTCGACGTGCCTGTTCGTCTCAACACGAACGAGTCACCGTTTCCACCTCCGGCCGAGTGGGTGGCGTCCCTCGCGGCGATCGCATCGGACACCGAGTGGAACAGGTACCCCGACAGGTCGGCGCTGCGGCTGCGCGCAGAGATCGCCGCTCGCCACGGTGTCGCGGTCGAGAACGTGTTTGTGGCGAACGGGTCGAACGAAGTCCTCCAGACCATCCTTCTCGCCTACGGCGGCCACGGACGCACCGTCGCCACCTACGAGCCGACCTACCAGATGTACGCCCAGATCGCGAGGGTGACCGGTGCAGACGTGGTCACCGGTGAACGTCGCGGCGACTTCACCCTCGACCCCGAAGAGATCCGTCGTGTCAGTGAGCGTCATCGTCCGGCGGTGACGATGCTGTGCAACCCGAACAACCCCACCGGGATCGTCGAGCCGCGCGAGACCCTCGGTGCGCTGCGCGAGGCGACCGACGGGGTGATCGTGGTCGACGAGGCCTATGCAGAGTTCGGTGACTGGTCGGCGGTCGACGACGTGCGCGAGGAGGCCAATCTCATCGTGACCCGCACCTTCTCGAAGACCCTCTCGTTGGCCGCGCTCAGGGTCGGCTATGCGGTGGCGCCCACGTGGATGGTGTCCGACCTCGAGACTGCCGTGCTGCCGTACCATCTCGACGCCTTCAAGCAGGCCGCGACATTGGCGGCACTCGGCCACGTCGACGAGATGGAACGCCGGGTCGCAGCCGTCCGCGCAGAACGGGCGCGCATCGAGTCGTCGTTCACCGAGATGGCGGTCGAGCACTGGCCGTCAGGGGCGAACTTCGTGTTGTTCCGCGTGCCGAACGCCAAGGACGTGTGGGCCTCGATGCTCGCCGACGGGGTGCTCGTTCGCGACTGCTCAGGGTGGGAGAGACTGGCGGGGTGCCTGCGGGTCACGATCGGGACCCCCGACGAGAACTCCGCTTTCCTCGCCGCGCTCGGGCGTGCTCTCGCCCGCTGACCCTCGTGTTTCGGGTCTTCTCGCGAAATCGATCAGCCGAACCGTGTGCAATCACTGCGAGAATGACCCCATGAGCCGCACGGCGCGGGTGACCCGCACCACAAAAGAAACATCGATCGACATCACCCTCGACCTCGACGGGTCGGGAACCTCCAGTGTCTCGACGGGCATCCCGTTCTACGACCACATGCTCGACCAGTTGGCACGCCACGGCGGGTTCGACCTGACGGTGGCGGCAACCGGAGACCTCCACATCGACACGCACCACACCGTGGAAGACGTCGCTATCGCACTCGGCGAGGCACTGAGAGAGGCGCTCGGCGACAAGGCCGGCGTGCGTCGTTTCGCGAGCGGGCTGTACCCGCTCGACGAGGCACTCGTCGAGGTCGCCCTCGACCTCAGCGGACGTCCTTTCGTGGCGTGGGAAGTTCCGCTGCCCGAGTGCCTCCCGCTCGGCAACCCCGCCTTCGATCCGCAACTCGCCGAGCACGCCGTCTCGTCTCTCGCCACCAACGCAGGCATCACGTTGCACGTGACGCTCCGCGCCGGACGCAACGTGCACCACATCATCGAGGCCACTTTCAAGGGGCTGGCACGCTGCCTGCGCGACGCGGTGCGCGTCGAGTCGTCGGGTGTGCCGTCGACGAAGGGGACACTGTGACACTGCGCTCCTCGGCGCTCGTACGGTGAGCGGCGCGCCCAAGGTCGCCGTTCTCGACTACGGCATCGGGAATCTTCGGTCTGCGGCAAAGGCACTCGAGCGCGTCGGGGCCGAGGCCAAGCTGACCGATGCCCGTGCCGACGTCGAGGCGGCCGATGCAGTCGTGCTGCCAGGTGTCGGTGCCTTCGGTGCGTGCATGTCGTCGTTGCGCGAACGTGGTCTCGAAGACGTGGCGCTCGCCGCCTGTGCGTCGCAGCGTCCGTTCCTCGGAATCTGCGTCGGCATGCAGATGCTCTTTTCGTCGAGCGAGGAAGACCCCGGCGTCGCCGGTCTCGGTGTGATCCCGGGAGTCGTCAGGCTCATCGCGGGCGACGTCGTGCGACCCCAGATGCAGTGGAACCGACTCGACCCTGTGCCCGGTGAGCCGTTGTTCGCCGGTCTCGGTGTGCGGCCGTGGATGTACTTCGTTCACTCGTACCACGGTGTACCCGACGATGCATCTGCAGTGGTGGCCACGTGTCGCTACGGCGGCTCCGTGAATGCAGCATTCCGATCGGGGAACGTGACGGCTGTGCAGTTCCACCCCGAGAAGTCGGCCGATGCCGGTCTCGCCATGCTCGCCAATTTCGTGGCGTCAGCCGGGGTGCGCACGTGAATCTGTATCCGGCAATCGATCTCTTGGGCGGTTCCGTCGTGCGGCTGCGTCAGGGCGACTACGACGACTCGACGGTCTACGGCGCCGATCCCGTCTCGGTGGCGCTCGGGTTCGTGGCGAGCGGTGCAACGTGGGTGCACGTGGTTGACCTCGACGGTGCGCGCACCGGTGAGGCCGTGAACAGGGCGGTGATCGGCCGTGTCGCGTCAGCATTGGCCGGGCGCGCGAAGGTGCAGGTGGGTGGTGGAGTGCGGACCGTGGCCGATGTCGAGGCGCTCGCGACCGCTGGCGTGTCGCGGGTCGTGATGGGGTCTGCGGCAGTGGCAGACCCACCACTCGTCGCCCGTGCGGCACGTGTGTTGCCGGTGGCGGTCGGGCTCGACCATCGTGGCGGCGAGGCGGCCGTGCACGGCTGGACGAAAGGCTCGGGTCGGTCGGTGACCCAGTTGGTCGGCGAGTTTCCCGACGCGTCTGCGTTCGTGGTCACCGACATTTCGCGCGACGGCATGTTGACCGGGCCGGACGTCGAAGGGTTGGCCGCGCTCGCGGCCGTCGCGGCGGCTCCGGTGGTGGCGAGCGGGGGAGTCGGGTCGCTCGATCATCTCCGTGCACTCGCCGCGGTGGGCTCGCTCGACGGTGTGATCGTGGGTAAGGCGCTGTACGAGGGACGCTTCACCGTCGACGAGGCGATCGGGGTGCTCTCGTGAGAGCCGACGTGGTCGCACGGGTGATCCCGTGTCTCGACGTCACGGACGGTCGCGTGGTGAAGGGCGTCAACTTTGTCGACCTTCGCGATGCCGGTGACCCGGTGGAACTCGCTGCCCGCTACGACGCCGAGGGTGCCGACGAGCTCGTGTTCCTCGACATCACGGCGTCCTCCGACGGGCGCGCCACCATGCTCGACGTCGTCGCGCGCACGGCCGAGGAAGTGTTCATTCCGTTCACCGTCGGTGGTGGCGTGCGTGAGGTGTCGCACGCACGATCGTTGTTGCGTGCCGGAGCCGACAAGGTGAGCGTCAACACGGCCGCCGTCGAACGGCCTGCACTGATCGCAGAGATCGCCGACGAATTCGGCGCGCAGTGCGTGGTCTGTGCGATCGATGCACGTTTCGACCCCGAGCGCGGGTCGTGGCGTGTGTACCTCCACGGAGGACGCACCCCGACCGACCTCGACGCAGTCGAGTGGGCCGAGCGCGCGGTGTCGATCGGTGCCGGCGAGATCCTGCTCACCTCGATGGACCGTGACGGAACACGAGACGGATTCGACATCACTCTCACGCGCGCGGTGTCGGACACGGTGGGAGTCCCCGTGATCGCGAGCGGTGGTGTCGGCACGCTCGGTCACTTCGCAGAAGGAGTGATCGACGGTGGTGCGACCGGAGTGTTGGCGGCCAGCATCTTTCACTTCGGCGAACACACGGTGGCAGAGGCCAAGCAGGCAATGCGGGCAGCCGGCGTGACCGTTCGTCTCGACGACTGACCTGTCGCTGTCACACGCCGATCATGGCGAGCACGTCACCGAGCGCGTCACGGCAGATCTCGTCGGCGCCCGCGAGCAGGAAGTGGTCGACCGACGGTGCCACCCGCAGTTGCGTGTTCTCCCACGACGTAACGAGCACACGAATCTCGTCGGGGTCGCCGAACTGGTCGTGTTCGGGAGCAACGATCAGTTTCGGTCGCGGATTGCGCGACGAGACCGGGCCGCGAGCGAGCATCGCGAGCGGCGGTGCGACCGCGAGCCAGCCGGCCACGAGAGGGTGGCCGAGGTCGAGCGCGACGACAGCCCCGAACGAGTAACCCGCGGCAACGACGGGCACGTCGATCTCGAGCAGTTCGGCCAGTTCGCACGCGGCCGCGAGGTCGAGACGTTCCGCGTTGCCGTCGTCGTGCACGCCGCCGGAGTTCCCGACACCCCTGAAGTCGGGGGCGATCGAGTTGCACCCGAGCGACCATGCGGCACGTTGGAGCGCTCGCACGACGTGGTTGTGGCGGTCGCCTCCGTGGAGCGGGTGGGGGTGGCCGATCACGACGGTGGCGCGTGGAGTCGGCTCGTCGGTGCGCACGATGTCGGCCTCGATCGGCACGCCGTCGAGGGTGTCGAGAGAAACGGTTTCGGCTCGCACGCATTGTGACGGTACCGTGCCAGACGTGGTGACCGAGGCTCAGCGACTTCCGATCAAGATGCTGAACGACCGGCTCCTGGTGCGCATTCCCCATGGTGAGGGGGAACGTCGCTCGTCGGGCGGGATCGTGATCCCGGCGACTGCTCAGATCTCGAAGCGTCTGGTGTGGGCCGAGGTCGTCGCGCTCGGAGCCAACGTGCGGGCCGCCGAAGCAGGTGACCAGGTGCTCTTCAGCCCCGACGACCGGTACGAGGTGGAAGTGGGCGGCATCGACTACATCATGTTGCGCGAGCGAGACCTGCATGCCGTGGCTGCGGCGCGCAACGAGGCCAGCACGGGGTTGTACCTGTGAGCGCCGAGACGCCCCGCACGACACCGATCACGGTGACTGCCGAGCAGCTCGCGGCCGTGAAGTACAACAGCGACGGTCTCGTGCCCGCGATCGCCCAGGACGTCGACACCCGAGAGGTGCTGATGATGGCGTGGATGAACGCCGAATCGCTCGCAATGACGATGCGCGAGGGGCGCATGGTCTACTGGAGCCGCAGTCGCTCCGAACTGTGGCGCAAGGGCGACACCAGTGGCGACCGACAGTTCGTTCGCGAAGCCTGGTACGACTGCGACGGCGACACGCTGCTCTTCCTGGTGGAGCAAGAGGGGAACGGCGCCTGCCACACCGGTGAGCGCAGTTGCTTCTACCGAGCCTTCGGCGGTCAGTGATGTCGGCGACGGCGGTCAAGCCATCGCGCGACGAGTTCGTCGCACTCGCAGCAGAACACACGGTGGTACCCGTGTGGACCGAGGTTCTCGCAGACCTCGAGACACCGGTGGCGGCATTCGTAAAGCTCGTCGGTGACGGCGACGGATTCCTGCTCGAGTCGGTGGAACACGGAGAGCGCTGGAGCCGCTGGTCGTTCGTGGGTCGGAATCCGCGCGGCACCCTGACGCTTCGCAACGGAGTGCTGGAGGCGACCGGCGACGTTCCCGCGAGTGTCCCGCTCGACAAGGGCATTCTCGCGGCGATGGAAGAACTCCTGCGCCTCTACCGTGCGCCGTTGTTCCCCGATCTTCCGCCGCTCCAGGGCGGGCTGATGGGTCACCTCGGATACGACGTGGTGCGCGAGATCGAGCATCTTCCCGACGTGCCGCACGATGACCGAGGTGTTCCCGACGCGACCGTGAGCATCATCGGCTCGCTCGCCGCATTCGACCATTGGCGTCAACGTGTCTACGTCCTCGAGAGCGTTCCCGTGGCGGGGCTCGGTTCCGAGGAGATCTCTGCCGCCTACGACGAGGCCGTCGCTCGGGTGCACGCAGGGGTCGCCGATCTGGCGCGTCCACTGTCGTATGCACCGGTCGAGCCGCCGATGCCGGGAGAGACCCTGCCGCCGGTGCGTTCGTCGATGCCCGACGGTCGGTACCGCGACGCAGTCGACGTGGCCAAGGAGCACATCCGCGCCGGTGACATCTTCCAGGTGGTGCTCTCGCAGCGCTTCGACCTCGATCTCACGGCCGATCCGTTCGACGTGTACCGCGTCCTGCGGCAGGTGAACCCGAGTCCGTACATGTACTTCTTGCGTCAACCCGGTCTCACCATCGTCGGTGGGTCGCCCGAGCCGATGGTGCAGGTGGTGAACGGACGCGTCATCTCTCGTCCCATCGCCGGCACCCGAAAGCGCGGTGAAACCGACGAACACGACAGGCGTCTTGCTGCCGAGTTGCGCGAAAATCCGAAAGAAGTGGCCGAGCACGTGATGCTCGTCGATCTCGCGCGCAACGACGTCGGTCGTGTCGCCGAGTACGGGAGCGTCACCATGGACGAACTGATGACGCTCGAGCGGTACAGCCACGTCATGCACCTCACGTCGCAAGTGTCGGGCTCTCTGCGCGACGGACTCGGCCCGATCGACGTGCTGCGTGCCACGTTGCCCGCCGGCACGGTGAGCGGGGCGCCCAAGGTGCGTGCGATGGAGATCATCGATTCACTCGAACCCGTCAAGCGTGGGCCGTATGCCGGAGTGGTGGGCTACGTCGACTTCTCCGGCAATCTCGACACTGCGATCGCGATCCGAACGATGTTCGTGTGGCCCGGTGGTGCGAGTCTGCAGGCTGGCGCCGGGATCGTGGCCGATTCCGACCCGGCCGACGAGGATCTCGAGTGCCACAACAAGGCTCGTGCGCTTCTCGCGACGGTCCCGGCGGCCGAGCGCATGACACGTCGTCGCCGCGAGGAGGGAACCCGCGCATGAGCGGCGAGGTGCTGTGGGCCGACCGCGACCGTGACGTCGTGCGGGTCGAAGGTGTCGACGCCGGAACGTTCCTCCACTCGCAACTCGCCGCCGACGTCGTGACGCTCGCCGTGGGTGAGTCCACGCATTCGATGCTGCTCGACCCGACCGGCCACGTCGTCGCCCTCGTTCGGGTGGTGCGCCACGGTGAGACCCTCTACACGCTCGACGTCGAAGCAGGTCACGCCGGTGCAGTCATCGAGCGTCTGCGGCGCTTCGTGCTGCGCTCGCTCCTCGAGATGACGCTCACCGACTGGGGTGTGCGTGCATGGAGGGGAGCGGGTGTGTGGGCCGCTGTCGGCGATGTGCCCGGGCGGTGTGCGCCGGGGTGGCCGTCAGACGATGCCGTCGACGTGATCGGCACACGCGACAACATGCCGGTCGTGCCCGGCGCGGAGGAGACCGAGCCGGGACACATCGAGGCGTTGCGCGTCGATGCTCGCTGGCCCGCTTTCGGTGTCGACGTGCTCGCCGGTGACGTGCCGGCGACGTCGGGTGTCCTGCGAGCCGCCGTGAGTTTCACCAAGGGGTGCTACCCGGGCCAAGAACTCGTCGAACGAATGGACTCGCGCGGTGCGGGGGCTCCCGTGCAGCTTCGCATCGTGCCGCGTGCGCAACTCGTCCCCGGCGCACGCATCGTGATCGACGGGAGAGATGTCGGAACCGTGACGTCGGTGGGCGTCGTGTCTGCGTTGGCGAGAGTGGCCCGAGGCGCCGACGTCGGCGAAGCGCTCGACCGGAACTGATCGGCCACTGCGCGACGACCGCCGCCGACGGTCAGTGGTGTGTAGCGCGGGCGATCGCGGCCGCGACACCCGGGTGGTGTGCAGACGGGGTGAAGTCGCGACCGTCGCCCACGAGACGCGCGTACTCGTCGTCGAGCTGTGTTCGTTCTGCAGCCTCCAGCCAGGCTGCCACCCAGTCGTGTTCCTCGAGCGACATCGCCACCCGCGCGTTGTCGACCGCCGCCCGCGCGCTCGGTGCCGCCGACCATTCTTCGACAAGTGGCGCGAGCACGTCGGCCGGGGCGAGACCTCCGAAGGTGAGTGCCTGCCACTGCATGAACCCGAGGAGCGCAAGGAACGGCAGCAGCGTCCGTAGTGGGCTGAAGATCGCCACCACCAGCAGGAACAAGGTGATGCCGAAACTGATGCGCACCATCACGGGTCTGCCGCGACCGGGTGCGAACGAGTCGATGACGCTCGCCACGATTGCGCCACCGTCGAGAGGAATGAGCGGCACCAGGTTCAAGAGCCCGAGCGCGAACCCCGCCCACCACACCGCGAGCGTGACGTCGTTCTGGCCGATCGACTCACGCGAGAACGGTGACGCACCGAGTGCCGCGAGAACTCCCATGGCGACCGTGATCTGCGTGGCCGGACCAGCAAGTGCGATTCCTCCGCGTTGCCACCACGACAACGGAGTTCGCGGTTCGTACGCCGCGTAGGCGACCATGAAGTCGAGTGCGATGCGTGCGTCGCACCCTGCAGACCGTGCGGCGAGAGCGTGGCCGAGTTCGTGGATCAAGGTGAATGCCGCGACCGCGCACGCAATCCACAGCCCGAGCGGAAACGGGTACAAAAGCACCAGCAAGCCCATGAAGATGAAGAAGCCCGGCCGCACCGCGGTGGGGAATCCGAGCACGCGCAGACCGCTGCGCGGAGCGCGGGAGGTCTCACGTGCGTGCACGTCACGAAGTGTACGAAACGACCCACCCATAGACTCGGGCGTCGTGCCCCTCGTGTATGCATTCGACCACAAACACCGTCGCGCGCCGATGGAGATGAAGGATCTCCTCGGCGGCAAAGGGGCCAATCTCGCCGAGATGATGTCCGTCCTCGGTCTGCCGGTTCCGCACGGTTTCACCATCACCACCGACGCCTGTCGCCACTACATGCACCGGGGCTGGCCGAAGGACCTCGACGCAGAGATCGTGCGTCACGTCGCTGCTCTCGAGAAGAAGATGGGACGAAATCTCGGCGATCCGAACGATCCGCTCCTTGTCTCGGTGCGCTCGGGCGCGAAGTTCTCGATGCCCGGAATGATGGACACGGTCCTGAACCTCGGTCTGAACGACAAGAGCGTCGTCGGGCTCGCCGCTTCCACCAACAACGAGCGTTTCGCCTACGACTCGTACCGCCGCTTCATCTCCATGTACGGCCGCATCGTGCTCGGGGTTGACGGCCACGTCTTCGAAGGGCCTCTCGACGAGGCCAAGCGCGCCGCCGGAGTCACGACCGATGCCTATCTCTCGGCCGACGTGCTGCGCGGTCTCTGCGAGACGTACAAGTCGGCCGTGGCGCGCGAGACCGGGAAGCCGTTCCCGCAGGACCCGGCGCGCCAGTTGCGCGGTGCGATCGAGGCGGTGTTCCGCTCGTGGAACGGCCCGCGAGCGGTGGCGTACCGCGTGCGGGAAAAGATCAGCCACGAGCTCGGTACCGCAGTGAACGTGCAGGCGATGGTCTTCGGCAACCGCGACGACAACTCGGGCACCGGCGTCGGGTTCACCCGAAATGCCGCCACGGGTGAGGCCACGCCCTACGGGGACTTCCTCGTCAACGCACAAGGTGAAGACGTGGTCGCGGGCATCCGCAACACCGAAGACCTCGACGCGTTGCGCGGTCACTTTCCCGGGATCCACGACGAGCTGCTGCGCATCTTCGCCAGACTCGAGCGTCATTACCGCGACATGTGCGACACCGAGTTCACCATCGAGCAGGGCAAGTTGTGGATGCTCCAGACGCGTGTCGGGAAGCGCACAGGTGCTGCGGCATTGCGCATGGCCGTCGAGATGACCAAGCCCACCGGGCGAGGCAAGACGGCGTGGAAGATCAGCCGTACCGAAGCGGTCATGCGGGTCGCGGCCGAGCATCTCGACCAGGTGTTGCACCCCCAGTTCGCCTCGAAGGTGCCGGCGTTGACGAAAGGACTCGCGGCCTCTCCCGGCGCGGCGGTCGGGCGCGTGTACTTCACTGCTGACGACGCAGAGGCTGCCGTGCGCCGCGGTGACGAGGTGGTGTTGGTTCGCAACGAGACGAGCCCGGAGGACGTCCACGGCATGATGGTCTCACGTGGCGTGTTGACCGTGCGCGGCGGACTCGTGAGTCACGCCGCAGTGGTGGCCCGTGGGTGGGGAACCCCGGCCGTCGTCGGTGCCGAGGCGATCAAGATCGACGGCGCGTCGTTCCACGTCGGTGACGTGACGGTGCGCGAAGGCGATTGGATCTCGATCGACGGAACCACGGGTGAGGTGATGGTCGGCAAGCTCGAGCTGGCTGGTGCCGAGCCACCGCCCGAATTCACGACGATCCTGTCGTGGGCCGACGACATTCGCCGCGGGAAGATGTCGGTGCGCGCCAATGCCGACACCGCCGACGACGCACGAAAGGCGCGCGAACTCGGTGCCGAAGGAATCGGCCTGTGTCGCACCGAGCACATGTTCCTGGCGCCAGAGCGGCTTCCGGTGGTGCAACGCATGATTCTCGCCGACACACCAGAGGAAGAAACTGCTGCGCTCGAGGAACTGGGTGAGGTGCAGAAACAAGATTTTGCCGAACTGTTGCGCGTGATGTCGGGGTTGCCGGTCACGGTGCGCCTCCTCGATCCTCCGCTGCACGAGTTCTTGCCCCGTGTCGAGGAACTCGAGGCCAAGGAAGCAAGGGAGGGACTCGCCCCTGCCGAGGAGGAGTTGTTGCAGGCGGCTCGCGAGTGGAGCGAAGTGAACCCGATGCTCGGCACGCGGGGCGTGCGCCTCGCGGTCGTGAAGCCGGGCCTGTACGCGATGCAGGTACGTGCGCTCATGGAGGCCGCCGATCTGGTGGCCGCAGAGGGCGGCAAGCCGATTGTCGAGGTGATGATCCCGCTCACCGTGACACGTGACGAACTTGCGCTCGCGAGGTCGTGGATCGAGGAAGTGCTCTCCGACGTCTCGTCGCGTCCGGCTCCGAGGGCTGCCAAGGGTTCGGGTCCGGCGCGCCGTCAGAAGGTCTCGATCGGCACCATGGTGGAGACCCCGAGAGCGGCGCTGCGTGCAGACGAACTCGCAGAGGTCGCCGACTTCTTCAGTTTCGGCACCAACGACCTGACCCAGATGACGTTCGGGTTCAGCCGCGACGACGTCGAGAGCCGCATGATGCCGACGTATCTCGAGGCAGGTCTCTTGAAACGGAATCCCTTCGAGACGATCGACCAGAGCGGCGTCGGCGAGCTGGTGTCTCTCGCGGCCCAACGTGGTCGCAAGACGAAACGTGCGCTCAAACTCGGTGTCTGCGGAGAACACGGCGGAGACCCCGAGTCGATCGCGTTCTTTGCAAAGGTCGGGCTCGATTACGTGAGTTGTTCGCCGTACCGTGTGCCGATCGCCAGACTCGCCGCCGCCCAGGCGGTCGCCGGGGGATCGAAGTCCGACACGAAGTGAGTCACACCCGCCGGTGGAGCGAGTCGCCCGGCTGACGTTGGTCACCCCGGCACTAGTGTTCGGTGCGTGGGGATCGCAGAAGACGACATCGCCAAGGTGCGGTCGTCGGTGGCGCTGTCCGAGATCGTGACCCCGCACGTCCAATTGCGTCGCACCGGACGCAGTTGGGTGGGCCTGTGTCCGTTCCACGGAGAGCGCACCCCGTCGTTCAACGTGAACGACGAGACAGGCCGTTACATGTGTTTCGGATGCGGCGCGAAAGGTGACGTGTTCACGTTCGTGCAACAGACCGAGCATCTCGACTTCGTGGGGGCGGTCGAACGTCTCGCGTCTCGCGCCGGCATCGAACTGCGCTACACCAGCGGAGGCGACCAGGGCGAGAGAAAACGCCGCAAGGAGTTGTTCGCCCTCATGGAGGCAGCCGTCGAGTGGTACCACAAGCGCCTTCTCGAGGCGCCCGATGCCCGAGCAGCCCGCGATTACCTGCGCGACAGGGGGCTTGCGGGCGACGTTGCCCGCAGCTTCCGTCTCGGGTGGGCTCCCGACGACTGGGACCAGGCCTGCCGGGCACTCGATGCTCCGGCGGCGATGCTGCAGGAAGTCGGGATCGGATTCGTCAACAAAGCCGGTCGCCTCCAGGACTCGTTCCGTGCCCGGGTCATGTTCCCGATCTTCGACGACACCGGGGCGGCGGTCGCGTTCGGGGGCCGCATCCTGCCGGGGTCGAGCGATCCGGCGAAGTACAAAAACTCCACTGAGACACCGATCTATGCGAAGTCGCGGACGCTCTATGGTTTGAACTGGGCGAAGGGGGAGATCGTCAAGCAAGACCGTGTGATCGTGTGCGAGGGCTACACCGACGTGATCGGGTTCCATCGCAGTGGCCTCGGCGTCGCCGTTGCGACGTGCGGTACCGCCTTGACCGAAGACCATGTGCGTCTCATGAAGCGTTTCGCCAAGAACGTGGTGCTCGCCTTCGACGCAGACTCGGCCGGCCAGGGTGCGGCGGAGCGGTTCTACGAATGGGAACGGAAGCACGACGTGTCGGTGTCGGTCGCACAGTTCCCGGAGGGGCGCGACCCCGGTGATCTTGCGAACTCGGATCCGGGAGCGCTCGCGAGTGCCGTTGCCGATGCGATGCCGTTCCTCGGGTTCCGCCTGAAGCGTGTGTTTGCGGCCAATCCGTTGCGTACCCCCGAGGCGCGGGCGCGCACCGCACAGAAGGCGATGGAGCTGGTGAACGAGCACCCTGACGTGAACGTGCGGGCGCTCTACGCGGGCGAGGTCGCCACCCACACCGGAGTCTCGGCGGCCGAGTTGGCGCGTGTGGCCGAGCGCGGTGGACGTGCGCCGGTGACGGTCGCGGCCCCCGTGCAACAGGCACCCGAGGGTGCAGGGTTCATGGCGGTCGCACTGCTCGTGCAGCGATGGGACGACATGGCGCCCTGGTTGATCGAGGAACTGTTCGCCGATGATGCCGCCCGGTCGGCGTTCCGGGCCCTCGCCGAGACCGACGGCGACGTTCACGCGGCACTGGCCATGGTCGACGGACCCGCGGCCGAGATCATCGAACGTGCAGCCGTCTACGACGGTGATGCCGACCCTATGGTGGAGGCACGAACGCTGATCGCGGCCGCGGTCAGACGGGAACTCTCGGTTCGTCGCGGCGCGGCCGACGCCGAGCGTGTGCAGGAAGAGCGGCGGGTGCGAATCGCTCTCGAAGAACTCGGCAAGCACGACCGTGCGGCGGGGGCGGCGGTGCAGCTCCTGCAGTGGCTCGCACAGCGGAGCCAGACGGCAGGGTGAGCAGGAGAGCACGGTGAGCGAGGGGGCAATGAACGGGGGGACGGTGCCGCACCCGGCGGTCGACCCCGTCGAATGGGCAACCCTCGTTGCGTCGCGCACGCCCGAGGGAACCGTCGACCCCGACGACGTGGCGCACGTGTTCCGGCACGTGGAACTCAACGAGGATCTCATTCGTCACATCGAGTCGGTGCTCACACAACTCGACATCACTCAGGCCACACAACACGTGGCAGACCTCACGCCTCCCATGGGAGTTGCTGCCGTCGACGACGACCAACCTCGCTCGGCGCGTACCCGCCCGATGCGTCGGCAACTCGTCCTGTCGCACACGCTCTCTGGTGACAGCCCCGACGCCGTCAAGCTCTACCTGCGCGAGATCGGCCAGATCCCGCTCCTGACGGCCGAGGAGGAGCGAACGCTCGGTCGGGCGATCCGTGCGATGCAGGACGCTCGGGAAGAGATGTCGGCCGGCAGGGTGGCAGGGGCGCGACTCAGGGAGGTGCGCCGGGTGATCGACGACGGAACCGACGCCCTCGACCACTTGATCACTGCGAACTTGAGGCTCGTGGTGTCGATTGCCCGCCGTTACGACGGGCGTGACCTTCAACTGGCCGACCTCATCCAGGAGGGGAACATCGGTCTCATGCGAGCGGCCGAGAAGTACGACTGGGAGAAGGGCTTCAAGTTCTCGACGTATGCAACCTGGTGGATCCGCCAGGCCATGATGCGGGCGATGGCCGACCAGGGGCGCACGATCAGGGTGCCGAGCCACGTGGTGGAGCAGTTGAACCGCCTGGCAAAGGCCGAACGCGACCTGGTGGTGGAACTCAAGCGTGACCCGACCGACGAAGAACTCGCAGAGCGCACCATGCTCGACGTGCCGCGCATCGAAGAGCTACGGCGCATTTCTGCAGTGACGGTGAGTCTCGATGCGCCGATGGGTTCCGACGACGACAGTGGAACGTGGGGCGACACGGTCAAGAACTCCGACGAACACGATGCGCCCGACGAGGTGGCCGAGCGGAACCAGCTGATCGCCACGATTGCGCGTGAACTCACGAACCTTCCCGACCGTGACCGGCGTATCTTGGAGCGCAGGTTCGGCATCCACACGGGAACGCCCCAGACACTCGATGATGTCGCCCGTCAGGAAGGTGTCACGAGAGAGCGCATCAGGCAGATCGAGCAGAAGACGCTCGCCCGTCTCAGACACCCGAACAACAGCCAGCGTCTCAGGGCATTTCTCGACGGACTGTGAGGGCCGTCCCACCAGCGGAGGGGTGCTCGCTGGGGTGTCGCTGGTATCGTGAGCGTTCCTTCCGGGGTAGCTCAGTTGGCAGAGCGACGGACTGTTAATCCGTTGGCCGTGGGTTCGAGCCCCACCCCCGGAGCAAGTGGGCCCCGTTCAGGGTCCCTGCTCGCGGGCCAGTAGCTCAGTTGGTTAGAGCAGGGGACTCATAATCCCTTGGTCGCAGGTTCGAGCCCTGCCTGGCCCACCCCATGCCGGCCGCACGCTGGCATCCTTCAGTAGCATCGCGAGTCGTGAAAAAACTGTCTACTCGTCGTGTGGCTTGGGTCATTGTCGCATCGTGGGTCTTCGCGGTCTTCGGCCTGACCCCTTTCACCAACCCTCCGCGGGTGGATGCTGCGTCGACTGTTCATGTCGATTCCTCGACTGGGGACGATGCCACCGGTGATGGAACCTCGACTAGTCCGTACCGCTCGTTTCATAAGGCCTATACGACCGTAAGTTCGGGCGACACGATCAGGCTTGCGGGCACCTTCACATGGACAGATGCTGTCGAAGCAGGTGATGCTTCTGGAACCGGCTACACACTCGCAAAGAACCTCACAATTGTTGGTGACGGTCGGAACACGACATTCGTCCAGGCAGCGAGCACACGAGGAACGGCCGACCGGATGGTGTTTTATGTGGCTCCGAACACCACGGTCACAATCAGAGATCTGACGATTCGTCACGGTCAGGTCACGGCGGAGAAGCAAGGTGGTGGCCTGACCTTGGCTGGGTCGTATTGCGGCAACTATCCGTGCGCTTCCATCACGGGAACCGCGACGCTTGAGCGTGTAGACGTTGTGTCGAACAATGCAGCACCGGCCGCAAACGTCATGTACCGAGCCGGTGGTGTCTACATGCGGGAGGCTTCAACGCTCACCCTGATCGACTCTACGGTGTCGGACAATACGTGCTCCTGCCGGCTCTATTCTGCGGGTGGGATCGCCGGCGGTGAGCAGTCGCAGAGTCTCACCATCGTCAACAGCACGATCTCGGGAAACATTGCGACAAGCACCTCAGGATCGACCTACGCATTCAGTTATGCATCAGTTGCCGGCGCGATTGCACTTCAGCGATTCGGCCGTTTCGTGTTGACCAACAGCACGATCTACGGGAACACGACAGACAACTATGGGACGGTGCTCCTTCACTACCAGACCCGACCGATAATCACGAACGCAACCATTGTCGGAAACTCGGCCTCGCTCGGTGGCGGCGGGATTCTGTGGAGCACCAACTGGTATGGGGACCACTATCGGCTCAACATGAAGAACACGCTTCTCGCCGACAACACCGGAGTTGGCGGAGCGGCTGATGATTTTTATGCGAAGAACGAATCGGGGAACACATACGCGACCGACTATGTCTCTGCGACGTACAGCATCATCGAGTCGTCCACGAACAAGAGTTTCGTTGGATCGTCCAACGTGACCGGGAATCAGCCGTCGCTCGATCTTGCCGGGGCACTGGCGAGTAACGGAGGGACAAACGGCACCGAGACGCTGGCAATTGGGACATCAAGCGTGGCGATAGATGCCGGAGACTCCGCGGCGCACGGTGTTTCGGGATTCACTGTGACGCCTCCTACGCGTGATCAGCGGGGCGCATCCAGAATCGGCAATCCGGACATTGGTGCGTTCGAGCGTGGTGGAACACTGCCAACAACCACGACAACGTCCACCACGACAACAACAACGACCACGACAACTACGACCACGATTCCAGTCGCAACGACGACAACTGGTGCAATTCCCGTGACGAGTACCACTGCTCCGACCAGTGCTGCAACAATTTCGCCCGCACCGGCCACAACCGTTGTCGGTGGCGGTGTCCCGACGACGGCCGCATCGACTGAGGTTGGTTCCGTCGATTCGAACGATGCGACCAGTGAGACTTCCACCACCACGGCAGTGACGCGGGTTGCCCAAGCACCACCGACGGTTCAGCCGTCAACGTCGACGACGACAGCCCCTGTGACGCCAGAAGAACTGGCGGTCGACGCTCCGCCGGCGCCTGACGTGCTGATCGGGCAGGCAGCTGCCTTTGTCAACGGCGAACCCGTGGATCTGTCGATCTCGCGCGAGAACAACACCCTCACGATCACTGGAGCCGGTGTCACCATGACCCTCGCTGCCGTCCTCGACGACGGTTCGGTTGTCCCCCTCGATGCTGACGGCAACATCAGACTCGACCAGACCCGCTTGCTGCAACTGACGTCGTTCGGAGTGGCGCTCGAGTCGGAGACCGAGGTGTGGATCTATTCAGACCCGGTGCGGCTCGGAGTGTTGGCACCCGATTCGACCGGATCGATCTCGGCGCGCCTCGTGGTGCCCGACGAGGTCAAGGGAGGCGAGCACCGGTTCGTGGTGAAGACGCGCACTCAGTCCGGCGACGAGACAACCCTGGCAGTCGGGATCGGGGTCGGCGCGGCGTCGGAGGGCGTGGCGTTCGAATGGTTGATCGGTGTTCCGCTCGCCCTTGCTGTCGCAGCGGCATTGATCATCCCCGCCACGCGCCGCCGTCGCCGCGCGGCATCGGCTGCTTGACAGGTCGGCTCAGGAGACGAGCGGTAGCACTTCTTCCTTGAAGCGGGCCATCTGCTCGACGGCCTTCGCATACGGATCGCCGATGAGGTGCGGGAAGATCGTCAACTTGTCGAAGCCCAGCAGGTCACGCAGCTCCTGTACCTGGGCGGCAACGTCCTCGGCGGTGCCGATCAGCATGGTGCGGTTGCGCACCGACTCTTCCATCGTCGGGATCTTTCCCGGACCGACAGGTTTGCCGTCGTCGCCCATGTAGCCGCGACTCCAGCCGTACGGGCCGAGGAACTTCCAGAATTCGTCGTGGCCCGGAAGCGCGGTACGCCAGGCCTCTTCGTATGTGTCTTCCACGCGAATCGCCACCACCAACATGCGCTTGTCAGCCGGCGAGAGTGACGTTCCGTGCTCGGCGTCGTGCAGTTCGCCGTAGCGATCCCACATGCGCTTGATGTACTGCGGGTGCTGGTTCCAGAACACCGCGCTGTGGCCGACGATCGGGGCGTAGTCGAGCGTGCCGGGGCTCGTCACCGGCTGCCAGATGTCGAAGGGGTAGATCGGTCGGGGAATGAGTGTGAGGTGGGTGACGGTCGAGCCTCGGTCGGGAATGCCCGCTTCGGGGAAGCGGAAGAACTTGCCGGTGTGCGAGAACTTCTCCTGCGTGAGGGCCATGCGGATCACTTCCATGGCCTCTTCGAACCACTCGCGGTTGCGGTCGTCGTCGATCTTCGCTTCGGGGTTGTCGTGCGACCCAATCGAGATGTGGTCGTTGTTGAGGTGGAGAATCTCGCGCGGAACCGTGCCGCGGCCGACGCCGAGCATGCCGCGGCCGCCCGACAGATTGTGCAAGGTGGCGAAGTCTTCGGCGAGGCGCAGGGGGTTCCACTGCGGCACCACGTTGAACATGGCGCCGAACTTGATGTTCTGGGTCTTGGCGGCGATCCACATCGAGATCAACAGACCGTTGGGGATGACTTCGTAGCCCTCGTACTGGAAGTGGTGCTCGGTGGTCCAGAAGCTGTCGTAGCCGAGTTTGTCGGCCTCGATCGCGGCGTCGACGTACTTCAGCGTCGCGTCCCAGCACGCGTCGTTCGAGTAGAAGCGATCCATCGGGTCGGGGGCGCCGGCGCCGGCATCGTCCATCTCGACGCCACCGAAGAAGAACGCGCCCAGTTTGATGTCATTCGCCACGTCGAATTCCTTTCGCTCGCCGGAGGTGACACCGGCTCTCTGGTGCCGAAAGTACCACCGGGGTCGTGGGCGACGCCCGGGCGGAACGTGAACGATCGTTAACTTTTTGTCGCAGCTGATCGCCGGGCGACGCTGCGCCCGGTGACCCAGCGGATTCCGCCGACGGCCGCCCCGGTCATGGCGAGAGCCATCGAAAAGCCCGTGTACAGGGGGGTGCCGACGTCGCTCCCCGCGGTGAGTGCATGAATCACGATGACTCCGTAGAGAGGCCAGGAGAGTTGGTGGATGCGACGCCACGTGGTGCGGCTCATTTTCTTCATGAAGACCGACGTCATCTCGACCGCCAGGAGAAACCAGAAACCGACGACCCCTGCGGCAACTGGCCACGGCCGGTACGACGACGTGAACGGTAAGAGGACGTCGACGAGGGTGAAGTCGACGTATGTATCGGCGATGAGGGTGGCCACGTGGATTCCCGTGAACGTAACGGTAAGACCTCCGAGCCAGCAATGGAGGTCTCGCAACCATGCCGGGCTGTCGACGCCCTTCAGAACTCGGGTCGACAACAACACGCCCCACAATGTGGCGAAGAGAATCAGCCCCCAGGCGACGTTCGCCGATGCCCGAGTCAGATCCCACCAGATCGAGCCGGTCATGACGTGAACTCCTCCCACGAGGCGGTCCGATGAACAGTGCCGTCCGACGTCACGATCCGGCCAGCAAGTCCGAGGTTCGCGAGCATGTCGAGTGTGTCGTCGACGGGGCGAGTCATGGCATGTTTGGTCCACGCCTCGGCCCACGCAGCACTCGAAGCGATCACTGTTGCGCCGGCGATGTCGGATGCCGCGCCCACGATGGAGAAATGGTGAGAAGTGACGGCGCCAGAGTGGCGGCGACGTGCCGCACGGTCAGAAGTCGCGACCGCGCCCTCGAGAAGCGTCAGCACCTCGTCGTCTAGCGCGAGGTCATGCGGGCTGCCGATCGTCACGGGCCATGACTGTGTGCATGACGGCCGACGCACGATGCGCAGGTCGCCCCCGATGTTCACGCAGGCAGCATCGGCGCCTGCCGCGACGATCTCGGAGGCCACGATGTCGGCGGCGAGTCCCTTGCCGATGCCGCCGGGGTCGAGAGTCATCGAAGACGGAACTCGCGCTGTGCCGTCGTTGAGAATCTGAAGTTGATCGAGGGTGTCCCACGCGACGGCAGAATCGCTCCTGGCAGGAATCTGATGTCCATCGAGCGAGGTGTCGTCTCCCGCCGCGATCTGGGTCGGCAGGAGCGTCGGATTGAAGGCTCCATGGGTCGTCGTGTGCGCGGCTTTCATGAACGACACCAAGAGCTGTGTCTCTGGCGACACCGCGACGGGCTTCCCGTCGGCGATGTTCACGCGAGAGATGTCCGAGTCGGGGCGAAAACGTGACCACAGTCGTTCGAGTTGTGCGACCCGAGACATTCCTGACTCAATGAGAGACGAGGGCTCTGGTCCGATCACGGTGATGGTGCACGTCGTGGCCATCGCCTTCGCCGTTCGCGCGAGTCCCAGGGTGAGTGTCATGTGCGTCAGTTCGATCCGTTGCTCGGCTGATTGTTCCAGCCACCGCCACCGCTTCCGGGAACCGCCGGGGCGACAGTCTCGACGGGGATCTCGACGACCTGCGGCTGGGATGCCACCGTGGCCTGGGAGTTCGTCGGGGCGGGCGCCGGTGATGTCGCCTGCGGAACAGCCTGAGGCGAGACTGCTGCCGTTGCTGGCACGAGGGGCGCGAGTGGCGTGAGTGCAGGTGAGCCGCCGGTCGGGGCGAGTCCACCGGTGACGGTGGACGGGGATGCGATGCCCTGTTGCTGGTCTGTCGTCGGGGCCGGAGTGGTCTCTCGTGCAGCGAGTGCGTACCCGGTCGTCATGCCGAGCATGGCGGTGGCCGACAGTCCGGTTGCGAGAATCTTTGCCGACGCCGCTGGGTTCTTCGACCGGGTTCGTGAGCGGCCCGACAGTCGGGACAGGTCCCGGTCAGTGTGGGGGGTGGTCGAGTCGCTCATGATCAGTCGTCCTCTCGTTCGTCGTGATCATCGTCATGGTCTTCGTGATGTTCGTCGTCGTGGTCTTCGTAACGGTCGTCGTCATCGTCGTCGTACGGCCGGTTGGTGGAGGGCGGCGGCAGTGCCACCGACGTGACGTCAACTCCCACCACGCCGTTTGACAGCGTGGCCACGAACTCCACTCGCACGGTCGACGAAGTGAAGTGAACGGTCGCGGTCTGTGTTCCGCCGAGGGTCTTGGTTGCCGTCCACCCGCTGGCAGGGCTGACGCCCGCAATCGTGAGCACGCCGCCGGCAGAATCGAGAACCACGTTTCCTGCGGTGCCCACCTTGTACGACGTCCGAGTCGACGACGGCACTGGCGTGCTCGACAGGGGTGCGACCGTTGCGGGAGTTGTCGCCGCGACGGTGGTCGGAGTTGCTGGAGCACCCCCGGCCGCAACCACGCTGCCACCGGGGGTCACGGTCGATCCGTCGGGGGCGAAGGTGGCCACGGCCGCTGTCGCGGCGACCAGTTCGTTCGAGGACGTGGCCGAGAGAACCGATGAGTTCACCGCGTAGGCGGCGGCCCCGGCTCCGAGGACCCCGGCCACCGAGATGACCGTCGCGATGCTCTTTTTCATGGTGCGAACCTCCGTTGTGTGGGTCTTTCGCCTGCGAGAAACACCGTACGAGGAGTGTTTCGAAGGGACGGCAAGGTGATGTCAAAGATTCGTCAAAGAAAGTCGGAGTGTCCATCTCCATGGATCGTCCGGCGAAACGGGCGGCCACAATGTGGGGTGTGAAGGTTCTCCTGGTCGAAGACGACCGCGCCATTGCCGAGTCGGTGAGGGCCGGGTTGAACCAGGCGGGCGTCGACGTCGTTCATGTCGAGTGCGGCGAAGACGCGGTCGCACACGTGAGGGGAGAAGCACCGGACGTCGTACTCATGGACGTGGGGCTCCCCGGCATCGATGGTCTCGACGCGTCGCGCGAGATTCGTGCGTTCTCGCAGGTGCCGATCATCATCGTGAGTGCGCGTGGTGACGAACTCGACCGCGTACTCGGCCTCGAGCTCGGTGCCGACGACTACGTCGTTAAGCCGTTCAGTCAGCGCGAGCTTCTCGCGCGAATTCGCGCGGTGCTCCGTCGGTCCGGCCATCGGTCCGACGATCCGACCGGGAGTGGTCGTGTCGTCGTCGACGAACGATCACGCACGGTGACGGTCGACGGTGCAGAGGTGCAGTTGACGCCGAAGGAGTTCGACCTGCTCGCATTCCTCGTCTCAGAGCCGGGCACGGTGTTCCGTCGCAACGACATTCTCGAACACGTCTGGGATGTCGAGTGGTACGGCACAACCAAGACACTCGACGCACACGTCGCGTCGCTGCGCAAGAAGATCGGTCACCCCGAGTGGATCCAGGCGGTCAGGGGTGTCGGGTTCAAGTTCCTCGAAACGGACGACCAATGAGGCTTCGTCTCATCTCGGCCTTGGTCGGTGTGGCGACGGTGATCGTCGTTGCGTTCAGCATCCCGCTGCTCGGGTTCGTTGCGCGCATCGAACGTGAGCGGCTCGTGACCGAACTCGAACGTGATGCCTTCATTCTCGCCGGGCACGCCAAGGAAACGCTGACCACCGTCGAAGGGGCGACCCTGCCCTCGCTCGAGCCGTACATCGCCGAACGGGGCGGGTCTGACGGAACGAAAGTCGTGGTGACCAACGCCGCCGGGCTCGTCGTTGCAACCAACGACCGGACCGAGACGATCGGCACCGACTTCAGCAACCGGCCCGAAGTCGCGACCGCCCTCACGGGCGTGCCCGCAGTCGGTGAACGTGAGTCTGCGACCCTCGGGGAAGACCTGGTCTTCGTAGCGGTGCCGGTTCTCCTCGGTGACGACGTGTTGGGCACCGTTCGTTTCTCCGAGCGCCGTTCCGAGATCGATGCAGTGGTGAGAAGCCGCATCGTCGGGATCACGGCTGCTGGTGGGTTCACATTGTTGGCAGCCGCGGGAATCGCCGTTCCGTTGGCGCTCGGCATCGCGCGTCCAATCGAGCGGCTCCGGCGTCGCACCGAAGGTCTCTCCGCCGGCGACTTCACGGCTCGCGCCGACGAGTCGGCGGGGCCCGACGAGATCAGGGAGCTCGCCCGGTCGTTCAACACCATGACGGCCCGTCTCGGTTCGATGCTCGAGGGTCAACGGGCCTTTGCCGGTCTCGTGTCGCACCAGCTGCGTACTCCGTTGACGGCTCTGCGTCTGCGGCTGGAGCTCGCCCAGGACCACTCGCTTTCCGACGACATGAGGTCAGAGGCCATCGACGCAGCGCGAGCCGAATCGGATCGAATGCACGAGATGATCGAGCAGCTCCTCGCGCTCGCGCGACTGGAAGGGGGAACCGCTGAGATCGAGACGGTGGATGCGGCCCTCGTCGCGCGCACCCGAGCAGAAATGTGGCGTCCTCTCTGCGACGAACACGACGTGACGATCGAGGTGAAGGCACCGAATGCGCTCCGGTGTTCGGTCATCGCAGGCGGACTCGAGCAGATCGTCGACAACTACGTCGACAACGCTCTCTCCGTGGCACCGTCCGGGTCTGCGATCACGATCGAGCTGGCATCGCGTGCCGCGTCGGTCACCGTCGACGTGGTCGACCGGGGTCCGGGGCTGTCCGATGCCGACCGTGAGCGGGCATTCCAGCGTTTCTGGCGAGGTTCGGGCACCCAGGCTCGCCCCGGAACCGGTCTCGGTCTCGCGATCGTGCAACAGATCGCGCTCGCCAGTGGTGGCACTGTGGCGCTGCTCGCCGACGACGGCGGTGGGGTGAGGGCGCGAGTGGTGCTGCCGGCGGCCTGAGACGTCAGTCGCGGTCGTCGATCCACGCCGGAACTCGTTCCAGCATGTCGAGACTGACCTCGCGGCACCGTTCGAGAACCTCGCACAGCGGGTCGTTCACTGCCTTGTACACGGTTCCGAGGTCGACGGGGACCCGACCCACCACACTGAGGCTGCGCTCGGGGGCGTCGACGACCTGTTGGAATGAGTCGATCGCAGAGACCTGGAGCGGCAACTCGACCCCGCCGAGAGCGGCGACCTCGGTGGCGAGGATCAACAGGTCAGGCGGGCTCACGAGAGGCGGGAACGTCCACGTGAACACGAGTGGAATGGTGAACCCCTCCGGAGGGTCTGCGTCGGGGTCGTCCATTGCGAGCACTGCATCTTCGAAGCCGAGGAGTGTGCGCGGGTCGATCTCGAGGTTCACGTGGAGGTCGATCGGCCCGCTGCAGGCCTCCTCCGGGTGGAGATCGACTTCCCACAACTGGCGCAACGAATACGTCTCGACGACGACGAAGTGACGCTCGTCGTGCACGTGGAACCCGTGGTCGATCGCGTGGGCCTTCAGGTCGGTCACGAACCCGGCAATGTCGAGAACGGCCACGGATGCGACACTACCGTTTCGC
>VFQT010000446.1_pt1 | contig 60996 bp, 63 predicted proteins | sample 3512381 | NCBI WGS metagenome assembly VFQT01 (sample SAMN10412376, study PRJNA504923) | tailings metagenome | isolation source: Relicate 2 Philex TSF3 active mining site | place: Philippines: Tuba, Benguet | collected 2017-08-29
CCTACTCCCCTCAGCCTGTGGACTGAATCCACGCGGTGTCGCAACCACCACCGTTAAAAAATTAGCGACATCCCATTCAACTGGGATGAAAGGAAGAGCATGCTCGACTCTTATTTCAAAATCTCTCAACGCGGATCCTCGGTAGCTCAAGAGGTTCGTGGCGGCGTTGTTACCTTCTTTACGATGGCATACATAGTCGCACTCAACCCTCTAATCATCGGTTTATCAAAAGATGCTGATGGTAAGTATCTCGGCGGCGGCGACGCACCGAATCTTGCACTTATTGCAGCTGCAACCGCATTGGTGGCAGGCGTCCTATCAATCTTGATGGGCGTCGTTGCAAACTTTCCATTAGCACTTGCTACCGGCTTGGGTCTAAACACCTTTGTCGCTGTAGGAATTGCTTCAAAGATGACCTGGGCAGATGCTATGGGTCTTGTGGTGCTCGAAGGAATCATCATCACCGTACTGGTTTTGACTGGTTTCCGCACCGCTGTTTTCCGGGCCGTCCCAACGCAACTGAAGATTGCAATCTCAGTTGGTATTGGTCTATTTATCGCCCTAATCGGTCTAGTTGATTCCGGTTTCGTGCGCCGCACTGGTTCAGGTCCAGTACCAGTCACCCTTGGCAACAACGGTGAACTAGTTGGATGGCCGGTAGTTGTATTCGCATTTGGCTTGTTCTTAACCATTGGACTTATGGTTCGTAAGGTCAAAGCAGCACTGCTAATTGGAATTATTGTTTCAACTGGTATCGCAATTGCGATTGAAAGCGCCTTCAAAGTTGGACCATTATTCAATGGTGCCACTGGCGAAGTAAATCCAAAGGGCTGGAACCTAAATGTCCCTGCAATGCCAGAGAGCATCGTAGATACTCCAGATTTCGGCTTGCTTGGTTCATTCAACTTGCTGGGATCCTTTGATCGCGTACCTCTAATCACCGCCTTGTTGCTGGTATTCACACTTCTGTTAGCAGATTTCTTCGACACTATGGGAACCATGACAGCCATTGGTCAAGAAGCTGGACTAAATGACAAAGAGGGAACTCCACCAAATGCGGAGAGAATTCTTTTGGTCGACTCATTGGCAGCCGCCGCTGGTGGCGCTGCAGGTGTTTCATCCAATACCTCATACATTGAGTCGGCTTCAGGAGTTGGAGAAGGTGCTCGTACCGGATTGGCCTCAGTTGTAACCGGCTTGCTATTCCTACTCACAACTTTCTTGGCACCACTAGTAGCCATCATTCCTTATGAAGCAGCCACCCCTGCCTTGATCATCGTTGGATTCTTGATGATGACTCAAATCAAATCGATTGATTGGGAGGATTATGGAATTGCGATTCCTTCATTCCTAACCATTATCCTGATGCCATTTACCTACAATATTTCTGTTGGTATCGGTGCCGGATTCGTTTCATATGTAGTAATCAGATTACTGCAAGGAAAGCGCAAGGAGATTCACCCGCTGCTATTAATAACAGCTGGACTCTTCATGATTTACTTCCTAAACAACCCGATTAATACCTGGGTTTCATAGTCAGTATCAACAAAAACAGGGGGTTCGCTGCGGCGGATCCCCTGTTTTTCTTTTCACCAAGTAATTTGTTCCAACCCTTTAGCTTTAAGAATCTCATTAATTCTGGAAAATGGCTTTGAGCCGAGAAAACCGCGATGAGCTGATAGCGGACTAGGATGCACCCCTTCTATCAATGAATCTTTATCAAAAAAATGGGCTAGCTCCCGTGCTTGATTACCCCATAACACCCCAACCGCCCCCATTGCAGCGCATTGACTGATTATGCTTTCAGTGACATTCAGCCAACCGAGCTTTGCATGCGAGCCACTCTCCCCGGCGGAAACAGTTAATACTCGATTTAGAAGTAAAACCCCTTGCTTACTCCAACGCGATAGATCCCCATCGGCTGTAGTGGTTGATCCCACATCGGTAAGAATCTCTTTCTGGATATTCATTAAGGAACCGGGCAATCCAGATTTGCGGGGTGTCACAGCGAAGGAAAGGCCAATCGCATCACTTGCATTTGGATATGGATCTTGTCCCACCAATACAACCTTTACGGCCTCTGGCTCCAACTCCAGAGCGCGAAACACAAACTTTTTGTCGGGAAGGATTCGCTCCCCTGAATCAGCACGCTTTTGCAACTCAATACCTATTTGATTTATTTCATCCTGATGAGGCTGAAGCAATTCCCGCCAAGCAACCGGCACTAAATCAAAAAGCATTAACGTTGCGAAGAAGCAAAATAGCGGTAGCCATCAAAGGCAATATTTACCTTAACCCCAAAAACCTCTGCAATATTCTTCGCGGTAAGAACCTCTTGGATTGGACCAGAAAAAGCAGCCGACCCATCCTTTAGCAAGAGCGCGTGAGTTGTTCCTGCTGGTATCTCCTCGATATGGTGAGTAACAATAATTGTTACAGGGGAATGTTCATCACTGGTGTAATCAGTAATGCGCGCCAAGATATCTTCACGCCCTCCTAAATCAAGTCCGGCGGCGGGTTCGTCAAGCAACAAAACCTCTGGATCTGACATCAGCGCCCGCGATATCTGCACTCGCTTCTTCTCACCTTCGCTCAACGTTCCAAGCATTCTTTCCCCGAGTTCACGAACCCCAAAAGTGTTAAGCAAGGCCTTTGCACGGGATTCATCCCATAAGTCGTACTCTTCTTGCCATCTTCCTGCAATCGCATAGGCTGAAGTCAAAACTACATCAATAACCTTCTCATCATTTGGCAATAAATCCATCATTGCACTTGATGTAAAGCCAATTCTGGGGCGCAACTCAAAAACATCTACTGCGCCCATTTTCTCTCCCAAAATGAAAACATTGCCTTTAGTGGGATGAATGAGAGCGGCAATTAACTGCAACAAAGTTGTCTTTCCAGCACCATTTGGGCCCAGAATTACCCAACGCTCGCCCTCATGAACCCGCCAGGTGATTGGGCCCAATATTCTGCGATTAGAGCGAAATACCTCAACCTCCTGCACCTCAAGCACTGGCCCCATAGGGCGCAAAGATACCGGTTGATCTCAGGGATTTAGCTAAACTGTCTCTAATGAGTGATTCATCAAATCCAGCTACACAGTACAAGGGCCGAGCTATCTTGCTGATCAGCGGATTAGGGCAACAAGACGCCATCACAAAGGCGGTTGAGATACTTAAAACCTACCAGCTACGTATCGCCGAACAACAAGAGATTTCAATGGCGGGCAGATTAATTGCTTGTTTCATGCTCGAGCTAGACCCAGCTCACATTGATGCCATTGGTGATGAACTACTTGCGAGCATGAAACCTTTGGGCTTAGATGTTGCGATTGATCAGTTATGAAGTATCAGTTAGCGCTATTTGATGTTGATTCCACTCTAATTGAACAAGAGGTAATTGATCTGTTGGGAAATTACTCCGGTCAAGGCCAACAGATCGCAGAAATCACCGCTCAAGCTATGCAAGGCGAGTTAGATTTTGATCAAGCTTTATCAAAACGAGTGGGCCTGCTTGAGGGATTACCTGAATCAATTATTCTTGATGTAGTTGAAGAAATTTCCTTCTCCCCTGGCGCTCTACAACTGCTTGGGAGTTTGAAGGACGCTGGCTGCAAAGTCGGAGTAGTTTCTGGCGGATTCCATAATATTCTAGATCGACTTTTTACAAATCTAGAATTGGATTTTCTGCGGGCTAACACTCTGGAAGTTGTCGAAGGAACCTTGACTGGGAAAACTGTGGGACCTGTTATAAATCGCCAGGCAAAGGCTGTCGCTCTTAAAGAGTTTGCGCAGATGTATGGAATTGCCTTGGAGAAGACAGTTGCAGTCGGAGATGGTTCCAATGACTTAGAAATGATTCAAGTTGCCGGACTGGGAATTAGCTATCGAGGCAAACCAATACTTAATGCCGCTGCCGATGTTGTTATCTCTGAACCAAATCTAATGCAGGTGTTGGAGTTCTTGGTTTAGTTAGAGGCGACAGGAGTGTATGTCCGTAACAAGAATTCCCCGAGCCCCAAGCTCCCACAAAGAATCCATCACATCATGAACCTTGGACCTTGGAACCATGGCGCGCACCGCTACCCAATCCTCTTTTTGAAGTGGTGAGATAGTCGGAGATTCCAATCCCGGGGTAAGCAAGCAAGCGGCATCTAGTTCGGATTTCCTAACGTCGTAATCAACCAAAACATACTGTCGAGCTATAACAACACTGCCCACTCTTCGGATTAATGTTTCCGCGCTACTCGAACGTTTTGCACCTTTTCTCTCAATCAAGATTGCTTCACTTTGCAGAATTGGAGCACCAAAAACCTGCAATCCTGCTTGTTTTAAAGTGTTGCCGGTGGAAACTACATCAGCGATTACATCCGCCACTCCAAGTTTGATTGCACCTTCAACCGCGCCATCAAGGTGCACCACTTGGGCGGAGATTGAATTCTCCATAAGGTGTTGATTGACTAAATTAGGGTAAGCGGTGGCAATTCTTTTACCAGCCACACCCCCAACATCCTTAGGTCCGGCGAAATGGAAAGTGCTTTTTCCAAAATCTAGCGACATACTTTCAATCGCATCTGCGCCTGAATCAATCAGTAGATCTCGACCAGTAATTCCAAGGTTGAGCTCTCCGGAGCCAACGTAGATGGCAATATCTCTAGGTCTAAGATAGTAAAACTCAACGCCATTGTTTGGGTCGATAAAAGTTAAATCTCGAGCATCGCTACGTTGACGATAGCCGGCATCCTTCAGAATTTGTGTAGCCGCTTCTGCGAGCGATCCCTTGTTAGGTATGGCCACCTTTAAATTACTATCCACTATTACAACTTTCTATAGATATCTGAAAGAGAGACCCCGCGAGAGATCATCAACACCTGAAGGTGATAGAGCAGCTGGCTTATCTCCAAGGCTAGTGCCTCGTTATCTTCATACTCTCCCGCCATCCAAACCTCTGCTGCTTCCTCCACAATCTTCTTACCAATTGCATGGACGCCAGCATCAAGCAGTTCGACAGTTCGAGAGCCCTCTGCCTTATTGGCGGCCAGAGCCTGAAGCTCTTGCCAGAGGGATTCAAAGGTTTTTTCACTCATTATCGTCAAATTCTACCCTTTGAGTTGCAGGATCGGAGCGTAATTATTTCTCTCCAGTTGCAGCGGTACGTAACTGTTTAATCATTTCAGAGGGATCAGCAGATCTATAGACAGCCGAGCCAGCAACAAAGGTATCTGCACCAGCCAGATATGCCGATCTAATTGTTGTAAGTGAAATTCCGCCATCAACTTGTAACCAGGTGTCTACCAAGCCTTTCTGCTCTAGCCAACGTCTCGCGGTCGCAACCTTTGGCAACATTTCTTCCATAAAGCTCTGACCGCCAAATCCTGGCTCCACCGTCATAACCAAAATCATGTCTATAACATCAAGCAGCTCGTAAATCTCTTCAACTTTTGTGTTTGGCTTAATTGCTAGCCCAGACCTAACCCCGGCATTTCGAATACCCTGCAAAGTTGCTCGAGGATCCCCGCAGGCTTCGAAGTGCACTGTAATGCTTTCAGTATTTGAATCAACATATTTCACGGCGTCCGCATCCGGGTTAGCAATCATTAAATGAACATCCACGGGAAGGACTGATTGTTGAATTATCTCTCGCGAGCGAGCTAAATCAAAAGTAAAATTAGGAACAAACACATTATCCATTACATCGAGATGAAGAAGATCGGCTGTAGCTGCAACACGAGCAATCTCCTGTGGTAGCTCATCAAAATTGGCATTAAGAATACTGGGGCAAATTCGAATCATTTGATTCCCCATTTCTTTTCAGTAATGCCATGAACATCGCATCACAGCCATCTCGGTGCGTCCACAATTGTAGGGTCTGAACCTTCTTAACACCTTCAGCTGATATTGGTTCTAAAGAAAAATCAGAATTCTTTCGCAGAAATGAACGAACTTGGAACTCTGTTTCAGCCTGGTGCGGGCTGCATGTAACATAGGCAATCACACCGTCAGGATTCAGTCTCTGTGCTGCAGCATTCAACAACTCTTCCTGCAATTTGGTGAGGTTGCGCAGGTCTTGCAAAGTTCTGCGCCAACGTACCTCTGGCCTGCGGCGCAACGCCCCTAGTCCGGTGCAGGGTGCATCCAAAAGTATGCGATCAAATTTGCCCAAATTTTCCGGCAGATTACGTCCATCGTGGTTAACAACCTTGCCATGACGAACTACCTGTTGCACCAACTTCGCGCGTTCGGCTGAAATCTCGTTAGCGACAAACTCAGCTCCGCTTTGTGCTAACAAAGCATCTAAATATGCCGCCTTGCCTCCAGGACCGGCACATAGATCCAACCAACGAAGTTGCGGCTGGAAGGTCTCAAACAGTACTTCTACCACCTTTTGTGATCCTAAATCCTGAACCCCAGCACGACGCTCTTTTATAGCCGGTATATCGCCCGGATCACCTAGCGCAGTTGCCGCAACATTTGATCCAACAACAGGCGTGGCACCATATTCGGATAACTCATCTACTGAGCTACGACCGGGCCAGGCAATCAATGTGGGGGCCGCAGCGCTGTTATTAGCGGCAAGGAGTTGTTCTACTTCACTCTCAGATTTTAAAGAGTCCAAATACGAACTAACTATCCACTCCGGATGGGAATGTTTTCTAGAAAGTGCGGAAACAGTATCTGAGGATTTAGCAAGGTCATCAAAAGATATATTGTCGATCTTACGAAGCAGAGCATTGGCAAAGCTACTAGCTGATTTACCTACGACCCGTTTTGCTAACTCAACGCTCTCATTGATTGCGGCATGAGAAGGTATGCGCATCTCCTTTAGTTGATGGACACCCAATCGCAAAACAATCAAAAGTTTGACATCTATTTGTTCAAGTGGGCGATCGCTCACATGGCCAATGAATAGATCATGTCGCCCCTTTAACCTCAGAGACCCATATACCAACTCAGAGGCCAGCGCCTTATCACTCCGAGACATTTGGGAGATCGAAAGAAACTTTGGCAGTAGAAGGTTGCTAAATGCCTCATCACATTCAACCTCTACCAAAACCTCAAATGCAAGCAGCCTTGGGTTGTCAATCCTTCTCATACTTTGTCAACCAAGGGTTCAAAGCGAAGTGATTCTCGATTCTGAACTCCCCGAATCCACTCCTGTGCTGACATTTCCTTCTTGCCTTCAGCTTTAACTCTGATCAACTCTAAAGCGCCTTGACCGCAACAGACCAGAATTTTCTCATCCACCGCTATTTGTCCCGGGGTAAGTTTTTCCAAATTCAACGGACTTCTCTTAGCGCTCACTATTGCAAATTTAGTGCCACGGAAGTAGCTCCAGGTGCCAGGCCAATAGGTAAACGCACGAATTTGTCGGTCCAAATATTCAGCGGATTGATTCCAATCTATCTCGCCGCTTTGTTTAGCAATTTTTGGCGCCAGAGTACTTAAACTCTGTGGTTGCGCGGCTGGGGATAGCCCTGCTTCAACCATACTTACCGCATCAATTAAAGCGGGAACACCAATTTTTGCCAGTTTTTCGAGCAAATTAACGGTGGTATCAGAGTCTTCAATCTTCAATGACTTCTGCGAATAAATGGCGCCTGTATCCAAACCTTCATCAAGCTTGAACACAGTTACTCCCGTTTCCGGATCTCCATTCCAAATGGCATATTGAACCGGTGCGGCTCCTCGCCATCTTGGGAGCAGAGAAAAATGAAGATTTAACCAACCGTACTTGGGCAAAGACAGCTCCCTGGATTTAATTAATCGTCCATAAGCGACGGTAACGACAAGATCAGGAGCAATCTCTGTCAAGCATTGGTTTAGCTCTTCGTGCGTTTTTGGCTTGAAGATTGGAAGCATCGTTGAACCAAGAGATTGGAGAAACGGATTCGGTCTTAACTCTCGGCCCCGACCTGAAATTTTGTCAGGAGAGGTCATTAAACCAACAATCTGATGTTGAGCCGATAACTGCTCCTGGAAATCCTTCAAAACCGTTGAGCCAATCTCGGCTGAAGAGGCGAAAAGAATTTTCAAATTATGCTGCTTAAATATTTAAGCCAAAAGTAGAATGTGGTGAGGTGCGAATCTCTGGTGCCAAACCAACATTTTCAGCCTCCAAGAACCATTCAGAGTTCCTAATCTCTTTCATGGCTTGCTTGCGAAGATCTGGAGGAAGTCGGTCGATAAAAAGAACTCCATTCAAATGATCTGTTTCATGTTGTAAAGCACGTGCCAAAAATTCAGTTCCCTCCACAACAAGTGGTTCACCATGCATATTCCAACCTTTTGCGACCGCACGCATAGCTCGTGGCGTGTCATAGCGTAGTTCCGGAAAAGACAAACACCCTTCTTCACCATCCTGTAATTCATCGCTTAAATCAAGGGTTGGGTTAACTAAATGGCCGAACTCATCATCTACATGCCAAACAAATACCCGCAATGGCACACCAATTTGTGGCGCAGCAAGCCCCGCCCCAGGCGCATCAATCATCGTGTCGGTCAAATCTTTGACCAAATTTCGCAATTCTTTATCAAAATCGACAACCGGGATAGCCGGAGTCGTTAGAACTGGGTCACCAAAGTATCTAATCGGTTGAATTGCCATGCCGCTATCTTACCCGCAGACTAAATATCAATCGGGTCAACACTAACCTTGAACAAATCACGATTTGAGGCGCTTCTCAACTTCTGCAGAGCCTTCAGAGCGGAAAGAACTTCCGGCGCTGCTTCATGCTTAACCTTCAGAAATATCTCACTTCCGTTTTTAGACAGGAATGGTTCGACCACTTGACCAAATTGCTCGTTCATTTTGCTGCGCAAAGCTGAAATACTGCGTGTTTCACCATTGATTTGTACAACGCGCACTGTCGGCGGTAAATGGGTTTCACCTCTATCTCTGTAGCAAGAGTTGAGAAATAACTCAGGTTTCATGGCGGCGATTGACATGGCTATGGGATGTCTAGCATCAAGAGAAACAAACAGGAAAGCTTTGTCGGACATCTGCTCCAGCGTCTGCATCCAGCGATTGAAGGTTTCCTCTTCGGCTCTGATCATGGCACGCGAAATTAAGAAATCACCGTCCAAGAGCACAATCCCGGCGTAGCGACCCTTCGGTTCCATTCCGGAGGTGGCAACCACGATCGCATTTGCAGCTGAAAACTCATTTACCGGTTTGTCTGCAGTACTCAAAAAAATAGGAGTGCCGGGAAAACTTTTACCGAGCTCCTCGACAACACGTTTTGCACCGCTTGTATACATGACTATCTTGTTGGAGTTGCACTCCGCACAATGCCACTCTGTCGTAACGAAATCACATACCTGACATGCCGCTTGCGACCTTGTCCTTAATACGAGAGGAGATCCACACTCGCAGCGAGCTCGGTTTTTACACTTATGACAGCAAAATCCTGCTGAAAACTCTTTGCCTGCAACTGAAACCAGGACGTTGCCCAAATTTAAACCCGCTCGAACTGTCGAGTGGTAGGTATTTGGATGGCTGGAAATTGCTGGACGATTCCCTCGAAACCAAGAGCGATGTTTCACCATCGATATCCAACCCAAATCGACAAGTCGCCACAGTTCTAATGAGGCAGAACTTGCACAGAACACTATGTCCGCCGCTTCCGCCTCACTGCGCAATAGGGCAACATCTCTCGCATTCCAATAAGGGGCTCTTCTTTCATGCATGTGGGGCGAATACTCATCCAACATAATGATTTTCACTAAATCACGGATCGGAGCAAAGACGCTATTGCGCAAGCCGAGAACTATCAAAGATTGTTCGCTAAGTATTCGTTGAGCATTTAACCTTTGCTGTGCAACTCCAAGGTGCGATCCATATTCAACCACTCGTTCAATAAGGGTTTCTGGGAGTAATCCCTTTAAAAGCGGTAACTCTTTCTCTGTTGGAAGAATCACCAACACGGTACCTTGCTTGGACTCCTGATTTAGCATTGACGCGATATGCGATAGCGGACTAGTACCAATGCTGGCTAGATGAAACTCTCTGCGAATCTTGCTTTTAATGGGTGAATCTTTGAATGGACCACCGATGACAGTCTGATTTTTTGTCACTGCGTTGTTAAGTGAGTTACAGAGCAAAGAGATGTAATTGGTGGCATAGCGTTGTGCCACCTTTTCAATATAGGAAATTTGGTTCTGCGATACTCCGTTGGCTACCAAAACTCGCTGCACATATTTCAGATTATTCTGGGTGGGTTCCTTTACGGATATGACCACGCCGGTTTTTGTCGTGTCGCGGAACGGCACTGAAACAAAAGAGCCGATAGTCACTAAATCTGCAAGATCCGATCCAACAAAATACGAATACGGTTGTTCTAGGTGAAACACCCCGGTATCTACCGCTATTTCCACCTGCTTAACAGGAGTTCGAGTCGAATGAATAGAATTGTTGTTATTGCTAGCTTTCTGCCGCTTAAGATTAAGTGGCTTTATCTCTGCCACAACTTAACTAACCTTTTACCGCAGCTTGTAAAGCAGAAACCCGATCCAACTTCTCCCAAGTGAAATCGGCTAGCTCTCGGCCAAAGTGACCATATGCGCTAGTGGCTGAGTAGATTGGTCGAAGCAATTTTAGATCGTTAATGATTGCCGCAGGGCGTAGATCAAAGCTAGCCAAAACCGCATCAGAAATTTGTGAGACCGGAACCTTCTCGGTTCCGAAGGTTTCTACAAACAATCCAACAGGCTGCGCTTTTCCAATGGCGTACGCAACTTGCACCTCACATCGCGTTGCTAATCCCGCGGCTACTACGTTTTTGGCTACCCAACGCATGGCATAAGCCGCAGATCTATCTACTTTTGATGGATCCTTGCCGCTAAAGGCACCTCCGCCATGACGCGCCATTCCCCCGTATGTATCAACAATAATCTTTCTACCTGTCAATCCAGCATCCCCCATCGGTCCACCAATTACAAAGCGACCGGTTGGATTAACCAATATCCGCATATCTGTGGTTGAAACATCAAATGATTCAATTACTGGCTCGATAACATGTCTGATCACATCTGGAGTTAGGGTCTTATCAAGATTTACATCGGCAGCATGTTGGGATGAAATTACCACGGTGTCCAAGCGCACCGCTCTATCACCGTCATACTCAATAGTTACTTGAGTCTTTCCATCCGGTCTTAAATATCCTAGGGATCCATTTTTGCGAACTTCAGAGAGCTTTTGCGCCAATCTATGGGCCATCGCAATAGGAAGCGGCATTAACTCCTTGGTATCACTAGTTGCATATCCAAACATCAATCCTTGATCACCAGCGCCTTGCAGATCATAAGGATCCTTAGATTTTGTCAATCTCTCTTCAACTGCGTGATCTACACCGGCAGCAATGTCCTGAGATTGTTGACCAATAGAGATTGAGACTCCACAACTATTGCCATCGAAGCCTTTATCAGAGCTGTCATATCCGATATTCAATACGGTTTGACGTACCAGTTCATTTACATCAGCATATCCGTCAGTTGTAACCTCGCCCGCCACGTGAACCTGACCGGTGGTAATCAAGGTTTCACAAGCAACCCGGCTCTTTGCGTCTTGTGCGAGCAGTGAATCGAGTACCGCATCCGAAATAGCATCGGCAATCTTGTCTGGATGGCCCTCAGTTACCGATTCGGAGGTAAAAAGTCGCTTAGCCACTCACTGTCTCCAACCTGCTTGCTACATTGGACACAATCGCTTTCGCAACTTCAAACTTGCTGACATTTTCAAAGCTTTCAAAGGATAAATCGCTCTTTAACAATAAACCGGAAGTAGCATCCTCACCGAAAATCCGCCCCTCAGATACATTGTTAACAAAAAGCAAATCTGCTCCTTTTCGCTGCAATTTATCTGCTCCAAGCTGTGCAAAGTTTTCAGCGGTTTCGGCGGCAAATGCAACAACGACTTGATTCTGTCGCTTCTTCTCTTTGACCTGAGCCAAAATGTCCTCGTTTTGCAATAAAGCGATACTTTGCAACTTATCCTTTTTTATCTTCCCTGAGGCGATGTTTTCCGGACGCGCATCAGCAACCGCTGCGCTCATAACTAAACAATCATGCTGTGGAAGTTCTGATAAGACCGCGTCTTTCATTTGGGATGCGGTTTCAACCTTTATAACCCCAGCACCTTCCAAATCAAAATAATCAGTATTTCCTGCAATTACCGTAACCTCTGCGCCAGCTCGCAAAGCTTCATAAGCGATTGCTAATCCTTGTTTTCCACTAGATCGATTACCGATATATCTAACCGGATCAATCGGCTCGATGGTTCCTCCTGCTGTAATGAGAATCCTCCGGCCTAGAAGTTGGTCGCTACTTTGGGAAACAGTAAGTACCTCTTTGAGAATAGTTGCGGTCTCAGGAAATCTTCCGATCCCAGAATCTTTACCAGTTAATCTGCCGACCTCTGGCTCTAAAACCACAAATCCACGTGAACGAAGAATTTCGACATTGGCCACCGTTGCTGGGTTTAACCACATCTGCGGATGCATAGCTGGAACCAATATTTTTGGACAGCTGGCCGCTAGCACCGTTGTTGTTAGTAGATCATCAGCACGCCCCTGTGCCAGACGTGAAAGTAAATCCGCGGTCGCGGGCGCAATAACTATTACATCCGCTTTATCGGCAACAGATATATGAGAAACATCTGCGCTGCTTTCCCAAACATTTGTGTATACATTTCTGCCCGACAACGCCTGCCAAGTGGCTTTGCCGACAAAATTCAACGCAGATTGAGTGGGAATTACCGTCACTAAAAAACCATGATCTTGCAACCGTCGCAATAGCTCACAAGCTTTGTATGCTGCGATGCCAGCGCTTACCCCCAAAACCACCTCGCGGCCGCGGGGAAAAACTATCGGCGCGTTACTCATAATCGAGATTTAGCTTTGTGGCTCCAGATTCTCGATCGTAAGTAATCCATCATTTATCTCTCGCATAGCAATTGAAAGTGGCTTCTCATGCACATGTGTTTCAACTAATGGACCTACGTATTCGAGTAATCCTTCACCAAGTTGTGAGTAGTAAGCATTGATTTGACGGGCGCGCTTAGCTGCATAAAGCACCAATGAGTACTTAGAGCCACTCTTATCCAATAGTTCATCGATAGGTGGGTTAGTAATTCCATCTAGTGTTGCCACGCTAACTCCTTCGTCAAAGTTGAAAAATCTTCACAAACCTGAAGGCCTTCGGGTCCTATGAGGTCGCCAAGGATACCAGTGCGGCAATCACATCTTCGACTCGATGATTGGTGAGAACATGGTCAAACTCCCCCTTGGCAGCCATTTCAGAGCGAGCCAACGCCAAACGAGCGGCAATTCGCTCAGGAGAGTCGGTGCCTCTATTGGTGATACGAGATTCCAACTCTGACATTGAAGGCGGTTGCAGAAATACCATCACAGCTTCAGGCATTGCCCTCTTTACCTGTCTGGCGCCATCAATCTCAATTTCCAATAGAACATTCAAGCCATCTTCTAGAGCCCGAATAACTGGTTCACGTGGTGTGCCATATCGCGCTCCTGCAAAATCAGCCCACTCCAAGAAGACATTCTCATCAATCATTTTTTGGAAGGTTGCGTCATCAACAAAATGATAGGCAACTCCATCCAGCTCGCCGATTCTTGGCTTACGTGTTGTAGCAGAGACTGAGAAATAGAAGTGATCTTGTTTTTTTAGCTCTACAACGATTGTACTTTTACCGACACCGCCGGGCCCGGACAGTACTATCAATTTTCCCTTGTTATTCATGAATCTTCCTTAAGAATCTTAAGCAAGGATTCGTATTGAGATTTACCAACACCTTGCACCCGTCTCGTGGGCGAGATTCCCGCTCGTTCCATGACACTAATTGCTCTAATTTCTCCAAAGCCAGGCAGGCTAATTAACAGCTCCTTAACCCGCAGTTTTCTAATTGAAGGATCCTCGCTGGCGAAGGCATCTTTCCAGCTTTTTCTTCCTATCTTAATTTCATTTTTGAAAGCTGCCCGAACCTTACGAGACTCTGCTGCAAGGGCCAGAGCGTGACGCCGCTGCTCATCAGTTAGTAATGGCGGTTTGCTCATCCCCCAATTAAATCAACTTATTGCAAAGAAGAGAAAATTGCTGAGGCTGCCAAAGTAGGGTTATCAGCCTGAGTGATAGGTCGTCCTATGACTACATAGTTCGCACCTGCAGATATCGCCGCTTTAGGGGTTGCAATCCTTTTTTGGTCATCGGAGTTTGTGGAATCTGCGTTTGAGGGCCTTACTCCAGGCGTAATCAACACTGTTTCTGGACCTACAGCCGATCTAATACTTTCAACTTCAAGTGGAGAACAAACAATTGCCCGCGCACCATTAATAACAGCATTTTTGGCTAATGCAACAGCCAGATCTAATGGTTGCGGTGGTAACCCCATTCTCTCCAACTCATCCTCATCTAAAGAGGTAAGAACTGTTACGGCGGTGATCAATGTTTTAGGCAAGGCAGCAGCTGCACCACTAATCATCGCTGCTCCGCCAGCAGCATGAACAGTAAGAAATTCCGGAGCCAGTTTCTCAATTGTTTTGGCTGCTTTTGAAACAGTATTTGGGATATCGTGCAACTTTAAGTCTAGGAATATTCTTACTCCTGGAAACTGATTCTGAATCTCTGAAACGCCCTGCGCACCCTGTGCTAAGAAAAACTCTAACCCAAGCTTGTAGACGCCAACATATTGCGAAGTCTGCTCAATGAACTGAATAACACTGGAAATCTCCTCAGTATCACAAGCCAAAATAATTGGTGAGGATTTATTCATGCGCCACACCTATCGCCTCTGACACAGAATTAAACCCTCTATCTTGCAACAATGATTGCAGCTCTGTTTTCACTTTGATGGCGGCACTGGGATTTCCAAAGGTTGCGGTCCCAACAGATACCGCACTTGCGCCAGCAAATATCATCTCTAATGCATCTTTACCTGAAGTTACGCCACCCATGCCAAGTATCGGAACGTTCTTAAATGCGGAGTGAACCTGGTAAATCGCTCGTACCGCCACCGGTCTGATTGCAGGTCCCGAGAGCCCACCAGTCTTACCAGCCAACTTTGGTTTCTGAGTGTCTATATCTATAACCATGCCAAGTAGGGTGTTTATCAAAGCTAAACCATCTGCTCCTGCAGAAATAACTTCGCCTGCAATGCTTACGATATCCGTGACATCTGGCGAGAGCTTGGCAATTATTGGAAGTTCACCGCCAATGTTGCGCCTTACTGCGTCAATCACAGCTCTTGAAGCAACAGGATCGCAGGAAAATACTAGGCCGCGATTTTCTACATTAGGACAGGAAATATTCACCTCAATCCCGCTTATTCCAGGCACTAAACGCAACCTACGGGCAAGAGATGCGTACTCTTCAACAGTTTCTCCTGAGATCGAGACAATAACTTTTGCTTTATTTGCCAACAACCAAGGAATGTCATCAGATAGAAATTGGTCGATGCCTGGGCCTTGTAATCCAATTGAGTTGAGCATGCCGCTTGGCGTCTCTGCCATTCTTGGGGTCGCTCTTCCGGATCTAGGTTTCAACGCGATTGATTTAGTGACTACCGCACCTAATTCCGAAAGCGGAAAGAATTGCGCCAATTCCTTGCCGGAACCGGCACAGCCGCTGGCGGTAAATACCGGCGACTCAAATACTTTGTGTCCGAATTTTGCGCTCAGATCAAAGCCTTGGGATTGCATTCTCAACTCGCCCCCCAAGTTCCCTCTGGGATTGTTCGGGAAGAGTTCCAGATAACCTTTGCACCATCCATCACCGGTCCATCGATGCATGATCTAGTCATCTTGATGACATCATTTTCATCCTTCACAGGCAAGACACATGTCATACAAACACCGATTCCGCACGCCATCGATTCTTCTACTGCACATTGATGCACCAAATTGTGCTTACTAGCAATCGCATCAACTGCAGCAAGCATCGGCATCGGTCCACAGCTGTATATGATTTCTGACTGATACTTGCTAATGAGATCTGGCATAGCATCAGTTACTCGACCTTTAACACCAGCGCTGCCATCCTCAGTGGTTACAGTTAATGAGTTAACAGAGCGTTTGCCCTCTAGAGGTGCATAAATCTTGCCCGCACTCGAGGCGCCCAAAACCATGTCAACACGACAACCGCGCTCCTTTAAAACCTCAGCCAAACCAAACAAAGGCGCTGATCCATATCCGCCGCCAATCAATAACGCATTAACAGGTTCGGTTGGTATGCCGAAGTGAGTTCCAAGGGGTGCAACCATGTTCACATGGTCATGGATTTGTAATCCGGTTAACCATTTACTTCCCTGTCCATGTGGCGCTACTACCAGTTCAATTGTTCCCCCGTACTGCCCTCGGTCACTCGAGCGGTAAATTGCAAAGGCGCGGCGTAGCACCATAGAAGAGTTTGTTCCACCAACTGAAATGGCTACAAAGTTTCCTGGTCGGGCATGTGTTGCCATATCCCCTACCGCAAAAACCATGTGGTGATACGCGCCGACCTTTTTGTTCGAGATGATTTCAACATCTTTTTGCAACGCTCGTCTATTTATCTTGTTCATCCCTGATGCCAACTTTGAATGCTTTGTGCCGTCAATTTCCCTTGCTGCAACTCGCGAATTCCTTCCACCGCAGCTTTGCACGCCGCCACAGTGGTTATACATGGAACTCCGCGTTGCACCGCTGCGGTTCGAATTAGGCGACCATCTCGCTGCGCACCTCGACCAAAGGGGGTATTTATAACCAAAGAAATTTCATTTCTATTGATCAGATCAACAGCTGATTCGCAGGACGGGTCAATCTCCTTATCTGAATGTTTTCCAACTAAATTGGTTTGCACCCCAGATTTGGCTAAGAATGAATGGGTTCCTGAGGTTGCAAATAACTTAAAGCCAAGAGCTGCCAGTGATTGCACTGCCGGTAAAGCATCCTCTTTATCTTTATCTGAAAGTGAAATAAAAATTGAACCTTGGCTCGGCAAGGGACCGAAAGCCGCAATCTGACTCTTAGCAAAAGCGGCACCGAAGCTTTCCGCTATGCCCATAACCTCTCCAGTCGACTTCATCTCTGGACCTAAAACAGAGTCAACGCCCTGTCCATCAATACGTCGAAACCTATTCCAGGGAAGAACAGCTTCCTTGACCGAGATGCCAGATGCAATACCAATTTTGACATTGGGAATAATTCCCTTGTTGCGCAAATTGGCAAGACTTTCTCCGCTTGCAATCAATGCCGCAGCCTTTGCCACTTGAACTCCAGTTGCCTTACTTACAAAAGGAACGGTGCGCGATGCCCTGGGGTTTGCTTCAATTACATACAGTTTCCCTTTGGAAATCGCGAACTGGATATTAATTAACCCTCTTACCCCAATTTCTGCGGCCAAGCTTTGAGCAGCTGAAAAAATCTCATCCTGAAAAGTGGCCGAGATGCTCTGGGGTGGAATTACGCAGGCTGAATCTCCTGAATGAACCCCCGCTTCTTCTACATGCTCCATAATGCCGGCTAGATAAAGTTCTACGCCATCATACAAAGCATCTACATCTATCTCGGTCGCGTCATCAAGAAACTTATCTATCAAAACTGGGTGCTCTGGATTGATTTGTGTAGCAATCTCAATGAACTCCGCAAGAGAGCTGTCATCATAAACAATCTGCATACCACGCCCTCCTAGCACAAATGAGGGTCGCACTAATACCGGATAACCAATTTTGGTAGCTACTGACAACGCTTCAGCAAAGGAGAAAGCGGTGCCAAACTCGGGAGCAAGCAACTTGGTCTTTGTTAGAACCGCTCCGAACTCTCCACGATCCTCTGCCATAGAGATAGCTTGCGGTGAAGTTCCTAAAATCTTCACGCCGGCACGTTGCAAACCAGCAGCCAATCCCAAAGGGGTCTGTCCGCCAAGTTGCACAATCATTCCAGCAACTGGACCCGCATTGGTTTCCGCACGATAAATCTCCAGCACATCCTCCAAAGTGAGGGGCTCGAAATACAAGCGATCGGAGGTGTCGTAATCTGTAGAAACAGTTTCAGGGTTGCAATTAATCATTATGGTTTCAAATCCCGCCTTACTTAAGGCGAAACAGGCATGAACGCAGGAGTAATCAAATTCAATACCTTGACCAATGCGATTAGGACCGCTGCCTAAAATGATAATCGCCGGTTTTGTTCTGGGCTTAACCTCTGTTTCTAAATCATAGGTCGAGTAATGATAAGGCGTAAACGCTTCAAACTCACCAGCACAGGTATCGACAGTCTTATAGACCGGGAGAACATTTAATTGAGCCCGCTTCATTGATACCTCGGCAGCATCAGTATCACGTAACTCAGCTATTTGAATATCAGAAAAACCCATCTGCTTTGCTGATCTCAGCAATTTTGCATCAAGTTCAGAAGCATTCTTCACAACGTTAGCCATTTGATTTATCTCAAAAATCTGTTGGAGAAACCACGGATCTATGCCGCACAATTGATTAACCTCAGTAATACTCGCTCCGAGTTGTAGGAGCTTCTGTACCTGAACAAGTCGATTCTCTGTGGGGACTTTGATCGCTTCCATCAATTCAGCTTTGGTTTCAGAAAACTTCCAAGTAAATGTAGAACCCTTCTTCTCTAAGGAGCGCATGGCTTTCTGCAAAGCCTCTGGGAATGATCTTCCAAAGGCCATCGCTTCACCAACACTTTTCATAGTTGTGGTGAGACGAGGATCGGCCTCGGGAAATTTCTCAAATGCAAATCGCGGAATTTTCACAACAATGTAATCAAGGGTTGGCTCAAATGATGCAGGAGTTTTCCTGGTGATATCGTTAGGAATTTCATCCAATGAATAACCGATAGCCAATTTAGTTGCGATCTTGGCAATCGGAAAACCTGTGGCTTTAGAAGCTAACGCACTACTTCTAGACACCCTCGGATTCATCTCGATTACGACGATTCGACCATTTTCTGGATTGACTGCAAATTGGATATTGCAACCACCTGTCGCAACTCCAACTTCACGAATAATGTTTATACTTAAATCCCGCAGATTTTGAAACTCCACATCGGTAAGTGTTAGAGCGGGAGCTACGGTAATTGAATCTCCGGTGTGGACTCCCATCGGATCAAAGTTCTCAATACTGCAAACAATCACAACATTGTCATGATTGTCACGCATCACTTCAAGCTCATACTCTTTCCAGCCAATGATCGACTCTTCTAATAGAACTTCCTGCACCGGGCTGTAGCGCAACCCTGCACCGGCGATTAACTCCAATTCATCTCGGTTATGAGCGATGCCGCTACCTAATCCACCCATGGTGAATGATGGTCGGACGACAACTGGGTAGTTAAGTTGCTCAACCGCAGCGAAACAATCCTGCATGGTGTGACAAATGATGGATCTTGCCGACTCCCCGCCAACCTTTTCGACGATGGCACGGAACTCTTCCCGATTCTCTCCTCGTCTGATTGCTGCAACATCAGCACCAATCAACTTGGTGTTGTACTTTTCTAAGATGCCGTTGTTATGCAAGGCAATTGCCGCATTAAGTGCGGTCTGGCCACCCAAGGTTGCCAAAATTGCAGATGGTTTCTCCTTTGCAATTACCTCTTCTAAAAACTCAGGGGTAATCGGTTCGATGTATGTTGCATCGGCAAATTCGGGGTCGGTCATGATTGTTGCCGGATTAGAGTTAACAAGAATTACCCGTATGCCCTCCGATTTCAGTACCCGGCATGCCTGAGTTCCTGAATAATCAAACTCACATGCCTGACCAATCACAATCGGTCCACTTCCAATTACCAAAACACTCTCGATTGATCTATCTCTTGGCATGTTGCTCCAATAACTTATAGAAATCATCAAAGAGATAATTCGCATCATGTGGTCCAGCGGCTGCTTCTGGATGATATTGAACTGAGAATGCCGGTGCTTCTAGTAATTTCAAACCTTCTACAACATTGTCATTGAGGCAAACATGAGTAACGACGCCTTTTCCATACGGAGTTTCAAAACTTCCCTCCAAAGGTGCAGCCACAGCAAATCCATGATTTTGAGCGGTTATCTCAACTCTATTGGTGGAGCGATTCATTACCGGTTGATTAATACCGCGATGTCCAAATCTCAACTTATATGTTTTCAAACCAATAGCTCGCCCTAAAATCTGATGACCGAAACAAATACCGAAGATTGGAAGATGATCAGCCAGTGCATTTTGCACTAATTTGACCACATCATCCATGGTTGCTGGATCTCCCGGACCATTTGAAAGGAATAAACCATCGAAACCTTGATCCTTGATGTACTGATAGGTGGTTCCAGCTGGAACGGTATGGACCTCTATGCCTCGTTCAGCCATATTCCGTGGTGTCGCGGCTTTAATACCTAAATCAATTGCGGCAACTTTAAATCTCGGAGCGATAAGAGGTTGCACCACATAGCTCTCAGGAGTAGTCACATCCTCAACCAGGTAGGAGCCCGACATTTCTTGGCCACCACGCACCTTCGTCAACATTTCATCGGCAGAAAGTTTGGTGTTCGAGAAGATTCCTACCCGCATTGCACCTTTGTCACGAAGATGCAAGGTTAAAGCCCGCGTATCAATGCCTTTGATTCCAACTACTTTATTGGCAATTAGATCCTCTTCTAAACTTCTTTCCGATCGCCAATTGGATACGACTGAAGATGGATTGCGCACTACAAATCCGCTAACCCAAATCCGCCGTGATTCCTCATCAGTTGAATTCATTCCGGTATTGCCGATGTGAGGAGCGGTCATAATTACAACCTGCTTGTAATATGAAGGATCGGTTAAAGTTTCTTGGTAACCAGTCATTCCGGTCGAAAAAACCGCCTCGCCGAAAGCTTCACCATGCGACGCCCAAGGCTCCCCTTCAAAGATTCGGCCATCATCAAGGACTAAATAAGCGGTGCTCAATTAACCCCCCGTTCAAATACCAGTGCGCCATTATGGAAGCTCTTCTCAACAACTACTGGCAACTCCATGCCGGCAAATGGTGTGTTTTTGCTCTTAGAGCGTAGTCCTCTGGTATCGACGATCCACTTTGCTGATAAATCAACCAGGGCTAAATTCGCCTTTTGGCCAATCTTCAAACTGCCATGATCTTGATATCTGCCAATTTGGGCCGGGTTCACAGACATCTTCTCGATCAATTGAGAAAAGGAAATTAATCCAGTTTCAACCATTGTCATATATGCAACAGAAAGCGCAGTTTCCAGGCCAATCATTCCGAAAGCTGCAGCGCCCCATTCACAATCCTTTGCTTCTTGTGGATGAGGAGCATGATCTGTCGCAATGATGTCAATGGTCCCATCTGCTAATCCTTCTCTCAAAGCCATAACATCCGTATGAGTTCGCAAAGGCGGATTTACTTTATATACCGAGTCATAGCTTCTAGCTAATTCATCAGTAAGTATTAGATGATGAGGAGTTACTTCCGCTGTGACTTTAACCCCTTTAGCTTTGGCGGCGCGAATGAGCTCAACCCCGCCTTTGGTCGTGACATGACAAATATGAAGACGACTACCAACATGCTCGGTAAGCAGGATATCTCTAGCGATGATTGCTTCTTCTGCCACCGCCGGCCAGCCCTTTAAACCAAGAATGCTCGAAATCTCACCCTCATTCATTTGAGAGTTTTCCGTCAACCGTGGATCCTGTGCATGTTGAGCAATTACGCCATCAAATAGTTTTACATACTCAAGGGCACGTCGCATAACGAGTGGATCTGCAACACAATGTCCATCGTCGCTAAAAATTCTCACCTTTGCTTCGGAGAGGTTCATAGCTGACAACTCGGCAAGTTGCTGTCCTGATTGGCCGATAGTGACAGCGCCAATTGGAAATACATCACAAAGTTTATGAGCTTTACCTAAGCGATATACCTGCTCCACCACCCCCGCAGTATCTGCAACCGGCAAAGTATTTGGCATGGCTGATATCGCTGTGTAACCGCCAGCTACCGCAGCTAACGCGCCAGTCAAAACTGTCTCTGCATCTTCTCTGCCGGGTTCACGTAGATGTGTATGTAAATCAACCAATCCGGGAATGACGGTCAAACCTTTGGCGTCTATCACAGTAGGTTTGTAATCACCACCAAAACTTTCCACCAGGCAGCCAGCTTCAATCTTGATTTCAATCTCATTTGCCATGCTATCGAGGGCATTTATTAGGTGAAAAGAATTCATTTAATTTGCTCCATATGGCTAGTCAAATCCTTGCTAGTTGCTCCACCGATTAAGAGATAAAGAACCGCCATGCGGACGCTAACACCGTTGGTCACCTGCTCCACAATTACTGAACGTTCAGAATCGGCGCTTTCAGCGGTGATTTCCAATCCCCGATTCATCGGGCCAGGGTGCATGATTATTGCTGTCTTCTTTAATTTGCTCATCCGGTCGTAACTTAAACCAAAGCCACGTGAGTACTCTCGTTCGCTTGGAAAAAAGAGATCCTCCATGCGCTCACGCTGTACCCGAAGCATCATTACTACATCCAAAGATTCGAGCACCGAATCCAAATCATAGGAGATTTCGCAGCCCCAATTCTCAACGCCAACGGGCAATAATGTTGGAGGTGCAACCAGCACTACCATCGCGCCAAGCTTTTGCAGCAAGAGCACATTTGAGCGAGCCACTCTGGAATGTAGAACATCTCCGACAATACCCACTCTGATATCAGAGAGATCTCCTGCGTCATTTTTGAGATGCCGTCGAATAGTGAACGCATCAAGCAAAGCTTGAGTTGGATGTTCATGGGTTCCATCACCGGCGTTGATGACAGCAGCATCGATCCAGTTTTGATTTGCCAATCTATGTGCAGCGCCCGAAGCGCCGTGTCTAATGATTACCGCATCCGCCCCCATGGCTTGCAGGGTCAGCGCCGTATCCTTCAAGGTTTCGCCTTTACTCAAACTGGACCCTTTAGCTGCAAAATTTATAACATCAGCAGAAAGTCGCTTGGCGGCCGCTTCGAATGAAATTCTAGTTCGTGTCGAATCTTCGAAAAAAAGATTTACTACTGTTCGTCCGCGCAATGTTGGAAATTTCTTGATTCCGGATTCGGAGAGATCAGAGAGAGTTTTAGCGGTATCAAGTACCTCAACCGCTTCGGCAGCACTTAAATCATTAATGGATAAGAGATTCTTCATTTGGCATCACGCCCCTCAATCAAAACCTCATCGACCCCATCGCATTCAACAAGGTGGACCTTTACCAACTCAATCTTCGAGGTGGGTAGATTCTTGCCGACATAATCAGCACGTATCGGCAGTTCGCGATGTCCGCGATCAATCAGAACCGCTAACTGAACAGTTTTCGGGCGCCCTACTTCATTGACAGCATCAAGAGCAGCGCGGATGGTTCGGCCGGAGTAGAAGACATCATCAATCAAAACCACATCTCTGCCATCGATACCACCTGTAGGTATAACTGTTGGAAGTAGATTTCGAGGCGCACGCATTCGCAAATCATCACGATACATAGTGATATCGAGTACGCCGGCGCTAATCTGCGAGGATTCAATACTCGAGATATCGGATGCAATTCGTTCGGCGAGATGAACACCGCGGGTTGGAATTCCGAGCAAAACTAGATTGCTTGAACCTTGATTTTTTTCCAGGATTTCATGGGAAATACGTTTTAATCCACGCGCTATATCGGCCGCATTTAAGACAACGCTCATTACATTCTCCTTCGCCGCCTCACTGGACGGATCGTTAAAGGTTGGGCGAACCTTAGCACCTCACTCTGTGGATAGGCGCTAAGCTGCAAATCGCAGAGAATCTACCCTGTCGGAATGAACACCCCGCCTGAAATAGCCGCACGTCTCCGGCAGATAAGACGCCAGCAAAATCTCACCCTAAAGCAGGTGGAAATCAAGTCCCGAGGCCAATGGAAAGCGGTGGTAGTTGGCTCCTATGAAAGAGGCAGTCGAACCCTGAGTGTTCTAAAAGCACAGCAACTTTGTGAATTTTATGGAATTCCTATCTCTCAACTTTTCATAGAGACAAATACTAAGAGCCAACCCTCACCCGATTTCTTGTGGCGCATTGATCTACGAAAATTAAGGGGGCTCCAGAGCAATCCAGATCAATTCTCGCATCAAATTTTCAATTTTCTTCAGCAGATTGTTGCTAAGCGAGATGACTGGAATGGCGAAGTTCTAACGATTCGAAGAAGTGATCACGAAATTCTGACATTAATCACAACAAAGGAAATTTCAGAGCTTCGCCAGGCCTTGATAAACAGAGAGTTATTGCTAAAGAGCTAGATCAGCCCTAATATCAACAATCTTGCTCAAAACACCATTGATGTACTTGCTTGAATCATCTGTCGATAAAGTTTGTGCTAGCTGGACCGCTTCATCGATAACTACCGCGACAGGCACCTCTGAGGACCACAACAATTCATAAATCGCTAGCCGAAGTATGTTTCGATCAACTACTGGCATGCGATCCATGTCCCAACCTTGTGAGTATGTGACAATGAGTTCATCAATTTTGCGACGATGTGACTCAACTCCACTAACCAAATCTTTAGTGAATTCACGGACCGGTAGATCCAACTCATTCTCACGAAGCTGAAGAATCTCTAGAGCGGCACCCTTGCGAATATCGCTTTCATACAAGAAATCCAGCGCGGCTTTTCGAGCTTTTGAACGAGCGCTCACCTAGTTGGCGCGTCCTAGATAATCACCGGTTCGGGTGTCAACCAAAACCACTTCATCCTGCTTAATAAACAAGGGCACCTGAATTGTGATGCCTGTTTCCAAGGTTGCCGGTTTGCTTCCTGCTGAGGAGCGGTCGCCCTGGAGTCCTGGTTCGGTGTATGTGATCTTGAGGGGAACATTGGCAGGTAACTCAACATACAACGGGTTGCCCTCATGGACAGCGACAATCGCATCGGTATTTTCCAACATGTAATTGGCTGCATCGCCAACTGTTTCCGGCGAGATTGAAATCTGATCGTAAGTTGTCGAGTCCATAAAAACAAAACCGGTTGTGTCTTTGTATAAAAACTGCATGTCGCGTTTTTCCAGAATTGCGACATCAACCTTAACGCCGGCATTGAAGGTTTTTTCAACAACTTTTCCAGAGAGAACATTTTTCAACTTAGTTCTTACAAAAGCGGGGCCCTTGCCTGGTTTTACATGTTGGAAATCAACTACATTCCAAAGTTGACCCTCTATGTCCAAAGTCATGCCGTTTTTAAGATCGTTAGTGGTAGCCATGAGGCGGAAGGTTACACTTTAACTAGCCGCTTTAACTAATTTTTGAGCAGATCCCGCATTGCTTGCATTGCTAAACGATAGGAATTAACCCCAAATCCGGCGATAGTTCCGTTGACTACCCCTGAAATCACAGAGGTATGACGAAACTCTTCTCGGGATAGTGGATTTGATAAATGCACTTCAATACATGGAGCTTTAAGCATCACGACCGCATCTCTGATTGCATAAGAATAATGGGTGAAAGCTGCAGGGTTGAAAATAACCGGGATAGATTTATCCGCAGCTCCATGTAGCCACGCAATCAACTCTGATTCATCATTGCTTTGCTTGATTTCAACTTCAAAATTCAGATCTAGAGCCGCCTTCTGCAGCTCTGACACTAATGATTCATATGAAAGATCGCCGTAATAACTTTTTTCGCGAAGATCTAGGCGATCAAGATTTGGGCCATTGAGAATCAGCAATTTCATTTGATAAGTCTACTCCCCGATTTTCTCAAGATATACGTGCTCCAATAAATTAGCATCTATAGAATCCGCTCGATCAGTTTGACCATTCTTACGAAGCGTCACAAACCGCAATCCATTAGCGCTTCGCTTCTTATCACTTTGCATTAGCTGGAAAAGCTCTGGCCAGGCATCTTTAGAGTAAGTGGTGGGTAGATCCAACTCCTTCAAAATTTCGCGATGTCTTGCAACCGTCGCCGAATCCAAATCACATACCTCTGAAGACAACTCCGCTGCAAAAACCATCCCGATTGCCACACACTCACCATGACGTAACTTGTAATCGCAATGCTTTTCGATTGCATGACCCAAGGTGTGGCCGTAATTAAGAATCTCTCTTTCAAAAGATTCCTTGAAATCAGAGGAAACCACCCTTGCTTTCACTGCAACCGCGCGATGAATTAACTCCGGCAGATTAGCTTTCCAATCCCTGTTGCACAGATCGAGAATTTTTGTATCGGATATAAAACCGCATTTCACCACTTCAGCCATTCCCGCTACCAAGTCGCGATCTGACAGGCTATTCAAAAAGTTGATATCAACAAAGACAGCTCGAGGAGAGTAAAAACTGCCAGCGAGATTTTTCCCTGCCTCTAAATTGATACCGGTTTTTCCACCAATTGCCGCATCAACCATCGCCGCCATTGAGGTTGGAACCGCAATCCATTTAACCCCCCGGAGATAAGTGGCAGCTACAAAACCGGCCAAATCTGTAGTGGCACCACCTCCGAGTCCAACAATCCAGCAGTCACGAGTGAAACCTGAATCCGCTAATTTATTCAGTAGTGAGAGTAAAACCTGTCCATCCTTTTGATTCTCACCATCTGGAACCTCACAAATCATCCAATGTTTAGGTAGATCATTTGCAAAATGACGCAATGAGCTGGGCACTACAACCGCAACTTGATTAGAGGATACAAATTCAGGTAAGGCCTTGTTGTAATCTGCAACAAACTCCACCTGATAGTTGATTTCAGCTGCAATCCTTATCGGTTCTTTCATGCAAACTCCCCCATCAACTCCGAAACAACTTCGTTAACCTTCTTGTTGTCTGTAGAAATCGTAATCTTCGCGAGCTTTTCATAGATAGGACGACGCTTTTCCATAAGAGCTATCCATTGCTGACGCGGATTTCCAACCAGTAGCGGACGGTCGCGGTTAAAACCAACTCTGGGCGCAGCATTGGATATGGAAACATCGAGAAAAACCACATCTGACATTCTCTGCAGTTTTGCCTGAACATCGTCATCCAAGACTGAACCACCACCTAGAGCTATAACACCAGTGCGATCTTGCAGTACCTGCAAAACTACAGCTCTTTCAATTTCGCGAAATTGCGCCTCTCCTGAATCAATGAAGATCTCAGCAATGCTCTTACCGGTCTGCTCTTCAATTAATTGGTCAGTATCACAGAAAGGTTGCTCCAACTTCTTCGCCAGATTCTTACCAATTGATGATTTTCCAGCTCCCGGTGGGCCTATTAAGATAATTTGCTTCATAAATCTCAGCAACTACTTGATTGACATATTTTGCAAGTAATTAGCCAGATTTCTAGCGGTTTCCTGAACGCTATCCCCACCAAACTTTTCAGAAAGAGCATCGGCTAGCACCAAAGCAACCATCGCCTCGGCCACAATTCCGGCAGCTGGCACAGCACACACATCTGAACGTTGGTTTATTGCTTTTGCGGCCTCGCCATTTGAGGTATCAATTGTGTCTAGGGCTTTGGGAACTGTTGAGATTGGTTTCATAGCTGCTCGAACTCTAAGCACTTCACCTGTAGTCATTCCGCCTTCGGTTCCACCGGCTCGACCAGAACGACGCTTAATCCTTCCAGTTACATCTCGCTCAATTTCATCATGCGCAACACTGCCTCTGCGGGCAGCGGTTCTAAAACCATCGCCGATCTCAACACCTTTAATTGCCTGAATTCCCATTAAAGCGCCGGCCAACTTGGCATCAATTCTGCGATCCCAGTGCACATGTGATCCAAGTCCAGGTGGTAAACCATAAACCAAAACCTCTACCACTCCACCAAGAGTGTCCCCACTGGAGTGCGCGTCATTAATTTCGGCAATCATTGCCTTTGAAACCTCATCATCGGCACACCGCACATCATTTGAATCTATGCGGGCCTTATCTGAGTACTCTGGAAGCAAATAATTCTCCGGCATTGTCACTGAACCAATCGATACAACATGACTCAGCAGTTCAATTCCAGCTACTTGCTTTAAGTAGGCTCGCGCCACAGCACCCAAGGCCACTCTGGCCGCGGTTTCACGTGCCGATGCTCGCTCTAAGATTGGTCTTGCATCTGCGAAATCATATTTCTGCATTCCAACTAAATCTGCATGTCCAGGACGTGGTCGAGTCAAGGGGGCATTTCTTCCTAAATTTGCAATCTCCTCTTCAGAGACTGGATCGGCTGACATCACCTTTTCCCATTTAGGCCACTCTGAGTTTGCGATTTCAATTGCAACCGGTCCTCCCTGAGTAAGACCATGTCTAATTCCACCAATTATTGTCACCTTGTCAGCTTCAAAATTCTGCCTAGCTCCGCGGCCAAATCCCAAACGACGACGACGGAGGTCTTCGTCAATATCAGCGGTAGTAATGCCAACTGATGCTGGCATGCCCTCCAAGATTGCAACCAATGCCGGGCCATGAGATTCCCCTGCGGTTAACCAACGCATTAGACAAGTATCGCAGATAAACTCGATTGGAGGGGCGATTATTAGATTACCCACCATAGGGCAACACCCAGGAAAAGATGTGGCGCAAAAGCAACTCTAAATCCGGCGCATAAAGGGAATTTTCTTTTATACACCAGGATGTAAATGGCAGCTGAACTCCATCCCAGGAAATTCGCCACCACTAGATCAGCAAACCCACTGGCCTCAACCCCTATATACATCCCGAGAAGGAAGGAGAGCCTTACATCGCCAAAACCAATTGCACCCTGAGTTAAAGAGAAGATCAGCAAATACAGCGAAAGATTGAGAATCGCGAACTTTAACTGATTCCAATTAACCAATGGCGCTAGAGATAATATTGCCAGCAATAGGTTTGATTTTCTTATCTTCAGAGTTTTTACATCTCTTGCACTTAGCCATAATGCACAGATGAGAAAATGGATTAAAACCATTGGCAAACGCTATAAAGTCCAACTCTCATGAGGAGGAACAATCCACAACAAAGCTCGGGCTAAACGAAATTCTTTTGTTGCAACTCTTCTAAAAGCAATCTATATAGCCATGATGAATCGAAGCTTTTTCCAGTCATCAATGCCACCTGTGGAATCGCCTGCGCGCAGAGTAGCTCCAATCCAGTTATAGCCTCCCCGCCTCTTGTTCGCTGCAATTTGGTTAAAGCTGGCGGCCAGGGAGAGTAAATCGCATCTATCAACATGGGTGACTCAGGTAAATCATTTGAAATTCCAACGACACCAGAATGCGGCACAGTATTAATGAGTAAATCAACCTCAGTAAAGTCAGAAATCTCTTCCCACCCTCTTAGCTCGAGTTGCAGTGGAAACTTTGCATCCCTTATCAATGCATCACGTTTATTATCTCGTCGAAAAATATCAACCTTAATTTCATTTGCAGCAGGAAGTGCGGCAAGGGCGGCCAATGCCGCGCGGGTAGTTCCACCGGCTCCAAATATTGCAACCCGTTGCGGATTTTTTCCATCCAGCAAATAGGTAAAACCCATTACATCAGTGGAAGCTGCCTTCCATTTTCCCTCTTTCAAATAAAGAGTGTTTGCTGAAGCGATTGATTTTGCGAGTGGATCAACCTCAACTAATCCCTCTAGTTGCTTGGATATGACCAATTCCTTTAGCGGCATCGTCAATGAAAAGCCAAACCATTGATTACTTTCACTCAACGCCGACTTTATCCAACTAAGAAAATTCTCTTCACCAACCTCTACCGCGATGTACTCTCCCGGCACCTCGAGGATTTGGTATGCCCTGTTATGAATTACAGGGGAAAGAGAGTGGGAAATGGGTGAGCCCAAAACCGCAGCTGTTGATCTCATTCAAACAACCCGGCTCGAAAGTTCTTTTTGTACTCGGCCTTCCATTCCAGGAACTGATCGTAAGAATCAGTGAACCGTGTTTCCTTTGGTTTCACCGTCACAAAATAAAGCCAATTGCCCTGCGTTGGCTGCAAGGTAGCTTGAATTGCACCGATTGTAGGACTTCCGATTGGTGTTGGTGGTAACCCTTTATTGGTAAAGGTGTTGTATTTGCTTGCCACCTTGGTTTCCGCAATAGAAATACGAATTTCTCCACGTCGCTTCAACGCGTAATGAATAGTTGAATCAAATTGTAAAGGCATTCCAATTCTAAGTCGGTTATAGATTACTTGAGCGACCTTACCGAATACATCGGGGGTCCCCTCACTTTCCACTAACGAAGCAATAATCATGTACTCATAGGGCGAAAAATCGCCAACAGTGCTCCAATTAATCTCTCGCGTCATCCAAGAGAATTTTTCTACCATTGCTTTTAACGCCGCCTCTGCTGACAAGCCCTTGTTGAATGAATATTGGGCGGGATAGAGGAAGCCTTCGATGTTTGAACCATTAAACGGTGCTGGTAAATTAATACTTGTTGCTGCCGCATTTAGCTCTTGTTCTGATAAACCGAATTCAATCAGCGAACTCTTGACCTCACTCCATCGTGCTCCATCACGCACTTTAATCAGATTTGGAATGCGAGCTGGGTCAAGTAATTGTTCCAATGCAGTTATGGCAGGAATTTGTGTCTCGAGCAGATGCTCTCCTGGGGCAATACGCTGGGATCTTTCATCAGCCACAGCTACCCGAAAAAACGCTAAAGCAGATTTCACAACCCCTGCTGACTCCAGCTTATTGGCGATAACCGAACCTGAATCTCCTGGCGATATCTCTACGACGACCTCATCACCTGCAATCCCCGCCGCGAAATCCGGTGCTGAATTCGGAGCACTGTTCAATTCTCGTAAAGAGAGGGTGAATAAGAGTACAAAGCCGCCGGCGACTAATACGCGGAAAGCGGCGGATACTTCCCAGAGCTGTCGCAACTTATTCACTTGGTATCGCCTTGCCTGCAAGTGCAGAGTTTGATTTTTCAAACATTAGTGCAGACTCTAAAATTTCAACAGCTGCTAATTGATCTATTGAATCGCGGCCGACTTTTTTCCCCGCTATCAGAGCTTTTTCCTGAGCGCTCTTGCTGGACAATCTTTCATCTATCAATCGAATCATCACATCACTAGAAATCTGCATTTTCAACTGCCGGGCAAAATTCTCCGCCTTATGAGCTGATTCTCCAGGTTGACCTGAAAGATGAAGTGGTAAGCCAACATAAATCACCACTACGTTCTCCTGTTCTACAACAGCAGGTAAGGAACCCAATGCAATATCCTGAGGAAAGGTTTTATAAGGCGTTGCCAAAATTCCCGCGGCGTCGCTAATGGCTACTCCAACTCTCACATCGCCGTAATCAATCGCTAAGCGACGTCCTGTTGGCAACATAACTAGGCTTTAACCAGCGAATCCTTGATCGCTTGAAAAGCTTGATCGATCTTTTTTGTATCAACGCCCCCGCCCTGAGCAAAATCATCCTTGCCACCGCCACCACCACCGAGAATGCCAGAAGCCAGTTTCACTAAAGCTCCGGCCTTAAATCCTGCAACCCGTGCCAAGTCATCTACCGCCACAACCATTACTACTTTATCTGCCACAACACTTGATAAAGCGACAACCGAGTTGGCAAGTTTTGCGCGAAGATCGAGAGCAATAACTCGAAGATCTTCACCGCCCAAATTTTCACCCATGTGATGTGTAATCACGTTGGTGTCTCCCACCTTTTGCGCGCGTTGCAAAACCGCTGCAGAATCACTCAAGGCTTGTTTGGTGCGAAGTTGAGCTAACTCCTTCTCAATCTCTTTAAACTTGCTCATTAATTGAGAGATACGCTCTGGCAACTCCTCTGCCCTGCTGCCCTTAATCAACTCCGTAATTGAATTTAGAAGAACATGTTCGCGGGCCAGGAATGAATAAGCATCAACACCAACTAGCGCTTCTACACGTCTCACACCAGCACCAATGGAAGATTCGCCCAGCAATTTAACAACACCTAATTGACCCGATCTAGCAACATGGGTTCCGCCGCACAGTTCACGAGCCCAATCGCCAACACTGACAACTCTGACCACATCTCCATATTTCTCGCCAAATAGCGCCATCGCTCCGATTGCCTTAGCCTCTGCTTGAGACATCTGTTGCGCTGTTACTTCTAGATCTTCCAACAGCAGCGAGTTGACTCGAGCTTCAACTTCATTCAGCGCACCTGCTGAAACCGCACCAACTGACGGGAAATCAAAACGGAATCGTCCTGGAGCATTTTCCGAGCCCGCTTGAGTTGCTGTTTCACCTAAAATTTCGCGAAAAGCTTTGTGAACCATATGGGTGGCTGTGTGTGCGCGCGAGATTCCTCTACGTCTTTCTACATCAACCTTGGCCTCTACTTGAACTCCAGATTGCCATGAGCCTCTAACTACTCTGCCGCGATGCACAAACACTCCTGGAATCGGCGCTTGCACATCATCTACTTCAATAAGTGAACCATCACTTGCCTGAATCAAACCGCCATCTGCGAGTTGTCCGCCACCTTCAGCATAGAAAGGGGTGCGATCTAGAATTACTTCAACATCATCGCCCTCGTTGGCATGTGACGCTGTTTTGCCATCAATCAACAATCCAACAACTTTGCTCTCGCTTTGCAGATGTGTGTACCCAACGAACTCGAGTTTTGCGCCCAGCTCAGCAATTTTTCGATATTCAGATACATCAGTGTGACCACTTTTCTTGGCTTTAGCATCTGCTTTAGCACGGTCACGTTGTTCCTTCATTAAGCGTTTGAAACCTTCTGCATCAACTGCCAGACCTTGTTCGGTCGCCATTTCCAGGGTTAGATCAAATGGAAAACCGTAGGTGTCATGCAGCTTGAAAACATCATCGCCACTTAGCTGAGAGCCTCCCGATTTCTTGACTACCGCACTGGCTTGATCGAAGATTTGAGTTCCGCTCTTAAGAGTCTGCAGGAAGGTCTCTTCCTCTGCTACAGCAATCTTCAAAATTCTCTCTTTATCTGTAACCAATTCAGGATATTGCGGACCCATCGCTTCAATAGATGCAATAACCAGCTCTTGCATGTTCCGGTCCTGCGCTCCGAGCAATCTCATGTTGCGAGTAGTTCGGCGCATCATGCGACGCAAGACATAGCCACGTCCCTCATTGCCTGGGGTTACGCCATCTCCAATTAACATCGTTGCGGTCCGGGCGTGATCTGCAATTACACGCAGTGAAATATCGTTGCGATTATCTTTTCCATAACCAACGCCGGTGATCTCACTAGCCTTGTTCAAAATATGTCGAGTGGTATCAATCTCGTAAATATTCTCGACACCCTGTAACAACGCAGCAGTACGCTCAAGACCTAACCCGGTATCAATATTTTTCGCTGGAAGTTCACCAAGAATTGGGTAGCCCTCTTTTCCAGGACCATCTCCTCTGATATTTTGCATAAACACCAGATTCCAAATCTCTAAATAACGATCCTCGTCAGCAATTGGTCCGCCCTCTTTGCCATACTCAGCACCGCGATCAAAGTAAATCTCAGAGCAAGGGCCACATGGTCCAGGTACGCCCATTGACCAGAAGTTATCGGCCATACCACGACGTTGAATTCGATCTTTTGGAACTCCAACTTTGTGGTGCCATATGTCGGCGGCTTCATCATCATCCAAATAAACAGTAACCCAGAGTTTTTCCTCCGGAAAGCCATAACCACCATCACTAATTGGCTTTGTGAGTAACTCCCATGCCAACGAGATTGCGCCCTCTTTGAAATAATCCCCAAATGAAAAGTTGCCACACATCTGGAAGAAAGAGGCATGTCGCGTGGTCTTGCCAACCTCATCTATATCAAGAGTGCGAACACATTTCTGCACTGACGTAGCGCGGTTGTATGGAGGGCTGACCTCCCCCAAAAAGAAAGGTTTGAATGGCACCATGCCGGCATTGACTAACAGCAGGTTTGGATCATCAGCAATTAGGGACGCAGATGGAACGACTGTGTGCTTTAAACCTAATGAATTCTCAGATTCGAAATACTTCAGCCAACGAGATCTAATCTCAGCGGAGTTCACGTCAGATTAGAACTCCTCATCATCAACATAACGTGATGATTTTGATTTCTTGCTCGGCTTTGCTTTCTTCTTTTTACGCATCTGTGCCGCGGTCAATACCGCCCCTGCAGCCTTCATCGCCATCTGATTCTTGTCCAAAAATGAGGAGGTGTTCTCGGTTATTTTCGAACTTAGCTCCTCCATAGTTTTAGTCACTTTATTGATACTTTGGAGCGGTCCATTTACCAATTCGACTGTTGTGGTGACTTCATTTAACAATGGGGTTGTCTCATTGGAAATCTCTTTTACTGCGCTTCCAACCTCATCAATGGCCCGACCCAGCCGAACTACGGCGTAAGCAATAGCTAAGCTAATGATTAACAACGCACTGGCAGCAATAATCGCTGCGATACCCCCTGCGGACATGAAGCAAGCCTACCGAATAATTACTTAAACCAGTGTTGGCAAAGGTAGCTCTGGCTTTTTATGTGCCTTGTGCGCCGCCAATGCTGAAATGTGATACTCCTCAATTGCAGCCATATTCACCTCAGAGCTGTACTTGCTGCCATCAACTACATCGCCTTGGCGCGCTTCTATAACTGCATGAACATCATTTCCAGATAGCGTTTTGTGGGCTTCCAAAGCGTGTGCCACCGCCAGCACCAAATGCCGGTCCTGCCTTAATTGATCCTCTGCTTTCTTCAACAACATCGCTAAATTATCTTCAATTCGATCTGTCAGAGCTCGACGCATCTCCTGTTTGGAATCATTTGGTTTGACTCCACCCGGAGCTCCAATTTCCATTCGTCTACCTGAAGCGTAGGAGGAAACGGTTGTGCCCATTCCCCAATAACCTTCCATCAAGCCAGCAATAGTGGTTGCAGATTCCAAATCGCCAGAAACCCCTGATGAGTTATCTCCATCAAAAAACATTCTTTCGCCAGCCAATGATGCAAGTGAAACTAATATGTCAGCCTCGTACTCACTCTTCCAATGGGTAAATTGATCATCTGGCGGTATCGATGCAACCATTCCTAAATATTCGGCGCCTTTTTCGATGGTAGCGATGTCAATCTCCATATGCTTACGAACTCGATAAGCCATTACAGCGTGGCAAGCTTCGTGAACCGCTGTCGCATGTCTTTCACGCTCTATGTATTCGACATCCTCAGATGGCCCGAGTTGTTTCAACTGCTTTGCTTTTAAAACATCGCTCCATGTCACACTGGTTCGGCCGTTACGAATCGCCATAATCAAGGATTCATTAATCAAATCTTTTATAGTCGCTCCTGTAGCGTAGGGAGTAATAATCGCAAGCTTCTCAATCTCATCCTTACTTAAATTGTTAGAAACCTTTGCTAAATAACCTTCATAGGTTCGAATTCTCCCCGCTTTGCTCGGATAACCAACTCGGTACATTCGATCAATGCGCCCCGGCCTTAGTAACGCCTCATCGAGAGACTCCGGCATATTGGTGGCCATCACGACCAGGATTCGATACTTAGGCGGATTTTTCGGTCGCATACCTAATGTTCTGCGAACTACACGGTTAAAAAAACCTCTCGGTTTCTTCAATCCAGAAAGCTCAGTCAGGAGCGCTTGTAAAGTTCCGGTGCCAGCACCCCCGCCTGCTCCAGCGCCCATCATGAACCGATTAATAAGTCCTGGTCTGTCTTTCACTTCCCCCGAATTAGCAGATGAAACTGCGTTGTAAGTTAAGTAGGTATTGGCAGTTTTGGAAAGGTATGTTGCACCTCTGCATTCATCTCGAGAGTAGCTGCCGGGTGCGCGGTTGGTCATAATGCCTCGATTACCTAAAGCATCAGCCTCATCAAAGAACACAACTACGCCGCCATAACGCAGCGCGAGTTTGCGCAATTTTCTAAAGAGCCCCTTTACCTTCAGGATTCCGATACCGAAAAACATATTGTTAAACGCACCTGGATCAACAAATACAAATGGTTTTCCAGTTTCTCCAGCCATTGATTCAGCCATCAAAGTTTTGCCAGTGCCAGGCGGTCCCCAGAGCAGGATTCCCCCTGGTACGTAACCACCGAGTTTTTCAATGTTCTCTGGATTTTCTAGAAATACCAGGTTTTCACGAATTCGGGCCAGAACGTGATCCTGCCCCCATACATCTGTAAAACGCGTTTTAATGTCATCTGGAAAGTAAGTATCAATTCCGCCGCGACTTAGAAACCAGAAAATTGCGACAAATTGAATAATTACAAAAACGACCGCGAACATCAACTGACCGATAATCGGAAGCGCACTCCATAAAGCTTGTGGCGCCAAGAACAATGCACGCACCGGCGTCTCGTCGTAAATTGCACCTAGTACAACTGACAGCAAAGCGATGACGACAATGTATTTGATTACCCGCGATAAACGAAACCTGGTCCAATCACTTAACTTATGAACCGTGCGATCAACTAACGCGAAGTAACTCTGCCAAAAGCCATGGTAATTGGCTGCCAACTCCGCGATTAGGAAGTGGGTTTGCCTTACAGCCTCTATCGCAAAAAGTGGGAAGAGCCACCAACGTTGATAGCTGCTATCAATAACCGCTTGACGAAAGGTTAATGTTTCATCCCCAGCCATATCGGCCCACACCAAAACAAAGAACACCGCCGCAAAAAACAAAAGAAATTTGATTCGGTCGTAGAAAGATAAATGAACCCGAGTTTTGCGATCGGCATCTCGGGGGCGGGATTGAGTTTCTAGGCTCACGCCTTTTCTACTGTGACCTTTTCGGCTTCAGCCTCTGGCTTAAAATCAACACCCGTCTCTTTACGTTGCGCCACTGTGATTGGTGTTGGTGCGCCAGTTAAAGGATCTCCTCCGCTTGCGGTTTTAGGGAAGGCAATGACCTCACGGATTGACTCAGCTCCTGCCAATAGTGCACAAAGGCGATCTAAACCAAGAGCAATACCGCCATGCGGTGGTGGGCCGTAATTGAAAGCTTCTAGGAGGAAACCAAATTTGCTTTCTGCTTCATCCTTGCTTAAACCGATAACATCAAAAACCGCTTGTTGAATCTCGCGTTTATGAATACGGATTGAACCGCCGCCTATCTCACTTCCGTTTAAGACAATGTCATAGGCGTAGGCAAGAGCTGAACCTGGATCACTAACAAAACTATTTTCGTACTCCGGCTTGGGTCCAGTAAACGGATGATGAACGGCGGTCCAACCTCCTTCATCAGTTTTTTCAAACATTGGCGCATCTACCACCCATAGGAATTTCCAGGCTTGCTTATCGATCAGATTGCAGCGCTCTCCGATCTCTAAACGAACCGCACCCAAAAGATTTAAGGAAGATGTTCGATCTCCTGCAGCAAAGAAAATGGCATCGCCATTAGCTGCACCAACCGCGCCAGCAATACCCGCGCTCTCAACCTCGGAAAGGTTTTTCGCAACCGGCCCTGAAAGGGTGCCATCTTCTCCAACCAAGATGTAAGCCAAACCTTTGGCCCCACGTGCTTTGGCCCAATCCTGCCAAGCATCAAGTTCGCGACGAGGTGAAGCTGCACCGCCTGGCATCACGACCGCGCCAACAAACTCTGCTTGAAATACTCGGAATGTTGTGTCTTTGAAGAATTCAGTTACATCACTAAGTTCATTTCCGAATCGCAAATCAGGCTTATCTGAACCGAATCTGCGCATAGCTTCGTGATAAGTCATATGCGGGATCGGCAACGGAATTTTATAACCAACTGTTTTCTCAAATACCGCAGACAGGATCTTTTCTGCCACTGCGATGACATCTGACTGATCACCAAAAGACATCTCGATATCTAATTGGGTGAACTCTGGCTGTCGATCAGCTCGAAAATCTTCATCTCGAAAACATCTTGCAATTTGATAATACTTTTCCATCCCAGCCACCATAAGGAGTTGCTTGAACAGCTGTGGCGATTGAGGCAATGCGTACCAAGAACCGGGCTGTAGGCGAACCGGTACTAAGAAATCACGGGCACCTTCAGGTGTTGAACGGGTTAGATAAGGGGTTTCGATCTCTAGGAAGTTCTCTTCGTCCATTACAGAGCGAATTACTGAGGTTACCTTTGATCTCAAGCGCAATGCTTTACTTTGTTGCTCCCGCCTTAAATCGAGGTAACGGTATTTCAAACGTACCTCTTCACTTACATTTACAGTTTCTCCGCTGTCAACGGGAAATGGCAAAGGTGCCGCCTCGCTTAATACCTCTAACTCTTGGCAAATGATTTCTATCTCTCCGGTAGGAATATTCAGGTTTTCATTGCCCGCAGGACGTTTTGCAACTGTGCCTTTAACTAATACGCACCATTCGGCACGTAGAGCGCCGGCCACTTTTTCATCAGAGATTACAACTTGAACATTTCCGGAGTAATCACGTAAGTCAATAAATGCAACGCCACCGTGATCTCGACGTCTTGCCACCCAACCGGCCAAAGTGACCGAGTTGCCGATATCGCTGGAGCGCAAGTTGCCTGCGCCATGTGAACGTAACACTTAACTACCTCTCTAAATCTTTACTTTTTCTGCCAATGTCTGTGCAAGAGAGTCAAGGGTAACGGAAACAACCTCTCCTGATGACATTTCCTTTAGCTGGGCGCTGCCATCTGAGATTTCAGCATCTCCAAGCACTAAGGAGTAACGAGCGCCGGATTTATCGGCGGCTTTCATCGCCCCTTTCAGCCCGCGGTCACCATAGCTTTGCTCAACAACAAAACCTGCGTTGCGCAACTGGTTAGCCAATGAGAAAACCTTTGCCTGGGCTGCACTTCCCAAAGGAATGACAAACAGATCAATGTATTTCAAATCTTTCGGTACAACCGATTCAGCCTCCATGGCCAAAATGATTCGATCAATACCCAGTCCAAAACCAATGCCCGATAGATTTTGTCCGCCCAGTGTTTCCATCAATCCGTCGTAGCGACCGCCACCACCAATACCCGATTGAGCTCCTAATCCATGATGCACAAACTCGAAGGTTGTTCCGGTGTAGTAATCCAAACCTCTAACCATTTTAGGATTTACTTGGTACGGAATTCCAACAGACTCTAAAGCCTGTTTTACCTTTTCGAAATTCTCGGAACTTTCTCCATTCAAATAATCAAGCAACTGTGGCGCTTGATCCATCTGAGATTTAACTTCTTCTCGCTTATCATCAAAAAGTCTTAAGGGATTTCTTGCACTGCGGGCTTTGGTTTCTTCATCAAGTTTTAATCCCGCTATAAATTTCACCAGATCGATGCGATGATTTGAACGTGATTCCGCATCCCCTAGCGATGTGATCTGCAAAGTGAAATCTTGTAACCCCAAATCCTGATAACCCTTGTACGCGATCGCTATAACCTCTGCATCCAAGTAAGGGTCATTGCTTCCAATTGCTTCTATACCGAATTGATAAAACTGGCGATAGCGACCGGCTTGCGGGCGTTCAGCCCTAAAAAATGGTCCGCGGTAATAGAGCTTGACTGGGAGTTGGCTTCGATCCAAATTGTGTTCAATAACTGCGCGCATTACCCCCGCTGTGCCTTCAGGACGTAGGGTTATGGAACGTCCGCCCCGATCTTCAAATGTGTACATTTCCTTTGAAACTACATCGGTAGATTCGCCGACACCGCGGGTAAATAATTCAGTATCTTCAAAGACCGGCAATTCGATTAATTCATAACCTGCGGCTAAAGCTGGTGCGCTCAATTTATTTACAACATGCGAAAAGAGATTTGAACGTGGCGGGAAATACTCTGAAACACCTTTCGGGGCTTGAAACTTTCCGCTCATGCCAATCTGCCCTCCATAGCCGCCTGCAAATAAGGATTGCCTCTCAACTCCAAAGCAATCGTGGTCTCATCCCCATGCCCCGGCAACACCCGTAGCTCGGGATCTAAGGTTGCTATTTTCTCACGAAGTGAGCGCTCCATGTCTGCCATTGATCCACGCGGCAAGTCGGTACGACCAATTGATCCCTTAAATAAAACATCTCCAGTTACAACTAATTCATCATTAACCGTTGTGACAATTGAACCTGGCGTATGACCGGGAGTGTGAGCAACCCGAAACCGCATTCCTCCTAGCGAAAACTGGGCATTATCTTTTAACTCCCATGTTCGCGATGGTCGCGCGAATTTCAAATTTGGATCAACCTGCTCTTTCAGCTGCACCACCAGAGCCTGACTTTGTGGTCCCATGGCACGTTCCGGAAAACTTAGTAAATCGCTATCAGCCTCATGAACGTAACAATCAATCTCGAGATAATCCTCAACTTTGGTAATAAGTGAGAAGGTGTGATCTAAATGGCCGTGGGTTATGAGAACTGCGCCGATCTTTAGATTGTGCTTCTCAAGCTGGCTACGAATAGCTTGCCCTAAACTGGGTATTCCGATACCGGGATCAACAACCAAACATTCGCCACCTTTTTCTGGTGCGATAATCCAACAATTGGTCTCGTAATATTGAGCAACAACTCGATCCACCAGCAAGGTCATGCTGCGTATTCTCTCAACAGCAACAGTAAATCCCGCTGCAATACTGCCTCACCCCCAAATTTGAGCTCGCTGATTGGCTTTTAGGCCGGCTTGGAAACAGGCTTTTACAGAGCTGGGGCTGTGGGGGTAGCGTGTGACCCCTTATCCATCGCTGAACCCACAACGTCACCAGGCAATTTGGTGGCGCGCAACGTTCGAGAAAGTTAGGCCATCATGGAATCACTCGATAATCAAAGCTCTCTACCCAACTCCGCAGCTGCCGCACTTATTGGAGATCCTGCCAAGTTTGGACGGGTAGATGAAAATGGAACAGTTTACGTACGCACCAATGATGGCGAAAAGATGGTGGGTTCATACCCTGGAAAAACCGCTGAAGAAGCTCTGGCTTATTTTGTCAGAAAGTTTGAAATTGTTGCATCTGAGGTTGCACTGCTCGCGGCACGCATTATCAGCGGCGCGATGGTTCCAGAGGATGCGCAAGATGCTGTTCGAAAACTGCGCAATCAAGTTGAACATTTAAATGGAGTTGGAAATCTTGAAGCGCTACGCAACTCCTTGGAGCAAATTCCACCACTAATTGATGAGCATCGCCCAGCCTACGAAGCCAAAAAAGCCGCAGCTGCAGAAGCTAAAGCTGCGCAAAGAGCTGCCACGATCGCGGCAAAAGAGGCTCTGGTCAATGAGGCTGAATCCTTGACAGAGTCAACGAGCTGGAAAGCAACCGGCGAGAGACTGAAAGTGTTGTTGGATGAATGGAAGAAGGCGCCACGTTTAGATAAGAAAACAGATGGTGAGCTTTGGAAGCGATTCTCCGCAGCGCGAAACAAATTTGATAAACGCCGTCGTACCCACTTTGCTTCACTAACAGCGCAACAGACTCAGGTTAAGAGCGCCAAGGAGAGAATTGTTGCTGAAGCTGAAACGCTTGCAACCTCTACTGATTGGGTCGCAACCGCTCGTCGCTATAAATCATTGATGGATGAGTGGAAAGCAACCGGACGGGGCAAGAAAAATGATGATGCAAAGCTTTGGAACCGATTCAAAGCCGCACAGGACACCTTCTTTGCCGCCAAGAACGCTGATCTTGAAAAACGTGGTGAATCAATGGCGGCTAACTTGGAGAAGCGAGAAGCGATAGTTGCTGAGATTGAGGCGCTATTGCCAATTAGCAATCTTGACGATACCCGCCGCAAGTACCGCGATTTGCGCAACAAACTTTCAAAGGTTGGCATGGTTGATCGAAAGAAGCGCGCATCTTTAGACAAGCGAGTAGATGTAGTCGAAATGACCATCAAAGAAGCAGAACAAGAGCAATGGCGTCGCAGCGATCCTGGCGCGCGTGCACGAGCAAATGATGTCGTTAATCAACTGCAAAACGCAGTTGCTGATTACGAAGCAAAAGCCGCACGGGCTGAGGCTGCCGGAGATGCAAAGAAAGCTGCTGAACATAGAGAAGCAGCCGCTGCGCGACGCATGTGGTTAAGTGAAGCTCAAAAAGGTTTGGCTGACTTCACTACCGCTTAAAGGTCAATTGTTTGTAATTCGATAAACATCGTATACGCCCTCAATTTTCCTTACTGCAGTAAGCACCGCATCCAAATGGGTAGCATCTGCCATCTCAAAGGTGAATCTGGAAAACGCAACCTGATCCTTGGTTGTGTTTACAGCTGCATGGAGAATGTTCACTTGCTGGTCGGAAAGTGTGCGGGTGATATCAGAAAGCAATCTACTTCTATCTAAAGCTTCAATTTGTATATTTACCAAGAAAACTGATTTGGCGGTTGGATCCCATTTAACTTTTACAATTCGATCCCCTTGGTGGAACTTGAGATCTGCAACATTAATGCAGTCGGTCCTGTGAATCGAAACACCATTACCTCGGGTTATGAACCCAGTTATTGCATCTCCAGGAACTGGCGTACAACAGCGGGCCAACTTAACCAACACATCATCAACGCCTTCTACCTGAATACCGCTGGCGCTACGACGATTTATTCGAGCATTAACTCCACTGCTGAGCAAACTTGCAACCACTGGAGTTTCATGGGTTTCCTCTAGGCCAAGAGAGTTCTCTAGTTTTTCTACAACATGACCTGGGGATATGTGCCCATCCCCTACTGCAGCGTAGAGCGCTTCGATATCTGGATAGTTCAAATCATGAGCCAATTGCAGCATTGTGTGCCCCGCCAAAATTTTCTGAATCGGCAATCCCGCTTTGCGCATTTGTCTCGCAATTGATTCCTTACCTGCATCAATTGCTTCTTCGCGCCGCTCCTTGGTAAACCAGGCCTTGATCTTCGATCTTGCCCTTGGAGATTTAACGAAATTTAACCAATCACGAGAAGGCGCCGCCTGCTCCCCTTTGTTTGTGACTACCTCCACCACGTCACCATTAGCTAACGGAGCTTCAAGTGAAACTAACTTTCCATTTACTTTTGCTCCAACACAACGATTGCCGACCTCAGTGTGTACCGCATAAGCAAAATCAACTGGAGTGGAACCTGCTGGCAATGCAATCACACTTCCCTTTGGGGTGAAAACAAAAACCTCTGGCGTGCGCAAATCAAAACGGAGCGCATCGAGAAACTCACTGACATCTGAGGTTTCTTGCTGCCATTCGTGAAGTTGCTTTAACCACAACATGTCTGGCGACTCTGCTGATTGGGTTTTATTGCCCTGCTTATATTTCCAGTGGGCAGCAATACCGTACTCCGCACGACGATGCATATCATGGGTGCGAATCTGAATCTCTACCGCCTTGCCATTTGGACCTATAACAGTGGTGTGTAGGGATTGATAGAGATTGAACTTTGGCATAGCAATGTAATCTTTAAATCGACCCGGTACCGGATTCCAGCGTGCGTGAATTGATCCCAAAACCGCGTAGCAATCTCTCACATCATTAACTAGCACTCGAATGCCGACCAGGTCGTATATGTCATTGAATTCACGTCCACGAACCACCATCTTTTGATAAACGCTATATAGATGCTTTTGTCTGCCAGATACCTGTGCCGCAATTCCTTCGGTTTTCAAATCCGCTGCAACAACTTCAATTACTTCATTCGTCAATTTCTCTCTAGAAGGATTGCGATCAAGGACTAGCCTCTCGATCTCTTCATACTTCTTGGGCTCTAGACTCTTGAAGGAAAGATCTTCTAGCTCCCACTTAACCGCATTCATGCCTAGTCGATGAGCCAACGGCGCATAAATATCCAAGGTTTCTCTAGCCTTGCGTGCCGCGGATTCTGCAGACACGTATTGCCAAGTACGCGCATTATGCAAACGGTCGGCAAGTTTTATAACCAACACTCGGATGTCTTTAGCCATCGCCACAACCATTTTGCGCACGGTTTCTGCTTCTGCGGTTGGGCCATATGTGAGTCGATCTAATTTGGTTACACCATCAACCAAGCTGGCAACTTCGTCGCCAAAATCTTGACGAAGTAACTCTGATGAATACGAGGTATCTTCTACTGTGTCATGAAGTAACGCAGCCGCAATGGTGGCTGGATCTAATCCAAACTCAACCAAAATTTCGGCAACCGCAACTGGATGAGTGATGTACGGTTCGCCACTTTTTCTTAGCTGCCCCTGATGAGCGCTTTCCGCGGTTACAAAGGCACGTTCAACGATGTCAACATCGACACCTTTGTTTACATCACGCAACCTTTGCAGAACTGGCGTGATGAGAGTATTCATACGCCAAGGCTACTTGAGAATTATTTGCGACGCTTCTTGCGTGGTTTTGGATTAGCGGCTACCGCCGAAACCTGTCCACCCTTGCGCGCTATTACTCTCTGATTATGAGCCTTAATCGCTGGTTCTCTCTCTCGCAACTGAGCCAATATCGGAGCTGCAATAAAAATGGATGAGTAAGTTCCAGCAATGAGACCAATAAACAATGAAAGCGCCAAATCCTTAAGGGTTCCCGCTCCTAATAGGCCGGCTCCAACAAAGAGAATCGCTGCCACTGGCAGCAAAGCAATCAGCGAAGTATTCAAGGAACGAATAATTGTCTGATTCACCGCAAGGTTGGTGGCCTCAGCGTATGTCGCCTTACCAGTGCTGGTAATCGCTCTGGTGTTTTCTCGCACCTTGTCAAAAACCACCACTGTGTCATAGAGCGAATAGCCCAGAATCGTCAAGAAACCAATCACAGTTGAAGGGGTGACTTCAAAACCAACCAACGCGTAAATACCAACTGTGATTAAAACATCGTGCAGCACCGCCACAATTGCTGCTACCGCCATCTTGGGTTCAAAGGTCAGCGCCAGATAGATCATGATGCAAATCAAGAATGCGATTAAGCCCTGTAACGCCTTACGGGATATCTCTTCACCCCAAGATGGGCCAACATTTTGTGTATCAATAGATTCAATTGTGACGCCGAATTTAGCTGCTAATGCATCTTGAATAGCATTTGATTCTGCAGTATCGGTAATTCCTGTCTGCACTCGAATCTTGTCATCACCAATTGTTTGAACGATGGTGTTTCCGGTATATCCGGTGGAGGCTACCGATTCACGAGCTTCTTCCACCGTGCCGGATGTGGTGGTTACTGTGAATGAGGAGCCACCTTCGAACTCAATGCCCAGTTTCAAACCCTGAGTGCTTAGCGTAAATAGCGAGATGATGATGAAAACACCGGAGATTGCGTACCACTTCCGACGAGCTTCAATGATGTTGATAGAAGTTTCACCGCGATACAAACGACCGCCAAGTCCTGAAAGTTTCATGGTTACGCCACCTTTCCTTCAACCGCGGAGACCATTCCGACGCTACGTGGAGAGACTCCTGAGAATTTCGCGCCCGACTGGAAATACTTCAGTTTGGCCAATAATGAAACCATTGGCTTGGTAAAGAAGAAGATGATTATCAAATCAATTACCGTAGTGAGACCGAGAGTAAAGGCGAAGCCTCGTACGCTTCCTACCGAAACAATATATAGAACAACTGCAGAAATTACAGACACTAAATCAGCGACAACAATGGTGCGTCTCGCGCGTTGCCAGCCGGTTTCAGCCGCTACCCTGAATGGCTTTCCCTCACGCATTTCATCACGAATACGTTCGAAATAAACGATAAATGAGTCAGCTGTTACACCAATTGCAACAATGGTTCCTGCAATACCTGCCAAAGTCAGTGTGAAGCCAACCCACTCGCCCAGCAAATAGAACAGCAATAGCACTTGAGCGGCAGCTAATGCCAAGGATCCAATAACAACTGAGCCCAACGCTCGGTAATAGAACAAGGAATAAAGAATGACAAGGAGCAATCCGAGTCCGCCAGCAATTAGGCCACCCACCAACTGGTCATTTCCAAGCGTTGGGGAAACTTGCTGAACCTCGCCGCGATCAAAAGCTAGGGGCAAAGAGCCGTATTTCAATACATTGGCAAGATCCTGTGCCTCTAACTGAGAGAAGCTGCCGGTGATTTGCGCACTGCCACCCAAGATAGCCTCGTTGATACGAGGGGCTGATACCACTAGACCATCCAAAACAATTGCAACCTGATTTTGGGGGGCTGGAAGGTTAACAACATTTTGCGTAAGAGTTCCGAACTTCTTTGTGCCATCACCTGTGAAATCCAAAGAAACAAACCAACCGCTTGCGCTCTGTTGATCAATCGCAGCGGTTGCACCTTTTATGTCACGACCAACAACCTCGGCGGGTGCAAGCACATAGCGAGCAGAACCAAGGCGATCACATGTGACAAGAATCGAATCTGGTTGGTCACCGCTTACGTTAGAGGTTGAATCCGCTGTGGTGCAGTCCAGAGCTTTAAAGGCTTCCGCTTGCTGCGCTGAAACTCCAGCGCCTTGAAGTAGCGCATCATCATCACTGGTTGGTACAGCACCTGCCTCAACCAATACCTGTCTGAATCGCAACTCAGCAGTTTGTCCGACCAAATCAACAATCCGTCGACCGGTTTCACCAGGAACGGAAATCACAATCTGTCGATTGGTGCCGGTTCCCTCTGCTGCAACCTCTGCTTCAACAACACCAAGTGAGTTAACACGTTGACGAATGATAGAAACCGCTTGATCAATTGACTCAGCTGTAACTTGACCCTCTTGCCCATCTTCAAGTCTTGGCTGCAGGGTGACACTTGTTCCACCACGCAGATCCAGACCTAAGTTGATATTGGTAGCCCCAATTGCGGCAGCAACTCCAAATAAGAGTCCGGTCAAAATTAAGGTGATTGAAAGGGTGCGAGCAGGACGCGCCTTTCGAACCTCACCTGAGTTACGTTGAGTATTTGCGTAAGACATGAGGCGAGAGTCTAGAGCTGTTATTCAAGACTGTCGAAAAGCTCCGGGGTTTGAGCCGGTGGTGTCTTACCTAAATGACGCCATGCCGCCGCCGTAGCTGCTCTGCCGCGTGGAGATCGAAGCATGAGCCCCGACCGAACCAAAAAAGGCTCCGCCATGGATTCAACAGTTTCGCGCTCTTCTCCAACCGCCATCGCTAAGGTATTCAACCCGACCGGACCCCCACCAAACTGCTCAATCAAAGCCCGCAAAATCGCATTATCCAATCTATCTAAACCAATCTCATCCACTTCATACATTTTTAGGGCCGCTTTTGTTACGGATAGATCCACTTTTCCGTCGCCATGAACCTGTGCATAATCTCTAACCCGACGCAACAAACGATTTGCAATTCTTGGCGTACCACGAGATCTCTTCCCCAATTCAGTTACAGCAGCTTGATCAATTGTTACTTCGAGCAAGGCTGCACTGCGTTTAACAATCTTGGAAATATCGCCTTCATCATAAAAATCTAAATGCGCTGTAAATCCAAAACGATCACGTAACGGAGCCGGCAACAACCCCGCCCTAGTAGTTGCGCCAACTAATGTGAAATGTGGCAGATTAAGTGGAATCGCGGTTGCACCTGGCCCCTTGCCGACTACAACATCAACTCGAAAATCCTCCATCGCCATGTAAAGCATTTCCTCTGCAGGTCGGGACATGCGATGGATTTCATCTAGAAAAAGAATCTCCCCCTCAACCAAGGAGGACAGGATTGACGCTAAATCTCCGGCATGGGTAATTGCCGGTCCACTTGTAACTCTGATCGGGGATTTCATTTCACTCGCAACAATCATTGCAAGTGTTGTTTTACCCAACCCTGGTGGTCCAGAGAGCAAAATGTGATCTGAGGGTGTGCCTCGATCTCGCGCCGCTCTCAATAACAAATCTACTTGATCTTTTACCCGCTGCTGTCCCACAAACTCATCAAGAGTAATTGGCCTCAAAGCCTGCTCAGCTGTTATCTCCTCAGCAGACAGGCCGCTATTCATAACGGATTCATTTTCGGATTCAGAGTCCATCATCAAATTTTTCTCGAATACGCTAACGCTAACTTCAATAACTCCGGAAGATCAGATTCTGTTGGGGTTTTACCAAACTCAGACACAACAGCATCTAAAGACTGTTCAGCATCCTTTGTTGAGTAACCCAAACCAGTCAGTGCGCCCAGGATTTGATTACGCCACGGACCTGATAGCGAGCTCTTGGAAGAAACACCTACCCCAAATTTGTCCTTAAGCTCCAAGATAATCCGAGAGGCAACTTTCTTGCCAATACCAGGGACCTTCTCCAAACTGGCGTTGTCTTGATTTGCGATTGCGGTTCGTAATTCATTTGGTCCATAAACCGCCAACAATGCACCTGCCACCTTTGGCCCAATTCCTGTAACTGATTGCAACTGCTCAAAAAGCGACTTAGCTTCATGAGACTCAAATCCGTAGAGGGTCCATGAATCTTCTCTTACCACCAAGGATGTATAAAGTGAGATGGTTTCACCAATCCGAGTTCTAGCTGCGAACTCTGGAGCAACAATAATTTCGTAGCCAACTCCAGAAACATCTAAAGTAATTAGGTTTAATCGAACATCGATTACTGATCCGCGTATCTGTGAAATCATTTTGTTTTTCTCACAACCTTTGCCCTGCGGCTACCGGCCTTCAATTTTGCCACTCTAATCATTTCACTTTTTGCCGCTTCAGCCACCCTCTTACTGCCATTACCGCGCCAATGATGACAGATTGCTAAAGCCAAGGCATCAGTGGTGTCAACTGGTTTCGGGGCGGTCTTCAAACTCAGGATTTTCATAACCATTTGAGCAACCTGCTTCTTGTCAGCTCTACCTGAGCCAGAAACAGCTGCTTTAACCTCACTTGGCGTATGAAGCGCAATTTCAATTCCCGATTTAGCTGCTATTAATAACGCAACCCCTGCTGCTTGTCCGGTGGCCATCGCAGTACGTACATTGAGTTGGGAAAAAACTCTCTCCACTGCAATTACATCGGGCTGGTACTTAGAAATCCATTTTTCTAACTCATCATTAAGTATCAATAATCGATTTTCTAAATTGGCATCCACATCGGTTCGGATAACCCCACAATCAACCATGCGTAAAGTTCTATGACCTATAGATTCAACAACGCCGATACCGCAACGAGTTAGCCCGGGGTCGACACCTAAAACACGCACTCCGAAAGCCTAATTCTCGACTTCGCTTGCTTAAGAAAGGCTCGCCATTACCTCTTCAGAAACATCGAAATTCCCGTACACATTCTGCACATCATCACACTCTTCAATCGCGTCAATTAACTCAAATAGCGCTTTCGCGTTTTCGCTATCAAGTGGAATGGACAACGAGGGTAGAAAAGAAACATCCGCAGACTCATAATCGATTCCGGCATCTTGCAGTGCGGTACGCACGGACACCATATCGGTTGCGGCGGAGACCACTTCAAAATTCTCTCCAAGATCATTTACCTCTTCCGCCCCAGCTTCCAAAACCGCGTTCAAGATTTCATCCTCCGAAAGGGTCTTGCTCGCTTGAAGCTTCTTCACAATCACGACACCTTTTCGATTGAAGAGATATGAAACCGATCCAGGATCAGCCATAGTTCCACCATTTCTAGTGATGGCTACTCTCACCTCTGAAGCAGCGCGGTTTCGATTATCAGATAAACATTCAACCAATAACGCCACTCCGCCCGGTCCGTAACCTTCATACATGATGGTTTCCCAATTAGAAGAACCTTCGTCTTGACCGGAAGCGCGTTTAAGAGCACGTTCGATATTATCGCTTGGGACTGAATTCTTCTTGGCTTTTTGAATCGCATCATAAAGCGTGGGATTTCCATCTGGATCAGCACCCCCATTACGGGCCGACACTTCAATTGCTTTGATGTATTTCGCAAATGCTCTTGACCGCTTTGAATCAATTAGCGCCTTTTTGCGTTTGATCGTCGCCCACTTGGAATGTCCTGACACTCTAAACACCTACCCCAATCTTGTTTGTGCAAACCACATCTACAAAGTATTGGTGCAATCGCGAATCACCAGTCAATTCTGGATGAAATGAGGTTGCGAGAATGTTCTGTTGTCGTACTGCAACTGGGTGATTATCGACGCTAGCTAGAACTTGAACCTTCTCCCCAACTGATTCAACCCATGGTGCGCGAATGAAGACCGCGCGGATTGGCCCACCTTTTACCCCTTGAACCTCCAAATCAATTTCAAAGGAATCAACCTGGCGTCCAAATGCATTTCTTCTCACAGTAGCTTCCAAACCACCAAAGGTTTCTTGGCCAACAATCGCATCCAAAACATTATTGGAGAGCAAAATCATTCCCGCACATGAACCATAAACCGGCATTCCCTCTGCGATTCGGTTTTTGATCAGTTCAAGAACCTCAAATGAACGCGCCAACTTAGCAATAGTGGTTGATTCGCCACCTGGAATTACCAAAGCATCAATATCAGCAATCTCCGACGCGCGTTTAACGGGAATTGCCGTGACGCCACATTCTCCAAGAGATTTGATGTGCTCGCGTACATCACCTTGGAGTGCTAAGACTCCAATCTTCACTTTGAACTACCAGCCCCGCTCTGCCAAGCGATGTGGCACCGGAATATCCGCCACATTAATTCCAACCATAGCTTCACCTAAGCCGCGAGATTGCTCCGCAATCACCTTCGCATCTTCAAAAAAGGTAACCGCTTTTACTATTGCCGAAGCGCGCTTGGCTGGATCTCCAGATTTGAAAATACCAGATCCGACAAAGACTCCATCTGCACCGAGCTGCATCATCATCGCGGCATCTGCTGGAGTTGCGATTCCACCAGCTGTAAACAGCACAACTGGAAGTTTGCCAGTTTGGGCAACCTCCTTAACTAACTCATAAGGGGCTTGCAACTCTTTTGCCGCAACATAAAGTTCATCCTCGCGAAGTGAAGACAAACGACGAATCTCTCCGGAAATCGAACGCATATGAGTCGTAGCATTAGAAACATCTCCGGTACCAGCTTCGCCCTTGGATCGAATCATTGCAGCGCCCTCATTAATGCGGCGCAAAGCCTCTCCAAGATTCGTGGCGCCACAAACAAATGGCACAGTGAAATTCCACTTATCAATATGGTGGGTGTAATCCGCAGGTGTAAGTACCTCGGATTCATCAATGTAATCAACACCAATGGATTGAAGAATCTGAGCCTCTACAAAATGTCCGATGCGAGCTTTAGCCATAACTGGAATGGAAACAGTCTTTTGAATCTCTTCAATCATGTCTGGATCTGACATGCGCGCAACTCCACCTTGGGCGCGGATGTCTGCAGGAACGCGCTCCAGAGCCATTACGGCTACAGCACCTGCGTCTTCGGCAATCTTGGCTTGCTCTGCATTTACTACATCCATAATGACGCCACCTTTTAACATCTCTGCCATTCCCCGCTTAACGCGAGAGGTTCCGGTGGTGTGCGCGGAGTTGCCGTTTACATTATTAGTTGCCATGACGGGATTCTACTTTGAAACCCAATATCTGCGAATCTAGCCAGCATAGCGAGGAAAACGGCTTATTTAGGGCTGTCTTTTGACCGGATATACAAACTCAGGCTCTTGGTCAGTAAGAAAAATCCAGACCTGCCCTGGCGCAAAATAAGCGGTGCTCCCATCTTCCAAACTCCAACTAGTTGTGGAATCTACCGATGGTCTACTCCAAACCGCCTTGGTAACAGATCCATTCCGCAAAAGATATGCGGTTCCAGAACCAACGGTATGTGATTTAGGGGTTATGCCACCAAACTTGTCTCCATATTCAGATGGAGTTATCTCAACCATTTGTACAACCATCATGCTCGAACCTAGCTGTATTCCAGATTCAGCTAAATTGGTATTTCCATTGTGAGAAAGCAGAAATCTCTTTTCTTTTTTACTCCAAGTAATTCCATATTCCGCATTAGGCCAATTAACAGTAACTGCCGACACCCTCTTTGCATTTGCCGCTTTAGCGCCATGTTCCCATCCAACGCTCTTTGCACTCTCTACCTCTATTGCCTTCTCAAGCAAAAGATTGGGTTTTACCATCATGGCATATGGAGGAATGCGTTGGTCGTCATTGAAATAGATGGTGGGAGGGTTACGCTCAGCGCTCAAATTCACCAAATTGGATTGTGAAATTACGGTTCGCAATTTACTTTGAGCACCACTGTACAAAAAGCCAACTTTGCCAAACTGCGCAAGAATTTCAAGATCACTGATGCGAGCAGATCTGATTGGTCCGAGAATCTCCGGGTAATTTGAAGAATAGATGCCCATCAACCGAGTTAATCCAGCCTCAACCTGGGTGATATAGACAATGTCAGCTGATTCCACTCCTTGCTGCGGATGAGCTTGATTTGTGTCATCAAACTTGACTGCAAAAATCCTTCCATTTGCACCAGGAAGGTTGGTGTAAACATTTCGCTCCACCTCTGCAGTGGGACTCTGCCCAGATGAATTTAAGGTACTGCAGGCTGATAAAGAAGAGATCAGTAAACTGATTAAAAGTATCTTCAACTTCATCTAGTAATCTCCATTAAAGAATCATCCTCGAAAGCATATTTAACTGGAAGTGGAGCGTGCCCCGCTAATCTAAATACTCTATAAATCAGTTTGGCACGGCGGTTTCGAGCTGCATGAACCGCTTCAACATGCAGAGCGATAGCTATCTTTAACCGCTCCGTTATTGAATCAAGTTCAGCGAACAACTCGGGAAACTGTTGCTCCAATTCTGTCTCGTTCTTTAAGATCAATAACGCTTGAGTTAATCCACTCTCCGCTTCACTTCGTTCGGAGATTTCTGCATCCCGCGCCTGATGAGCAGCCGCTGTTAGCAACAGACTGGTCGCTGGATCAACCTCGCCAGTATGTGCGATGTCCAAAGCTAACGCCGCACGGCGTTGCAAAATCCCATCCAGATTCGCCCAAGATGTTTCGGCTCGATGATGCAAACGGTCTAAACGATTTGCGCTGAAGGTTAAATACCAAATAGACAGAAGCAGCAGTAAAGGGACCCACAAATAAATACTCATCTCTAAACCTCTTCCTCCCTACTGAACAATCTATTCCAACCCCTAGATTCCGATGCCAGAGTCACCTTTTCACTCTCGGAAATTGCATGCAGGTACACATTCATGATCTCGGCGCCTACTTCACTCCAATCAAATCTCATGGCCCTGGTTTGTCCTGCTTCTGACAACAATCGTCTCTCCTCTGCGGAGCGAAGCAAGCCGATTATTTTGCTGGCCAGATCAACTGGATTTTCATTTTCGAACAAATGGCCGTAACGGCCATTATCAAGCAGGTATTTGAAGGCAGGAATATCGCTGGCAACTATTGGAACACCCGCAGCCATAGCCTCAGCAAGAATGATGCCGAAGGATTCACCGCCAGTATTTGGCGCAATATAAAGATCCAGTGATTTCAAAAACGCTGCTTTCTCTTCATCATCGACCCTTCCCAAAAATTTCAGATGATTCCGCAGCTCGGGGTTAATGCTCTGCATCGCTTCAAGCCCTTCACCAGGACCTGCAATCAAAAGACGAAAATCAGGAAAAATTCGTGCCACATTTGGAAGCGCTTTTAGCAACACATCTAGGCCTTTGCGTGGTTCCGAGAAACGGCCTATAAAGCCAATACTTAACTCACTTTGCCACTTTGGATTTGCTTGAGCATTGGCGAAAAAACCAACTTCGATTCCATTCGGAATAACGATGGCATCAGTATCTAGATGAATGGTGAGCGTCTCGCGGGCAACTTCACTTACTGCAATGCGAGCACGAAGCTTTTCAATTACTGGTTCTAGAAATGGCGCGATAGCAAAGGCGACTTTCTGTCTTGGAGCCGCTGCGTGAAAGGTGCCGACCATCGGGCCTTGTGCAATTGAACATGCTAGTAATGAAAGGGATGGAATTGCGGGTTCGTGTAGATGCAAAACATCAAAATCACCACTTCCTATCCATTGCCTAACCCTTGAAGCAGCCACAGGCCCAAACAACACACGTGCAACGGCTCCGTTATAAGGAATTGCAACTGGCTTACCGGCCACAACTACAAAATCATCATCGATCAAGGATTCTTCGGATGCGGGTGCAAGTACAGAAACCTCGTGACCTTGCTTTTGATAGTGGAGCGCCAGGTCACGAATATGCGCTTGTACTCCCCCTGGTACATCCCAGGCATATGGCGAGACGAAACCTATCTTCATTACCGTTGCACAAATCCTTCATCTATAAAGATCCGTTGCTGCATGTGCCATGAAGTTGGATCTAGCGCAATTTGTTGTTCAAATTGTGCTGCCATTTGTTGGGTGACTCTGGCGATCTCCACTATTTGCTCCCCTACATAATTGACTGAAATCGGCGGGGAAAAATGCACCGAGATACCATCTGGTTGATAGGAAACATATGCGGTGACTAAGTCGGCTTTAGTTTTATATGCTAAAAGAGCAGGGCCAGCTGGCATCCGCGCTTTCTTGGCAAAAAAAGTCACATCTAACCCGGATCGGCTTAAATCTCGATCTGCAACCAAAGCTACCAATTTGCCCTGCCGCAACATCTCCTCAAGTTGGCCGAGCACCCCTGCGTTTAAATCCAGAACTGTCATGCCCATTTCAGTGCGATGCGAAAGAAATCGACGGAAGAGTCGCTCTGGCTTTAGATGCTCGGCAACCGTGTTAACCAATGCGCCACGTGCACAGAAATATGCTCCGGCATGATCCCAATTTCCAGCATGTGGCAGAGCGATTATTACCCCGCGGCCAGATTTGATTGGGTCAAAAAGATAATTTTCATTTACTGTTTCTACGGTACTGGAAATTCGGTTGCTATCCCAGTCCGAAATTCTAAAGGTGTCGCACCAATACCTCATCGCACTTCTTAATCCTGCTTTAACCATTACTTCAATCTCGGCATGAGAAGCGTTGGGCCTGACCGCGCGATAATTGGTTCTTAATCGACCAACTCTTTTTCCATTTTTCAGATACGCCAACTTTGCCAACATATAAAACAATTGATAAGCAAAGCCTTCTGGCAACCACCGAACTATTCGCCACAGAGAGCTATAAACAAGATAAGTCAGCCAATCCATGTTAATTCGCTCGAGCTACGACTAAAAGACGTTGAAATACAGTGATAATTCCTGCCACTGCCAACAAAGCTAGTGAAACCAAAAGCGCCGGCTCGAGACCAAGGCCATACATACCTGTTCCGACTAAAGCGACAATCAATCGTTCAGTGCGCTCGGCAACTCCGACGGAACACTCAACACCTAAACTTTCTGCCTTGGCGCGTACGTAAGGAATCAAGGCTCCGGTCAACAACGCAAGTAAGGCAAAATAAAGCAGAAGTGAGTCTTGTTGCGCTTCGGCGTAAATGATTATTCCGATAAAGATTGCTGCATCGCTGACGCGATCCAAAGTGGAATCGATCAACGCTCCCCATTTAGTGGAACCGTGATTGGAAATTCTTGCCATAGTGCCATCAAAGAGATCACTTAAAATGAAAAGGCTCACCAAAATTGTCCCTAGGAAGAAATCACCTGCGCTAAAAAAATAGACAGCACACACAGAGCTGCCCGTTGCACCAATCACGGTAATTGCGTTTGGGGTTAATCCAATCCGCAGCAAACCGCGGGCGATCGGTGAAATTAGGGCCGTCACTGGGGCTCGAAATCGATTCTGAATCATTGTGCACATCGTAGGCTTTACCAGTGCTGAGCCCCAATATTGAAGTGCAGCAGAATGAGAATTTCGCTGCAAACTGGCTATTTGCGGGTCATTCCAGCTCCAATATAGCCCAGGTAGCAGCAATGTTCTCTGGAAGTATTTCAAGCTGTGAGTTGCCAGATAATCAGAGTGATTTCTCGTCTAACCTGAAAGATGTAGATGCAGTGGCTTTGGTAATAAACGCTAAGACCGGAGTTTCTAACTCCATGATTAAGTTTTGGCAATACGTTTCTGAGCGACAGTTCCCAAGACTTGTGATTGTTAGCGGCCTGGAATTGAGCGATACCGATTTTGATGACATCGTATTAATTGCCAATCGAGTTTTGGAGCAAACCATTACGCCGTACCTGGTGCTTCATGACGAACTCGGTGAGCCGACTGGATTAATTCAACTATCAACACTAGAAGTGCATGATTACTCCTCCCCCACTTCAAAAACTTATTTGGCCGATCAAGAGCTAATTGAGTTGGTGGCAGATTTTAAATCTGAGTATGAAGACCTAGTAGCAGAATTTGATGATTCGGGATTTGTTGAAGGTTTGTTAGTTCCAGCAATTCCACTGGGCACTAATCGAGAGTTTGGCAAAAGTGAAATTCAGAGCTACCTCTCTGCGATCACCAAGCGTTAGCAATCTCTTCTCTGGTTTGAGTTAATAGCTTAGGCAGAACCTTGGTCTGACCAATAATTGGCATAAAGTTAGAGTCACCGAACCAGCGTGGAACCACATGCTGATGAATGTGATCTGCCACCCCTGCGCCAGATAGTGCTCCTTGATTAAGTCCGATATTGAATCCACCACAATTTGAAACTTTGCGCAGTGTCTTCATCGCATGAGCGGTAAAACTTTGCATTTCATTTCTTTCGCTCTCAGTTAACTCCGTCAAATCGGCAACGTGGCGCTTTGTGCACACCAGAAGATGTCCTGCGTTGTAGGGATAGAGATTTAGGACCGCATAGACCTCTTCACCCCGTGCAACGATAAGAGCCTCTTCATCACTCTTGCTGGGAATGGTGCAGAAAGGGCAAGCCACATCATTATCCGGTTTTGGTCGGTTTTCACCGGACAAATAAGCCATGCGGTGCGGGGTCCAAAGTCTTTCCCAGCGATCAGGCATTCCTGCGCCGCCGGTTATCTCTTGATGTTCCATAAATTAGATTTGTTTGCGGTTTTCTACAACGGATAGAACTTCTTTGATTGCTTCAGCCACCGGAATGCCATTTTTCTGCTCACCATTTCGGTAACGGAAAGAAATCGCTCCAGCTTTTTGATCCTCTTCACCTGCAATCATCATGAACGGAATCTTTTCAGTTTGAGCATTTCTGATTTTCTTTTGCATGCGATCATCAGAGTTGTCTAATTCAGCGCGAATTCCAGCTCGCTTCATCTGCTTAACAACATCTGCCAGGTAATCATTGAATGCTTCCGCGACCGGAATTCCTCTAACCTGTACTGGAGCGAGCCATGGTGGAAATGCTCCGGCGTAATGTTCTGTGAGAACTCCGAAGAATCTCTCGATAGAGCCAAATAGCGCTCTGTGAATCATTACCGGTTGTTGTCTAGAACCGTCATTTGCTGTGTATCCCAAATCAAATCTTTGTGGCAATTGGAAATCCACTTGAATGGTAGACATTTGCCAGGTGCGACCAATCGCATCCTTTGCCTGTACCGATATTTTCGGACCGTAAAAAGCGGCTCCCCCTGGATCTAAAACAAGTTCCAACTTCTGCTTCTCAGCTGCTTGGCGTAGAGCATTGGTAGCAGCTTCCCAATCAGAATCTGATCCAACTGACTTCTCTGGATTACGAGTGGAGAGCTCCAGATAGAAATCCTCTAGTCCATAATCTCGTAGCAGATTTAGAACGAAGGTAAGCAAACTATCTAACTCATCTGCCATCTGCTCCTTGGTGCAGTAAATATGGGCATCATCTTGTGTGAAACCGCGAGCTCTGGTGATGCCGTGAACTACTCCGGATTTCTCATATCGATAAACAGTCCCGAACTCAAAAAGGCGTAACGGTAAATCGCGATAAGACTTGGAAGTTGATTGGAAAATCAAATTGTGGAACGGGCAGTTCATGGGCTTCATGTAGTACTTCTGGCCAGCTTTCTTTACTGTGCCATCGGCATTTAACTCTTCATCCATAACCATCGGCGGATACATGCCCTCGGCATACCACTGCAAATGACCCGAGGTTTCAAAAAGAGCCGCCTTGGTTAAATGTGGCGAGTAAACAAATTGATAATCCTCTTCTTCATGACGCTTGCGTGAATAATCCTCCATCGCACGCCTAATGATCCCGCCCTTGGGATGGAAAACAGCGAGCCCTGACCCAATCTCCTCTGGAAATGAGAAGAGATCTAGCTCTGCTCCCAATCGTCGGTGATCACGCTTTTCCGCCTCTGCAAGTAAATGCAAATAATTTTCCAGTAATTCTTGTGTTGGCCAAGCGGTTCCGTAAATGCGTTGCAGCATGGGGTTCTTTTCTGAACCTCTCCAATAAGCGCCCGCACTTCTCATTAATTTGTATGCAGGAATGTATTTTGTTGAAGGTAAATGTGGACCGCGACATAGGTCGCCCCATACCGCTTTGCCATCTCTACCTAAATTGTCATAGATCGTTAGCTCGCCTGTACCAACTTCTACGCTCGCTCCTTCAGCAGCATCTGAAGATTTCAACTTCACTAGCTCGCATTTGTAGGGCTCCGCAGCTAATTCTTTCAAGGCATCTTCATCGGTGATTACTCTGCGTTTAAAGCGTTGACCATCCTTGATGATTTTCTTCATCGTTGATTCAAGTTTGATCAAATCATCTGGATTAAAGGGGCGCTCTGGGTCAAAGTCATAATAAAAACCATCTTTAATCGGTGGACCGATTCCTAATCTGGTTTGCGGAAATATTTCTTGCACCGCTTGCGCTAGTACGTGGGCTGTTGAGTGACGCAGCACCATCAAGCCCTCTTCTGAATCAATAGAAACAGATTCAACAACATCGCCTTCGGAAAGATCAGACCATAAATCCTTAAGAACACCATTTATTTTGCAAACTACAATGGCGCTTGGGCCCGGCTTCATTCGATCTGGATAAATTTCTTCAAAAACCAAAGTTGGCTTGGAGTCAGAGGCCACTGAGATCTTCTGACCATCAAAACTGACTTGGATCGGCTGACTCATGCCTTGAGGTTACCAAATAGCGGGATGAATGCCCCTATTACTCAATCTAGGAGAGGTGAAAATCTCTAACCGAAATAGATTGCAATGAAAATAATCGATACGACAGTTGCTCCAGCCGCCATTAAATACTTCACCCATAGTGGAATTCCAAATTTTTCCGAAGCTACTGCAGCCATGCTTTTAGTCTTATGGATAGCCCTAGATGCCCATGCAAATTCAGAGGCCAAAATACCAAGTCCAGCTAACAGAACCAGAATTCCCGGTCCTGGAGCAAATAAGAAAACTGTTCCAACAATGGTGATTAAACCTCCAACAACACCAATGAAGATTCGCCATACCAATGACCCGTATGGCGTGCTCTTAATTTGCTGACGAATATTCACTCTCCCAGTTTAACCCTTATCCATTCACTGAAGGAAGTCTGCAAATCTAACAAGGGCTTAAAGGTTGGATAAAAATGACCCTCATAATTCTTAACAACTACGATCTCTCGAAGGCTGGATACCAGCGCCAGTGCGTCGCACTTATCAACATCTTTCAACAACAGTGTGGCTTCTTGAACTCCAAAATTCTCTATCAACAACCCTCTAGTAATTCCTACCAGGCAGCCGCTATCAACTCCGGGAGTCTGCCATTGATCATCTCGGTAAAAGAGAAGGTTGGCCATCCCGCTTTCCATAACCTCATCACGCTCATTTACAAAAAGTAGATCGTCAAATCCATTCCTGGATGCGTATCGCAGTCCTACTAAATTATTGGCATAAGAGATGCTCTTATATCCTGTTATCAATTCATTGGAACTTCTAAAACCTGGATATCGACCTAGTGACACCGCTTCTAGATTTGGCTCATAAGGCTGGTGAGTAACAATCAACTCACCATCAGACAGTAAGGTGATTCGTAACCTGCCATCTGGAGATCCTGGATTGGCCAAAACAGTCGCATCTACAGCTTGTCTAATCAGTTGAGGATCGAAACCGGAGAAATCTAGCGCCGCGCAGGTTGCCACTAACCGGGATAGATGCAACTCCAACCCGAATACCTTCCCCGAGTATGTTCGTAGTGTTTCAAAAACCCCATCCCCAAGTAGCCATGGCGAATTGATTGCTGGCAGCTTCAAAGAATCAACCAATTGATTGTTATGCCAGATCTTCACGTGGTTACCTAACTACACCGCTAGCTATGTTTATTAATCTTCGAGCTTTTAGCTCTGTTTCCTGCCATTCCATATGTGGATCACTATCCCAGGTAATTCCCGCACCTGTGCCAAATTTCAATACTTGATCATCCCCGCGCCAAAAGGTACGGATGCCGACCGCGATCTGTGCACAGCTACCGTCATACCAGCCAATAGCCCCGCAATATGGACCTCGTTGTCCCTCATACTTTTCAATAATCTGCAACGCAGAGCTTTTCGGAGCTCCGCTAACAGAGCCAGGGGGCATCATATTTTCCAACACATCAACAAAATCTAAATTCTCTGCAATCTCACCTTGCACATCGGAAACTAAATGAAATAACCCAGGGTGCGCTTCCGTATCAAGCAACCGCGGAGTAGTGACTGTTCCAGTTTTTGCAACCGCGCCGATATCGTTTCTGATTAAATCCACAATCATCAAGTTTTCTGCCTCATCTTTGGCTAAGAACTCTTCCGAAGCTGATGTACCCTTGATTGGACTGCTCATAATTGTCCTATTATTCAATGACAAAAAGCGTTCTGGTGATGCGGATGCAATCTCAAGCCCTGGTAATGATAGGTAGCTAGCAAATGGCGCTGGATTTGAATTTTGGATTTCATTGGCCAGAGGCAAGAGCGATGGATTTTTTGAATCAATCGCATTAAGAATGCGGCAAGCATTAACCTGATAAACATCGCCCATAGCAATGTGTTCCTTAATTGCATTTACATACTGAACATACTTCTCTTCATTAGCTGTACTTTGCCAAGAGTCCAATGGCACTGGCTGCCACGATTCAGATTTTGGAAGATCTGCAAACTGCACCTCTCGAAACTTTGCCAAAATCCAGTTTGATTCAAAGGTTCCGACAATGGCCCAAAAACCACCTTCTCGAAGCGAAGATAAATCTATGGATACCTTTTCTAATCCGGTGGCTAACCTGCCCCCCATCCAAAAAATCGGTTCCACATCCCGACGCTATCGCTTTGCCCTTGTTTTGCCCTGATTCACTTTGATTCCAATAGCGAACTTGGGCTAATCCCCCTAAATGCGATAGATTTTCTCCCCTCAAAAGCCGGCGCCAAAAGATGGCCTCGGCAGATGAATGCGGACGTAGCGCAGTTGGTAGCGCGGAACCTTGCCAAGGTTCAGGTCGCGGGTTCGACCCCCGTCGTCCGCTC
>VFQT010000447.1_pt1 | contig 60737 bp, 58 predicted proteins | sample 3512381 | NCBI WGS metagenome assembly VFQT01 (sample SAMN10412376, study PRJNA504923) | tailings metagenome | isolation source: Relicate 2 Philex TSF3 active mining site | place: Philippines: Tuba, Benguet | collected 2017-08-29
ACTTCGCCTATCAGCATAGCCGTCACCGTGCTCCCCGCCGCCAACACATCGTGACCGGGGTCAATCTGCAGGAGGGCATTAGCGGCCCGCATCGACAACATGCGACTCGAGCCCTGGGACCCCGTCGTACTTGCCACCAAGCGCCCCTCGTGCCAGCGTACAATGGCCCGTTGATACTCGGGGCGATCGGGCGATGGTTTGATGGCTGTGGCGAGTTGCACCGGCACATGCGGACGTTCGGGGGTGCTGTCGCCTTGCAAGCGCCGCAGGGCCGGGCGCACAAACACCTCAAACGATACCAGTGATGAAACCGGATTACCGGGCAATCCGAATACCAACTTTTCGCCGACACTGGCACACATGGTCGGCTTGCCTGGTTTGAAGGCGATACGCCCGAAATGCACCGTGCCCAACTCGGCCAGGAGTGGTTTGATGAAATCCTTGGTGCCCATTGATACACCACCGCTGGTAATCAGCACATCGGCGCGCGCCAACCCCTGCACGATGGTGTCACGCTGATGGTGAGGATCATCGTGAGCAATCCCCAACGAAATCGCCTCGGCACCCGCCGCCGCAATGGCCGCCATGAGCGCATGCCGGTTCGAATCGCGCACACCGCCATACGGCAGTGGTTCGTCGTATTCGTAGACTTCGTCGCCGGTCGACAACACAGCCACCACGGGGCGGCGGTACACCACCACGTCACGCAGACCAATATTCGCTAGGATTCCCACATCACTGGCTGAAATCTGCGTGCCAGCAGTGAGGACTTCTTCGCCCTGTGCCATGTCACTGGCTACTGGCAACACACTTTCACCAGGATGGACTACGCCGGTATAAGTCAGCACACCGGCAGTTTCGTGGGTGCGCTCGACCATCACCACCGCATCAGCACCAGCCGGGAGCGGTGCGCCGGTCATGATACGCATGGCCTGCCCAGTCCCCAACGCCAATCGTTGCTGGTCGCCGGCTGTCAATTCGGCTACCACCTGGCGGGGCTGATCGGCATCGCCAGTGCGGATGGCGTAGCCATCGACCGTCGAGCGTGGCTCGGCGGGCATATCGGCTGGCGCATGTATGGTTTGCGCCAACACCCGCCCTGCAGCGGTATGCGTGCGGATGGTCTCGGTGCCGAGCGGATGGCTGCTGATGGCCACTATGGCAGCTTGGGCTTCGGCCACGCTCACCATTGGCCAGGCTGATTCGCGTTGCATGGTCATGGATTCCCCTCCAATACACACGGGCGACCAGATGCTGGCCGCCCGCGTTTGATTCATTGCCGCAAGGATATGCCTAGGCGCTTTTTTTGCTGGCTGCGAAATCCTGATCGGCGAGATACCACACCGCTTCCATGGCGGCTTTGCAGCCTTCGCCGGCAGCGGTAATGGCCTGGCGATAGACATGGTCGACTACGTCGCCGGCAGCGAAAATGCCTTCGACGTTGGTGTGTGTACGTTCGTTGGCCTTGATGTAGCCGTTTTCGTCCAAATCGAGCAAGCCCGTGAAAATCGTGGTATTGGGCACATGGCCGATATATGGGAAGACGCCATCGGTGTCATGCGTGATGACTTCGCCCGTCTTGAGGTTGCGGATCTTGACGCCGGTGACGCTGGTTTCGCCCATGATTTCGTCAACGGTGGAATCCCACACAAAGCGCACCTTGGGGTTGCTGAATGCACGCTCCTGGAGCACGGGATCAGCGCGCAAGCTATCACGGCGATGCACGATGACCAACTCACTGACGTAGCGCGTCAAAAACAACCCTTCGTCGAGGGCGCTGTTGCCGCCACCGACCACGACCACCTTCTTGTCGCGGAAAAAGAACCCGTCACAGGTGGCACAGTACGACACACCACGGTTAGCGAGCACATCTTCGCCGGGCACACCCAACTTACGGGGCGAAGCACCCGTGGACACGATGATGGTGTCGGCGGTGATAGCATCCCCGTCATCGGTATGCAACACAAATGGGCGCTGTGATGCGTCGATGGAAGTAATCAGTGTGTCACGATACGTGGCGCCGAAACGCTTGGCCTGTTGTTCGATGTTGTCGGCTAATTCATAGCCGCCGATACCATTCACAAAGCCGGGGTAATTTTCGACTTCGCTGGTGGTTGCAATCAAGCCACCGGGCTGCAAACCACGGATGACGAGTGGCGCAAGGTTCGCACGCGCGGCATACAATGCTGCCGTCAGACCGGCAGGGCCTGAGCCAATAATTGCCACACGAGTATGCATACATCCCTCAATTCTGTTGGCACTAATGATGCATTTACATCATCTCAATCACTTATTCGTATTCTATCACACTTTCGTTTTGGCATACCCCCTAGGCGTATCTTTTCATTGATTTCTAACGGTAATCCGACAAAGCACATCCATGAAAGGACTACGCACATGATCCCCCTCATCGTGTGGCTGAGCATCGTCATCAACGAGGTATTCCCGGCACCACGCCAAGGCAACGAATGGGTCGAATTGTACAATGCAAGCGCAGAAACCATCGATATCAGCGGTTGGGTCATCGACGACGATACTCCAGGAGGCACACGCGTCGTGTTTGGCGCCAACACCACCCTGGCTCCCCACACCTGGCTGGTGGTAGCCATGCCCAGTGCCATCTTCAATAATACCGGCGACACGGTCACCCTAAGCGATGCACGCGGCACGGTCATCGACAGTCTCCCCTACACCGCAATCGATAGCGATACCAGCATTGCACGCATGCCAGACGGTGCCAATACTGTTGTGCTGACGAGTGCCGCATCTGCTGGGGCCAGTAATACCGCACTTACCCCAAGCGCCACCCCAACACCTACGCTTGCGGCGACTATGGTGATATCAGACACGACTATTTTCACTGACACGGCCACCCCTACCATCACAGTGGTTCACACCACCGATCTGACATCGACCAGCACCACGACACCGACGCCGACAGCCACCAACACGCCCACCAAGACCCTGTCCCCTTCCAAAACACCATCCGCCACCAAGACCCTGTCCCCCTCCAAAACGCCATCTGCCACCAAGACCCTGTCCCCCTCCAAAACGCCTTCCGCCACCAAGACTCTTTCCCCCTCCAAAACGCCTTCCGCCACCAAGACCCTTTCCCCCTCCAAAACGCCTTCCGCCACCAAGACCCTGTCCCCCTCCAAAACACCATCGGCACAAGGCGTGGTGCTAGAGCAGAAACCAGCGCGCCTGATGGCGACACCGACCATCCAGTCCTGGCTGGCAGTTGCGCTACAGGCACAAACGCCGGTGGTCATCGTCTGCCATCCACAGGGGCATTCGCTGGCTGGCTGGGAACTCGCTGTCGACGATACGCTGACCCACATTGTGGATGAAGGCACGTGTTATACCACGGGCATCCCACAGACCGCACACCTCGCGCTCCAGAATTCGCACCAATTCACGGTGGCCACGTTGGATGCAGCAGCAGCGTTTTGTGCCATTGACATCGGGACCTGTCGACCTAGTCAGCGACGCAATACACCCGTGCTAGTACTTGAGGCATCACCGACAGCGCACGCAACAGTGAGGGTGCCAGCCACGCATACACCAGCGATGGCGATTGTATCGGCGGCAGAAACACCAGCCCCCCCAGCTGCACCTGCGACAAGCTTACTCTGGATTGGCAGTCTGTGCGTGGCCGGCGGAGTTGCACTGCGCATGCTTGCCAACCATAATCCTGACGTGCTATACTCAAACACAGACAGTGACGCGGCGAGTACTGATGCCACCGTTGCCCAGCGAGTCGAGGATAGTGCGAGCTCGACCGACGACCATCACGAAGGGCACCGCTGAGTCGTAACAACAGACAGAGGGATCGAGGCCAATTGGTCTTCGATAACTGGGGTGGAACCGCGCAACGACCTTGCGTCCCCAGGCGATTCGCTTCGCCTGGGGGCTTTTTGTATCCCTAGGCGCTATCCCAAAGGAGTGCGTGCCATGCCAGCCGCATCACTTGAACAGCTCGCATCGCTGTGCAAACGTCGTGGGTTCATCTACCCGAGTTCCGACATCTACGGCGGATTGCAGGGTGTGTTCGACTACGGACCGCTGGGTGTCGAGCTCAAAAACAACATCATCAATTCGTGGTGGCGCGCCAACGTCTATGCCCGTGACGACATGGAAGGGCTGGACGCTTCGATTTTGATGAACAAACTGGTCTGGAAGTACTCGGGCCACGAAGAAACCTTCAACGATCCACTCGTCGACTGCCGCGCCTGCAAAGGGCGCTGGCGGGCTGACCACATCAAGGGCAAGTGCCCCAGCTGTGGTTCGAGTGATTTGACCGAGCCCCGCCCCTTCAACATGATGTTCAAAACGGCGGTAGGACCAGTGGCCGACAGTGATTCGTTTGCCTACTTGCGCCCCGAGACGGCCCAGGGCATTTTTGCCAACTTCGGCAACGTGCTGGCCACCACCAGTCGCAAGCTGCCGTTTGGGATTGCCCAGGTGGGCAAAGCCTTCCGCAACGAAATCAACCCGCGCAACTTCTTGTTCCGTGTGCGTGAATTCGAGCAAATGGAAATTGAGTTTTTCGTCATGCCTGGCAGCGAAGAAGAATGGCACGACCGCTGGCTCGAAGACCGGCTCAGCTGGTGGGAATCCATCGGGGTACCGCGCCATCAGATTCAGATTTACGACGTACCCAAGGGCGATTTGGCGCACTACTCGAAGCGCACCTACGACCTGATGTACAACTACCCGTCACTGGGCTACGAAGAAATCGAAGGCATCGCCAGCCGCAGTGACTACGACCTCGGCTCGCACTCACGTGACCAAGAAAACCTGGGTCTGTCTGCCAACGTCAGTACCAACCGCGACAGCGTGGCCAAACTGACCTACTACGATCAGGCCAATAATCGCCACGTGGTGCCGTTCGTGATCGAGCCTTCGGCCGGCGTGGGGCGCTGTTTCTTGGCAGTACTGTCAGAGGCCTACGACGAGCAACTCGTCAAAGAACCGGCCGCCGACAAGGTCGAAACCGTGCGCACTGCCCTCGACGCCTTCGTCAAATCGGTCAGCCGCAGTGAAAAACTCAGCGGCGAGCAGCGTGACGCCATCGTGGCGCAGGCCGAGCACGTCAGTGCCGACTTGGCCAATCGTCTGCCCCAAGTCGAACAATTGCTCGGGATGCCTGGTGCCGATGGCATCGAGGTCGGCAAAAAGTTGCGTGGCGTGGCCCAGCCCGTGGTCGACGAATTCTACCGCACGGTGCTACACCTCAAGCCGCACTTGGCACCCAACAAAGTCGCCGTCTTCCCGCTCAAGCGCAATCACGAAGGGCTGGTAGGCCTGGCCAAGGGGATCCGCAGCAATCTGCAACTCGAAGCCAATATGCGCACCGTGTACGACGACACTGGCGCCATCGGCAAGTTGTATCGCCGCCAAGACGAAATCGGCACGCCTTTCTGTGTGACGGTCGACTTCCAGTCACTCGAAGACGGCAGTGTCACCGTGCGCGACCGCGATAGCATGCAACAAGAACGCGTGCTGGCCAGCGAGCTCGAGCAATACGTCCGCGAAAAATCACGCTAATCCGACTCCTGGGGAGGGATGCTATGGTGCGTTCCTCCCCACACTGGAAGCGAGGTCTTCATGCCTGTCATCACCTGCCCCCACTGCCAGCAACGCACCAGCACACCACTCATCGAGGGTGCCTGAATTGTGCGTTGGACCTGCCCACACTGTGGGCAGGTCGTCACTCCCCGTGTGGGAGATTGCTGTGTGTTTTGTTCGTATGCCACCATTGACTGCCACGGTCAACCCAATCACCCACAAGGATGAATGCCATGCCCCGTACCACGCTGTTGACCTGCCCACAGTGCCACACGAGTTACGAAGAAACGATGATTGTCAATCGTGTTGAGCGCCAGGTGCGCTGCAATGAATGCCACACCCAAATCAGTGCTCCTGACGACGCGCATTGTGTGTGGTGCGCCTACGGTGACACCCCGTGCTACATCGTACAAAATCAGGCTAGTTGCAACCCGGTCACACTGCGCATTGAGCATTCAGACGGCTAGGGAGTAATCGGCAAACGAATGTCGGTCACCTGCCACTGCCACAACCCAGTGCGGCGCAAGACCAGCACCGTGGCCGCATCTGCGTCAGGTGCGGCAATCTGCACATGAAAACGATCCCAGGCCTGATATGACATTTGGATGTCGGCATCGTCGAGTGTGGGCGGATTGGGGTCAGCAGCCGGGTCGAGTGATCCACCATTCATCACCGAAATCAGGCCTGCTGGGGTCACCAGCGCGTCCACGAATTGCTCAACCAGCGCGCCGCCCATGGCCATCCCCAACACGGCAAACGGGTTATCGGCAGCGCTGGTGGTCATTTCGTCGAGCATCATGGCGTTCAGCTGATCTTTGAGATTTTGGCGAACTTGTGGGAAGTCGATGTACTCTACGAGCGTATCGGCGTCGCGTTGGATGGCCGCTTGGTGCATGGCATTCACGGCAATATAGGGCGATGCAACGGTGTATATCACACCAGCAAGTATGGCGCCTGCGAGAATTCCCATCAATGCCCAGATTTTCATGATACCCCCTTTAAAAATATCAGTATTACGTTAATTATCAGGTGTCGAAGCGATCCATGGCGGCTTGCACAGGAGCAGGTGTCACCATATCGACGCCGGCACCGCGGAGCACATCAAGCAAGATGACAAATCGGACGATTTTGGCTTTCAAATACACAATATACAACTCAAACAATACCATCTGCGCGCCACGACCGATGATGATTTGGGTATGCATAAAGACAATCAACATCACGCTATCAATATGCGCATCCATCCAATAAAACCCATTTTGTCAGATCAGGAACACCGCTTGAAGGATAGTAGTGTCGTTGCGCTATAGCGCAACGTTAAACTGAAAGTAGTCGATAATTATCCCTTTTGAAGTTTGCGTCATATCCAAAACTGGATGCCCCAACAAGATCATGGTCTTTCAGAGTGCGCAAACTAGCCACGGTAGCCCTTAAAGTTTATGCCGATTGTGGCCACCATGATAGTCATCTCGTCGGGGCACGACTCACAAGTATGCCCTGGCACAAATATCGCTAGATGTTGATCCTGATGCAACAACGCCAAAACCCGTGGTAACACATAGGCGCCATACTCACCACAATGCAACATGTTGACCGAGATCTGCTCGTAGCTGAACCAAACCGACCAATAATACATCAGAACTCAAACAAATGGTTGATTTGGGCATAGTGGAATCCAATTGTGCTGGGAGTGGTGTGTACGTATGTATGACATTGTGCTGATCTTACATATTCGCACATATTCACCACTTGACAAAACGATGGTTCCACAGTAATGTATAACCTATAAATCCTACAGATTTAGTATACTTTAAAAACCATGTTCTCATGGTTTTTCTTAAGCACATATTATCTACTAAATCAATAGGATTTATAGTGTATTTACATTGTATGACACGAAAGGTGCTTTTTATGTGTATGGCATGGCAAAAGTTGATGTGGGTGATGGTACTTGTCGTGTTGGTGGCCTGTGGTGCACAGCCCACGGCGGCACCAGCACCAACGGATGAATTACGTGGCACGATTGCGGTCTCGGGGGCATTTGCGCTGTATCCGATGATGACGGTATGGGCCGAGGAGTTCCAGAAGTTGCACCCGAATGTGACCTTTGACGTGCAAGGTGGTGGGGCTGGCAAGGGCATGACGGACACGTTGAGTGGGGCTGTTGATATCGGCATGATTTCACGCTCTATCAAACCCGAAGAAGAAGAGCAGGGAGCATTCTGGGTCAAGGTCACCAAAGACGCAGTTTATGCAGTGATTAGTACAGATAATCCGGTTGCCGACAAAATTATTGAGCGAGGTATCAGTCAAGAGACGCTAGCCAAGATTTATGTCACTGGCGAAATCACTACCTGGGGCGAGGTTGTCGGCGACCCAAGCATCACGGATCCCATTAATGTGTACACTCGTTCAGATGCTAGTGGTGCTGCCGAGATGTGGGCCAAATTTGGCGGTGGTGAGGCGCAGGATGATCTGAGGGGCGTAGGGGTCAACAGCGAGCCGGCCATGGTCGATACGGTCATCAAGGATCCGCTGGGGATTGGCTACAGCAATCTCAACAGTATCTATGATCCGAGCACGGGTGCGTTTGTGACTGGCGCAATGGTACCACCGCTCGACATCAACACCAACGGGGTTGCTGATGACAACGAATACTACGAGACCAAAAACGAGGCTCTACAAGCAGTTGCCGACGGTATTTATCCATCGCCACCAGCCCGTGACGAGCACTTGGCCACCAAGGGCAAACCGACGGGCTTGGTATTGGCCTTCATTGAGTGGATTTTGACAGATGGCCAACAATACCTGGCGCCAGCGGGGTACGTACCACTGACCAGCGATGAGCAACAGGCCTCGCTGACGAAGTTGAAGTAACCGGTATGGGATTTTTTGATATTCGTACACAAGCCGGTCGTGATACACGACCGGCAACCGCACGCAGTCGACAGGATGCGATCGCACAGCGCTGGTCAGTGCGCATCACTCTGCTACCACTGATTGTGCTGGGGTTCGTCGCCATCGCCCTGACAATCAGGGCCTGGCCGATTATGTGGACCTACCCGCTGATTGAGTTGTTGCTGGGCACAGTATGGAAGCCGAGCAGTGGTCAATTTGGCCTATGGCCGTTTATTGCCGGGACGATTTGGGTCACAAGTGTCGGAGTATTGTTGGCGGTACCGCCGAGTATTTTAACGGCCATGTACATCTCAGAGTATGCCCATACCCGACTGCGACTGATAATTACGCCTGTGCTCGATGTACTGGCAGCCATCCCACCGGTAGTATACGGGGTCTGGGGATTATTGGCGGTAGTGCCGTTTGTGGAGTCGGTCTTGGCACCGGCATTATCACGGATACTGGGGTTTTTGCCGATATTTACCATCAACCAACCGACCGGGTTTAGTGTATTGGCTGGTGGAATTGTCTTAGCCGTCATGATTACACCACTGATGATCTCGGTGATGTACGAAATATTAAAGACCGTGCCGAACGACCTACGCCAAGCCTCATTAGCGGTAGGTGCCACCCGGTGGGAGACGATTTGGTTGGTGCTGTTACCACACACCATACCAGGGATTGTCGCCGCGATTGTGTTGGGAGCATCGCGCGCATTTGGAGAGACGATTGCCGTCCTGATGGTGGTTGGCAACGTACCACAGGCACCAACATCGTTATTTGATACGGCCTACCCACTGCCAGCATTGATTGCAAATAACTATGGAGAAATGATGTCGATTCCACTGTACGACGCAGCCTTGCTGATGGTTGCACTCGTCTTGCTGGTGGTCGTGTTCATCTTCAATTTAGCGGCCATGGTAATTTTGCGACGTTTTGTTCGCTAGAATACGGAGGAGTTTGTGCAACAGTGTTTGCAAAAACGGCGCACCCTCGGTGAATGGGTGATAAAACGGATGATGCAAGGTGCATTGCTGGTGGTAATGAGCACACTGGGATTGATTTTGTGGACAGTGATTGCCCGTGGACTACCAGCGCTGACATGGGAGATGGTCAGCCAGACACCAAAAGGTGGGTTTTATATGGGCAAAGGCGGTGGGGTGCTCAACGCCATCCTCGGTTCGGTGTATATCGGTATCGGTAGTACGTTGTTGGCGCTTGTGCTGAGTTTGCCAATTGCGCTAGCTCTCAACACCTATGTCAAACACACGCGTTGGCAGGAGCGCATCCGACTGATGTTGGATGGGTTGTGGGGGATTCCATCGATTGTCTATGGCGCATTCGGTTTTACGGGGATGTTGACGTTCGAGGTTTTACGGTGATGTTGACGTTCGAGTTGCGGGCATCGTTGTTGGCCGGCATCGTGATTGTGGCGTTGGTTATTTTGCCGATTATGATTCGGGCCATGGACGAGGTAGTACGACGCATGCCAACTGACTTGACACATGCGGCGCTCGCACTAGGCACGACGCGCTTTGAGGTAGCCCGTGATGTGGTAATGCGACAGATGTTGCCAGGGCTAGTCACGGCAGTATTGTTGGGGTTCGGGCGTGGGATTGGCGATGCGGCCTCGGTGTTGTTTACGGCTGGGTACACAGATCGGATGCCGACATCGTTATTTGCAGCGACTGCCACGCTCCCGCTAGCGATATTGTTTCAACTCAGCACACCGTTTGAGGCGGTGCGCGAGCGTGGCTATGCATCAGCATTGATATTAACCATCATGGTGTTTGTGGTGAGTATTGGCGCACGCTGGTTGGCACATGCGTTATCACGCTACACAATCAAATAGGAGTATGCATGGATGCACATATTTCAGTACGAAATCTTGATGTATGGTATGGCAATCACGCGGCATTAACTGCGATTTCAGCCGATATTCCGCGACACGGGATTACAGTAATTATGGGGCCGTCGGGGTGTGGCAAAACAACATTACTCAAGAGCTTCAATCGCTTTCTGGAGCTCAACGACACGACGCGTGTAAATGGCACAGTAGCAGTAAATGGACACGACATATATGCGCCAGGCGTTGACGTGACCGCCGTACGCAAACGGGTGGGACTATTAGCGCAACGACCAACCGCACTGCCGATGTCAATTTTTGAGAATGTGGCCTACGGGATTCGTATCCACCAGCCACATCTCGATAAACAGGCGATTGCCAGGCAAGTGCAACAGTACCTCGAGGTGGCCGGATTGTGGCACGAGGTGGCGCAACGACTCGATGCACCGGCTACGGCGTTGTCGATTGGACAACAACAGCGGCTGTGCTTAGCGCGGGGATTGGCCGTCGAGCCCGAGATTATTTTGGGGGATGAGCCGACTTCGGCACTCGATCCGATCTCGTCGCGCCATATCGAACAAAAGCTGGTCGAGCTCAAGCAACGCTATACTACCGTCATCGTTACGCACACCTTGCGCCAAGCCAAACGACTAGCAGATTATGTCATTTTTATGTATCTGGGCGAAATCGTCGAAGCCGGACCAGCGCAAGAGCTCTTTGCCAATCCACAGCAAGAACGCACCAAAGAATACATCGCCGGCGTGTTCTAGGCAAATAAGAAGCACCTTCTCGGCGATAAACCGAGAAGGTGCTTTTGTATTGACTAACCGAGTGCTTCGAGTTCATCGAGCAGGGTGTCGAAGCGATCCATGGCGGCCTGCACAGGAGCAGGTGTCGCCATATCGACGCCGGCACCGCGGAGCAAATCAATGGACGACTTGGACGAACCGCCACTGAGGAAGCCGAGGTAGTTCGTGACGGCAGCGCTATCGCCCTGCTGCACTTTGTCGGCAAGTGCCAGTGCAGCCGAGATACCGGTGGCGTACTGGTACACGTAGAAGTTGTAGTAGAAGTGTGGGATGCGCGACCACTCGAGGCCGATTTCGTCATCGAGCGTCACTGCCGGGCCGTGATAGCGCTTGACCATGTCGTAGTAGCGCTCGGTCAGGCCTTCGGTGGTGAGGGGCTCATCGCGCTCAGAGCGGGTATGCATGTCGAGTTCGAACTCAGCGAACATGGTCTGACGAATGAGCGTGGTGCGGATGTCTTCGAGCTGTTGCACCAGCAGGTGGCGACGCAGGGCGGCATCGTCGCGAGTCTTGAGCAAGTGTGAAATGAGCAACGACTCATTGAGGGTCGAGGCCACTTCGGCCACGAAGATGGTGTAATCGCCGTAGTGGTAGGGTTGGGTTTTGCGTGTAAAGAACGAGTGCATCGAATGACCCAACTCGTGTGCCAGCGTGAACACGTCGTCGAGGCGGTTTTGGTAGTTGAGCAGAATATACGGGGCAGTCGTATACGAGCCCGTGCTGTAGGCACCGCTGCGTTTGCCCTTGTTTTCGTAGACGTCAATCCAGCGTGATTCGTAGCAGGTGCTGAGGGCAGTCTGGTATTCTTCGCCGAGGGGCGTCAATGCCGACATGACCATCTTGTAGCCATCGTGATAGTTGACTTCGAGGTCTGCTCCTGCATGAATGGGCGTATACAGGTCGTAGATGTGCAGTTCGTCGAGACCCATCAGACGCTTGCGGATATCCATGTAGCGGTGCAACTTGGGCAGATTGGCCTGCACCGTCGACACCAGGTTGTGGTAGACGGCCACGGGGATGTCATTGGGAGCCAACGCAGCTTCGACAGCCGTGTCATAGCCACGGATACGGGCATTGATGACGTTGGAGCGCACACCGTTGGACAAAATCATAGCCAGGGTGTTGCGGTGGGCCCGGAAGCTCTGGTAGTACGTCTTGAAGGTGTCCTGGCGCACACGACGATCGGGGTTCTCGAGGTATTTACCGTAGCGGCCGTGTGACAACGCCACCGATTCGCCTTTGTCGTCAATAATCGTGCCGAACTCCATGTCGGTGTTGTTCAAGACGCCAAAGATGTTGTACGGTGCGCCGGCCATTTCACCGGTCTGCGCCAACACGGCCTCGACCTCGGCCGAGCGGGTGTGACTGCGATTACGCAACAGCACATCGAAGTAGTAGGCATAGGCGGCCAGACCGGCATGGTCGCTGAGCCATGCACGCAGGGTGGACTCAGGGATGGCCAGCATTTCGGGCTCGACATAGGCCGTAGCCGCCGAAGCACGAGCAATCATGGCCTGGGCACGGGCATTGAGGGCCTGACCGGCGGCATCACCTGAGTCGGAGTCATAGCGGCAATGGGCGTAGATGTAGAGTTGGTGGGCAGTCTGCATGACGGCCTCGCGGGCCTTGATGATGGTCATCAGGGCATCGGCGCCGTTGCTGGCGGTGCCCTGCAGGTTGGTCAGCGTGCCAAGCAGTGTATCGAGATCTGCCAGCGCGGCTTCCCAGGCGGCATCATCGGCATACATCAAACTCAAATCCCATGTATCGGCCGCATTGGCTTCACTACGGGTGGGTACTTGTTGGGTAGTCATCGCAGTCCTTTCAATTTACTTGGGTGAATTATAGCAAAAACCCCGTATTTATTGCTCAATCCAGGCGCTATCGAGCAAAATCATGTAGCGCACGACCTGTTGATTGCGGAAGGCGTTTTGGGCACGGAAGGCGGCCGCACTGGGCACAAAGGTGGGCCCACGTAACTCGATTTCGAGCGTATGACCAACCGGCATGACAGGCAGGTCAATCACCACTTCGTACTGATCGGATTGTGTGACATCAATGGTGCCAATCAGTGCGTTTTCGAGCCAGATTTCGATGGGCATAGTCGGCAACACGTCGCTAGGCCAGCCGCGCACGTCGTAGACCAGGTGGAGTTTTTGTACAAAGCCGCTGCCAGCTTCAGCAAACCGGAGCCGAGTACCATCACCACACCACCGCCCCCAACGATCAGCCTGAGCATCAAATTCGGGGCGATAGCAACCGGTAATCATGCCCACGTCGGCACCATCACCCACATCAATGCGGGTAGCCGTGGTCGGTGGCAGCCAACGCCAGGCCCACGGTAGTGAATCACGTTCTTCGACGTACCACATGCGGAAACTTTTGCGCGCATCGGCGATACGCTCCTGGCGCCGAGCCAAATCCCCACGAATGATGGCCCGTTCTTGACCATCCCCCACCCCATCATTCAGGGCTTGTTCGACATCGGTGATACGGCCTTGCCAATAGGCCTGCAAGATGGGCGCTACTGCTGCGAGACGACTGGGTAGCGGGTCTGGCACAGGCATCAACCACGGATTATTGTGGAGCATGCGTGCATATTCATCGCTATTGGCTGCTTGTGGCGCGGCGCGTAGTGCCAACCAATAACACTGCCAGGCAGAGGGCAATGCCCCAAAAAACGACGGTGGCACCAATCCAGACACCGGCGTGGCCACCAACGACCATACTAGTAACGATCCCGCCAACACTGCCCCAGGCAGGGGCCGGAGCACAGCCCGCCAATTCCCCTGGCTCAGCCATACCACACACCCGGCTGCGCTGACTGCCCATAATGGCAACAGCATGACACGGAAGCGAGTAATACTAAACAAGGCCACGCTCAATACTACGGGTAGTAGACTCCACAATAGGTAGAGCTCATGTTGACTACGGGTGGCACCATCACGACGCATGACCCATAACCCAAACAATGCAGGAACGATGATGAGCATATACCACACATCATCAAACACGAGCAACGCTGTCGCATAGTGCCAGGGAATACTACCACTCGTAAACCCATCACTGAATCGCTCAGCACTCGTATAACGAATCTGCCAAAAATCAACGAACTCGGCGGGCATACGACCAATATACGTCTCTACGTCCTGCCCGATGATGCACACCGCTTCACCGAGAATAGCGCTCTGACGAGCCACTTGACTGTCGAGCACACCAGGATGAGGCAAACAGGTTTCGGAGGGGACATGCATATCTGCACTGATAAGTGATTGTACATAAGCGTTGGTTTTGACGGCATCAATGGTGCCCTGATCACCTGCATGTGCCCGCAACAACAGGTTGTAGGCCCCTGTTGTATCGACGAGCACCACACCGCCAAACGTCCGACTCGCATAGTAGCTCCATGGGGCAACAGCCAGCACAAACACGACGGCAGTCAGCACTGCACGGCCTAGGCGTTGACGCATGATGGAAGCCTCGAGACGCCCACCACCGAAGTACATCCACAGCAACACGAAGGGCACGAATGCGAGTGTCAGCCCCCGTGTGAGCGTGGCTAAACCGAGCAAACCACCAATGATTACAGCCCGCCCAGTACTTGGAGCAGCAATTTGATAACCGAGTGCCACCCACAATATCAACAAAAAGAACGTGATGTAGATTGTCTCAGAGAGAAAGGTAAAAGGCATCACGGCCAGCGGTAGTGCCAGACTCGTCAACATGGCTGCGACATCGGCCACAGGCGGTTGCTGGGGCCAGATGCGGCGAGCAATGAGCCATACTAGACCAACATGCGACAACGACAACACGGCTTGAGTCACCAGAGTCCATTGGGCGGTGCCACCGATACTGATGTGCGCGGCAATGAACAGTGGATAGAGTGGTGCCCGGGTCCAAAGATGATCAAGGTACCAGGCAAATCCACGCCCATAGGCAATCCAAGTAGCGGCTGCAAGATATTCGCTTTCATCGGAAATAAATCCGGTACGTGGTAACGCAACCCACACATACACACGCATGAGTGTAGCAATGGCCAACGCGAGCCACAACCAACGATGCCGAAACATCCACTGCATAGACACTCCTTCCCCTACCGTTGGGCGCATTATAGCATTGTAATCCGCTATAATATGGTTACATTCTACTGACGAGGCTCTCATGCTGACCCTAGCGCACCTCACTCATGCCTACGGATCAACCATTGCCGTACAAGACTGTTCGCTGGTATTGGCAGATGCCCAACGGATTGCGATTATTGGGCCATCGGGATGTGGCAAGAGCAGTTTGTTGCGAATTATTGCCGGGCTTGAGCCATCGCACCAGGGCACCATTCATTGGCATCACGCTGACATCACGCATGTGCCAGCCTATCAGCGCCACATTGGCTTGATGTTCCAAGACCATGCGTTGTTCCCCCATCTCACCGTTGCCCAAAACATCGGCTATGGCCTCAGCCAACAATCTGCCCCAGAGCGCCAACAACGAGTTGATGAGTTACTACAGCTGATTGGGCTGACAGCCCTCGCACAGCGCTACCCAGACCAACTATCTGGTGGTGAGCGGCAACGCGTAGCGCTGGCACGCAGTCTGGCTCCCAAGCCACGAGTTGTGCTCTTTGACGAACCTTTTGCCTCGCTCGACCGCACCCTACGCGATTATTTACTCGTGGAAGTACGTGAATGGCTGACCCGAGAACACATTGCCGCCTTGTACGTGACCCATGACGCCAGTGAGGCGTGTGCCTTCGCAGATGAAATCGTCGTCATGAAATCCGGTCAGATTGTGGCGCACGCCACGCCGGCGCAGCTGTATCAGCACCCACCGAGTGCGTTTGTGGCACAGCTCTTGGGCATGCGCGGAGTCATCGATTATCAAGCAGGCACCGGCGCAATACAGACCGCATTCGGGATGCTGCCATTCGCACCGCCAACATCACACGGACATCTTTTGATTCGGCCCGAGGCTGGTATAATGGCACACCAGCAACTACCGGCGAGCATGCTCCGTGGCACCGTCGTACAGATGTTGTTTCGACCACCGTGGCAGCGCTTGACCATCTGCGCACAGGGCGACCCACAGCAAACCTTCGAGGTTGATTGTGCGGTCGACTTGCAGGTTACCGTTGGCGACAGCATCGAAGTCGCCATTGCGCATGCGGCATGTACCTTTCTCTCTCAGAATAGTAGTCCGGCATAACAAAGGAGCACCAAAGATGCGTGTTGGATTGGTACAAATCAACAGCCAAGAAGATCGCCAGCGTAATGTGACGCGGGCCATTGAGTTGATCGAAGCGGCAGCGGCGCAGGGCGCGAATTTCGTAGCGTTGCCTGAATGTGTGACGTTTCTCGGACGCAAAGAGCATCATGCCGCCAACGCAGAAACACTCGACGGGGATACTGCGCAGGCCTTTGCACAGACTGCCAAGCGCCTCGGTATTTGGCTGCATGGGGGATCGATTATCGAAAAAGGGCCTGATGGCGCCAAAGACTACAACACCACGATGGTCTTCAACCCAGCAGGCGAACGCATCGCCACCTACCGCAAGATTCATCTGTTTGATGTCGACATTGCCCCAGGGAGCTACCGCGAATCAGACACATACCTGCCCGGTGACCAAGTCGTCAACACTGACATCGCCAGTATCAACGTGGGATTGAGCATCTGCTACGATGTGCGCTTCCCCGAACTGTATCGCCTACTGGCCCTCGCTGGCGCCAAAGTACTGATGGTACCAGCTGCGTTTACCGCCTTTACGGGCAAAGACCACTGGGAAGTGCTGTTGCGGGCCCGTGCCATCGAAAACCAGTGCTATGTGCTTGCACCAGCACAGTGGGGTGAACATCCAGTAGGGCGCCAATGCTATGGGCGTAGCATGATTATCAATCCGTGGGGCACCGTGATGGCTACAGCTACCGATGGCGAAGGCGTCATCGTGGCCGATCTCGACATGGCCGAGCTGGCCCGGCTACGCACGAGTGTGCCATCGCTGGCCAATCGGCGCCCGCAGGTTTACAACTGGTAAACGAGCGTTACGCAGTCGCTGGGGAGTAGTACCTGCGGTACTACTTCCCTTTTTTGTTGCTCTAGGCGTCTAAACGTAACACAATTTTGCCGGCACCCATGTGGTTTTGGTAATCACGGATACCTTTGGCAGCTTGATCAAGCGAGTACTCAGCCTGAATTGAGGTTGTCATGGCGTCGTACAGCGGCCCTTGGATGTCCCTCATGGCCTTGATGACACGCAGCATGCCGTGTTTGGCCAGCCACCCAGTCAACCAGAAGCCCTCGACAATACGATTACCGAACAACAGCGTCCCGACATCGACCTGCACCGGCTCGAGTGACAGTGCGCCATAGACCAATATCCGACTGGCAGGTGGCATCGCTTTGAGCATATGCCCCGTCAACGATCCAGCCACAGCATCGAAGCCCATCCCCGCGCCATAGCGGTGGCAAGCCTCATGCAACTGTGTGTCGAAATCGGTGTCGGTGCTGACCAACACGACCGTGGCCCCCAGTGCCTGCAACTCGGCCACCGTGTCTTGACTGCGCACAATGGCAATGCTCGCCAGACCACGGCGCTGGGCCGTGCGAATCAACATGCGCCCCAACGCACTATTGGCGGCGTTGAAGACCACCGCTCGTTGCCGAGCCTGCACGGCTCGATCGATGAGGGCCCACGCCGTCAGGGGGTTGACCAACATCATGGCACCTTGGGCGTCGCTGATATGACGGCGCAACGGGAAGACCTGCGTGGCACTGGCAATCGTGTATTCGGCCCAGGTGCCGAAATTCCCCTGTGTGGCCAGTGCCACTCGCCGCCCTTGCCACAATGCACCCAGCCCACCACCATGCGCAACTACTGTGCCACACCCTTCGAATCCTGGCGTGGTGGGAGGCTCGCGGCGCACGCCATAGCGCCCGCGCAAAAACATCAAATCCGAAGGATTGACAGCCGCCGTGTGCATGCGTACCAGTACTTGGCCCGAACGCGGGCGCGGCACTGCGATATCACGCACGTGTAGACCCTCGGGGCCATCGAACGACTCTAGTTGGAGCGCACGCATGTGCGTCGCAATGGTCATACCTTCACCTCTTTCATAAACCGACTGAATTCACGATACCAATCGTGTGGAACTTCATCTTGGACGGCCATGCCAGCCTCTAGCACCACCGTATCAACACTAGGCAGTTGCCGCTGGAAGGCCGCCATGCGTTGCACGGGTGTGGTGCCAGCCTGGCGCCCCCACATGATCTGCACGGGCTGCTGGATCTGCGCCACCACTGGGCGCACGTCACAGTTGAGCAGCCCGGTCACAAAACAAATGGGCGCCCAACGTGCCCCTGGCCGCTGAGCAGTCTGGTAATACATACGCCGCATCTCGGCATCACAAGCAGCCGGATTAGCATAGGTCATGCGCGACAAAAAGTAATCAATGCTCCGTCGACTGACCAATGCGGAAAACACCGCAGCCCCGACCGGACCAGCCAGCACACGGTATGCACCAGTTGGCGTAGCTGGCACCACCAGATCCTCGAGGCCGGTGGGACACACCACCGATGCCGCACAAAAAAGTTCGGGGCGACGTGCCATGGCCTGCAGCACATAGGCCGAAGAAAGCGATACTGCTACCACCATGACTGGCACGCCGATATGCTCGGCCAGCGCAATCAACAGCTCAATGTACAACTCGGCGGTATAGATGCGCTGCGGGCGATCCGAATCACCAAACCCCAGCAAATCAACGGCAATCACACGGTGGTCGCGGGCCAACATCGCAAAGGGGTGGCGCATTTCATGGGCCGAGGCGGCAGCATTGATACTGTGCACCAACAGCACGGGCGACCCACTACCAGCTTCGTGCAGGGCGATACGATGCCCCTGCCATTCCCAAATCCGGGGCGACACTCCGAGCAGTGCCAGGGGAGCGGTTGGATTGTTCATCATTCTTCTCCTGTTGCGGACATCATCTGCGTACGCAACCAAGCAATGCCTTCTGTGGCGCTTGTAAATATTCCATCGAGTTGTGCTTCATAGGCCATGGTCAAATATCTCCCGACTGCGGGACCTGCTGCGACACCCATGGCCAGCACATCGGTGCCCCGCACCAATGCCGACGGCATGTGTGTTTCGACATGCAATGCACGCGCCAGTGCTACAAATTCTGCACCAGGATGCGTGGCTGGCAAGGGTGGCCGACCAGCACTGTCGGCATGTGTGAGCGCCCCCCACAACTCAATGTGTGTGGGCGCCAAGCGCTGTGCGAGCCGACGCACACTACGTGGCGTCGCCAACGACCCCAGCGCAACCATGTGCTCACGCACTAGGTTCGCCACGGGTGCCACATAGCGCTGCGGCGCATGAATTGACGCCAGGAATTGCTCGGCGAGCGGTACACCAGCCGCCGCATGCCCTGGGCTGACGATGCGACCATCGACAAATTCAGATGTCAGCGGTTTGCCGAGATCGTGGCACAATGCCGACAGCATCAACACGATACGCTCTTCACCGTCAAACACCGCATGGTACTGCGCCGCAGCTGCACACACATGCCCCGTATGCACCCACACATCGCCTTCGGGATGATGTACAGCGTCTTGGGCACAATCCTGCAACGCCTGCAACGCTGGATACCAACAGATGGCGCCACTTTCAGCAAGCACCGTCAAGCCGGTACGCGGGTAGGGAGCTAGCGCCCATAGACGCCATTCATGCCATACCCGATCTGCTGTGAGATCCAACGATTGAGCACTGAGACGTTGCATCAGTGCAATGGTGGCAGGATCCACCACAAAGTCATACTCTGCGGCCAGCCGCATCAGACGCAATATGCGGATTGGATCACGCCCAAATTTGTCATTGATATGCCGTAAAACGCTGTTTTGGGCATCTTCGTAACCACCGCAAGGGTCGACCAGCGCGCCATCCGGCAACAATGCCATAGCGTTCATGGTGACGTCGCGGTCTTGGGCAGCCGTTGCAATATCGTGATGCGGAGTGGTACTGATGTCGACCTGCACATCGCCCATGCGCATGCGCACAATCAATTTGTCGCTCCCTACTATGCGTGCATCATAGGCATGAAACACCTGGGCTACTTCCGACAAATCGACTCCCACCACCTCAATATCAACCTCGTGAACCGGCCAACCGCGCACCAGATTGCGCACCACACCGCCCACCATGCGCCAATCCCACCCTGCGGCAGTGCACATGGCACGCAATTCGACGGTATCCTGCCACAACCGTGTTTGTGTATATACTGATGCATCCTGCTGGCTCAACGGTTGCTCCTTTTTTGATAAACATATTTCTACGCACAATCAATCATTTATCAGTATTATAGTAGTATTCACAATGTCGTGATAGATTTTAGCTATACATGATAAAGTTGTGTATAATACTCATGTATTGAGAAACATACACAGACAAGGAGCAAACACGGTGAGCAGTGGAATTACGATGTACACCACGAGCTGGTGTCCCGACTGTCGGCTTGCGAAGCGCGTGCTTGATGCAGAGCAAGTGGCATACGAAGAGATCAACATTGAGCAGCACCCAGAGGCCATCGAGACGGTACGCAAGTTGAACAACGGCAACCAGTCGGTACCGACGATTGTCTTCCCTGACGGGTCAATTTTGGTGGAGCCCTCAGCGGCCGAACTCAAGCAAAAACTCGCCAGCATCGGTGCATAAGCCCACCCCCCGAGAGACGCTCTCGGGGGGTGCACTGTTTCATGGGTCAGGATTTATAACACGGCAATCGTCTCGATGATTTGGTCGTGACCGGGTCCAACCGACACAATGGCAAGTTGAGCTTCACAGAGTTCAGCCAGACGTTGCACATAGGCCTGCGCGTTGGGTGGCAAATCAGCCCACGTGCGGGCTTGTTGTGTTGGCGCCAGCCAACCTGGCAGCGTTTCGTAGACGGGCTGCACCTGGGCGTAGTCTTCGAGGAGTGTGGGGGGATGATCGAGCACACGATCACCGATACGATAGCCGACACACACCGAGATTTCAGCCAATTCGTCGAGCACATCCAGCTTGGTGATGGCAACGGTATCGATGCCATTGAGGCGTGTCACATAGCGAGCGGCCACGGCGTCGAACCAACCCACACGGCGCAAGCGCCCGGTGGTAGTGCCGACCTCGGCCCATGGTTTGCCCATCTGGCGCAAAGCGTCGGCGGCGACGCCGTCGACCTCACTGGGGAATGGGCCAGCGCCGACACGGGTGGTATAGGCCTTGAAGACCCCCAACACATGATCGATTTGCTGGGGTGCGATACCTGCACCCTGACAGGCTCCAGCGATACCCGGCGATGACGATGTCACAAATGGGTATGTACCATGATCGATATCGAGCATGACACCCTGAGCACCTTCCAGCAAAATGTCTTGGTGGGCAGCCAGTGCCTGCTGTACTGATGGGTAAATATCAGTGATATAGGGTGCCAAACGCTGGCCATACGCCACATACTCGGCATGAATATCATCAACATTCAACGGATCGACACCGTAGTAGCCCACCAGCAAGCGATTTTTGATGGTGAGCACGGCTTCGAGGCGATCTCGCAGCAACGTGGGGTCGACCAGGTCGGCCACACGCACACCCACACGGGCCATTTTGTCAGAATATGCAGGACCAATGCCACGCCCAGTCGTACCGATTTTGGCGTCACCGCGCAGTTCTTCGTCGAGGCGATCTTGGAGTACGTGGTACGGCATCACCACATGCGCACGATCACTGATTTGCAAATGTGACACATCAATGCCACGTGTAATCAGACCATCGAGCTCGCCGATAAAGGATTTGGGGTCAATGACGGTACCATTGCCCACAATATTGAGTGTCTGTTGCTCGAAAATGCCTGCAGGTACCAGATGAAGTTTGAAGGTGCCATGACGATTCACCACCGTATGCCCGGCATTGTTTCCGCCACCATAGCGCACCACAGTTTGCGCACGCGCGGCGAGAATATCGACGATATGCCCCTTGCCTTCATCTCCCCATTGTGCACCGACCACTGCCACAACCGCCATGAGTTATTCCTTCCTGGTTGACACACGCACACAGAATACGACTGCGTGTACAACCCCGACGTTATCACGCAACGTGTAGTATTATAGGGTATGTTTTAACAGAGGACACTATGGATATCGCATTATTCACGATTGTGGCTCAGCTCATCTTCTTGGAAGGCATCTTGTCGATCGACAATGCGGCGGTACTGGGGGCAATGGTCGCCCATTTACCCAACGACAAACCCATCCCCTGGCCCAAACGACTCCAGTTCTTGCATGGTTGGGGTGATCGTGTGCTGGGCAATCAACGTGATGCAGCCCTCAAAGTAGGGCTCTTAGGCGCCTACGTAGGCCGTGGGCTCATGTTGGTGCTAGCTGGGTGGATCGTCCAATATCCGTGGTTACGTGTGGCGGGAGCCGCCTACTTGATTTATCTGGCTGTGCACCATTTTGGCCAACGCTATCATCCACATACTGACAATCATGAATCAGGCCCCACACGTCTCATCCAAGGCGGTTTCTGGGCCACCGTCGGTGCCCTCGAATTGGCCGACTTGGCCTTTAGCATCGACAACGTGATTGCCGCCGTGGCCTTGTCAGACAAACTGTGGATTGTCATGTTGGGCGTTGCGATTGGCATCGTGCTGATGCGCTTTGCCGCCACCATCTTCAGCAAATTAATTTCGTGGGAACCCGCTTTTGAGACCAGTGCCTTTTTGTTGCTCCTAGCCATTGGCGGTCAACTGTTGTTGCATCAATTTGCGCATATCACCTTCAGCGAAGTCCAACAATTCGGCATTTCCATCAGCATCCTCGTCGGCACCATCGTGATTGCACGCAGCCCCATCCGCAATGCTGTAGTCAGCATCGTAAAGCCGTTTCGCTGGACGTGCTACATCATCGCCACCGCCATTGACTGGATACTCCACCAGCTGATGCGCCCATTCCACAAGACAACACACTAGACGTTCATAGCACGCAATTCAAGCAGGCAAACACCGCAGGCAGCAAGCTGCCTGCGGTGTTTTTTGTGGGCACAGAAACGGCGTCACTACGCCATCTGCTGATAGCCGGGGATGGTCAAGAATTCGACAAACTCAGGGTTGAGCACCAGGGTATCGAGCAGTGCAACGGCCTGATCAAGGCGTGGACCAGCCAGACGATCTTGGAGTGCGGCCACTTCTTGGTCACGGATGCTGGCGTACAAGGCGGCATCGACAGCCCGACCATCATTGAGCGTCGCACCATGATGCAACCACTGCCAGATCTGTGAGCGTGAAATCTCGGCGGTAGCCACGTCTTCCATCAAGTAGTTGATAGCCACGGCACCGCGGCCACCGAACCAAGCTTCGATGTACTGCAACGCCACGCTGATGTTGTTGCGCAAACCCGCTTCGGTGATTTCACCGGTAGGAATCGCCAACAAATCGGCAGCCGTCACATTGACCTGGGGCACACGCTCGATTTGATTGTCACCAGCAAAGGCGCCATTGAAGACGGCCTGCACAGCGGGCACCAAACCGGGATGGGCCACCCAAGCGCCGTCGAAGCCCTGATTGGCTTCACGTTGCTTGTCTGCGGCGACATTCTTGAGTGCCTGCTCGTTGGCGGCTACATCGTCACGACGTGGGATAATCGCCGACATGCCACCGAGCGCATGTGCGCCACGCTTGTGGCAGGTGGCGGCCACGAGTTCGGCAGCTGAGCGCAAAAACTGCACACCCATGGTGACTTGAGCGCGATCGGGCAACACGAAATCGTCGCGATGATTGAATGCCTTGATGAAGCTGTAGATGTAGTCCCAGCGACCATGGTTGAGACCACTCGAATGGTGGCGCAATTCGTAGAGGATTTCTTCCATCTCGAAGGCGGCCAAAATATGCTCGATGAGCACTGTAGCGCGCACGCTACCCTGAGGCACACCTAGGCGATCCTGAGCATAGACGAACATGTCGTTCCACAGACGGGCTTCGAGGTGATTCTGCAACTTGGGCAGATACATGTACGGGCCACTACCGCGAGCCAGGAGCTCTTTGGCGTTGTGGAAGAAGTACAATCCGAAGTCGAACATGCCACCCGACACGGGTTTGCCGGCGTAGGTCACATGCTTTTCGTCGAGATGCCAGCCACGCGCACGCACCGCTAGCACGGCCGTTTTGTCGTTGAGGCGGTAGCTCTTGCCGTCGGTATGCAGCTCGATGGTGCGCCGAATGGCGTCGCGCAGATTGATTTGACCCTGCACCACATTGTCCCACAGGGGGGCATTGGCGTCTTCGAAGTCGGCCATGAAGACCTGTGCGCCCGAATTGAGGGCGTTGATGACCATTTTGCGATCGACGGGACCGGTTATTTCGGTGCGCCGATTGCGGAAATCTGCCGGCGGAGGTGAAACCTGCCAATCTCCATTGCGGATGTGTGCAGTCTCGGGATTAAAGTCGGGCAAACGACCCGCCTTGAGCTCTTCCCAACGCTGTTGGCGTGCCTGCAGCAACTCTTGGCGACGCCCTTCGAAGCGTTCGACCAGCTCGGCTACAAACGCCAACGCCTCTGGAGTGAGAATTTCGTGGTACTCGGGCTGCATTGGCCCATGAATTACCAGTGACCCCGTCATGAGTTATCCTTTCGCTATATCAACCATATCAACGGCTACGGCCATATTCAACTGAGCACCCAGCGTTTCAAAGGCTTGGAGCCATGTGTGTGCACGCCGATCGCCACCGTGGGCAGCTTCCACATATGTTGGGAAATCGCGTTGCCACACCACATTATAGGTGTTTTGCAGGACCCACAAATCCACGCCATACCGACTCGCAATCGTCGCCAACTGATCTAAACGTTCAATGTACTGCACATCATGCACCTGTGGCGGCCATTGCTCTGCCATGCGTTGTAGGGCTTGGGCAATCTGGAACCGGAAGTCGACCATATTCAACGTCACACCAGTCGCTTCTGCGGTCGCAATCAGCGTTGTCAATGATTCAAGTGCTGGTGGGTTTGTGGCCAACGCCTGGCGCATATCGACTTGTAGTGCCATCCCTCCCCGCCGCGACCTGTAGTTCAGCAGGAAGCGGGAGCGACATGCTCTGCAAAAACCGCATCAACGAGGCATGTTCACTGTACATCAGATGGTAGCGGTGCACCACGTCATCGACGACACCTTTCAACAAGCGCTGCAGGACCGTGCGTTGCTCATCGCGGAAAATCGAGCGCAACGAGTAGTCAAACGAGCCCAGTTCAGCGTGCATGGTCGCCACCACCGTCTCCCGATTGCGGGTTTCTACGGCTGCCGTCATGTGTTTGAGCACCGTCGTATACCGCTCGGGGTGTGGGCTCACGCCACCCGTCAAAATCTGAGCACCATCCAATATCACGCCATACAAAAATTGACGCGACTCACCAGTAAGCAGCGCAGTAATTGTGGACACGCCGATCGTCATGCGCATTTGACCAAGCTGCCAACGCTGTATATGCAACCGCTGCACCCGATGCAGATAGACGTCCTGATCAACCGGAGTCTCCAAAAACAACGCCGTCAAGGCATAGTGGGCACAGATATCGGCCAAATTCATCTGCAACGGCTGGACCTGCGCATTGTAGACCTCGGCCATGGTGACACCCGTGTTACTCCGCACCAACTCGAGCTGCTCGTGGAAGCCCTCTTCGAGGCTCACATTCAGGGTTTGCTCGGCAATTTGAATCATGCGCGCCGCATAGCGCAGTACTTGGACGGTCTCGATGCCAGCCGCATCATTGAAAAACCAGGCACAACTGGTATAACTCTGCATCATCTGGCGTTGTAATTCCATCAACCCCAAGGCAGGATAGGCGGTTACACCACGGCGACCATAGCGTTGCAAAAAGGCTGCTATTGTCTCGGCGCGGGGATCATTGATAACGGTGAGATAAGCGTCACGCGCCACCCATGGCTCCTTGAAGTAGGTGCGCGCCTGCCGTTCCCAGGCCATTTCTACCTGAGCGGCAGCCCAGTCGATAGCCGTGCGGAGCGGACCGCGCCAGGCCTGATTCCAACCAGGCGCACCACCCGTGTGGCAGCCACAATCACTGCGCCAGCGTTCGACCCCATGTGCACAGCTCCACGAGCTTTGTTCGACAATGCGTACTTCGTGCTGTGGTGGGCATAACTCCAAAAATTCACCGTACACGGTCAAACGAGCACTACTTGCGTGCTCGATGTGATGCAAAGCATACGCCAACGCCATTTCACCATGGCGGTGATGGTGTCCATACGACTCACCGTCGGTGGCCACGTGCGACAAGCGCATCTGCCCATCATCGGGAGCACCGTCAATGAGGGCCTGTGCTAGTGATTCGCCGTTGTTGAGCAGTCCCTGGAAGGCAATTGAGCGTGATACGTGCCCGTTGTAAAAAAAGACCGCAATCGTGCGCCCAGAGGGCAATTTGACCAAATACGGCACGGTGGTGTCAATACCGTGTTCGTCGATGAGTTGCCAGGCCTCGCCACCGAGGGGGCGAATAGCCGCTGCCTGATGCGGTGCCAAAATCGTAAACTTGATGTCGTACTCAGCCAGCGCCTCAAGGGAATCAGTACATACCGCAGCCTCAGCCAACCACATCCCCTCTGGGTGACGGCCATAATGATGCACAAAATCAGCCACACCCCATGCCACTTGGGTGCGCCGATCACGGGCACTCGCCAGGGGCATGATGAGATGGCTGTAGACCTGGGCAATAGCGGGGCCGTGACCACCAAAACGGTCACGACCTTCGACATCAGCGGCCACAATATGACGGTACGTCTCAGGGTCGTGTTTGGCCAGCCAGTACATCAGTGTGGGGCCAACGTTGAAACTCATCCACGCATAATTATTCTTGATGGTCTGAATGCGGCCATCGTGGTTGAGAATACGGGCTGCCGTATTGGGTGCATAGCACTCAGCAGCAATGCGTGCGTTCCAATCATGGTATGGCGCCGCACTCGGTTGTGGGTCAATGGCGTCAATCCATGGGTTTTCACGTGGGGGTTGGTAAAAGTGTCCATGCACACAAACAAAACGGGTCACCAGGCATCCTTCTCCAGAGCCACGAAACCGCGTGTTCGTGGCTCACCATGTCAATGTCGTTTACCACTCATCACCGTGGTTTATTCAGCTTTTTGAGGAGGTTTGCGCACAGCTTTGGGGGCACTCACTGGCTCAGGTGCCAGGTATACCACACCAAGAGGTGGCAATGTCAGCTCGATCGAGGCAGGCATGTCGTGCATGGCTTCGGCACGTAATTGCGGCTGTGGGTGCACACCACTACCGCCATATTGCGTATCATCGCTGTTAAGCAACACCTGCCAATTCCCGCTCACTGGCACCCCAATGCGGTAGTGATAGCGTGGCACGGGCGTAAAGTTGCAGACAACGACCACATTGCGGGCGTCAGCATGACCACGGCGCAAAATGGCAACTACACTCTGATCGGCATCGTCGCAGGCAATCCAGTGGAATCCCCACGGATCAAAATCGAGCTGATGCAAGGCCGGCTCATTGCTGTGCAGACCATTCAAATCACGCACCAAGGCATTCACGCCACGGTGCATGGGGTCATCTAGGAGGAACCAGTCCAGTTCGCCGGCATGATTCCATTCACGCCACTGGGCGATTTCACCACCCATGAACAGGAGCTTTTTGCCAGCCTGTGCATACATGTAGGCATACAGGGCTCGCAAATTGGCAAATTGTTGCCAACGATCGCCGGGCATACGTGACAGCAACGAACCTTTGCCGTGTACCACTTCATCGTGCGATAACGCCAGTGTGAAGGCTTCGCTAAAGGCATACAGTGAGCGGAACGTCAACACATTGTGGTGATACCGGCGGTGTACGGGGTCGTTTTGCATGTACTTGAGGGTATCGTGCATCCACCCCATGTCCCATTTCATGTTGAACCCCAGCCCACCATACTCGGTCGGGCGTGAAATCATGGGCCAAGCCGTTGATTCTTCGGCAATCATGGTGACATTGGGGAAGCGGCGATGCACTTCGTCGTTGAGGCGCCGCAACAAGACGATTGCGTCGATGTTTTCGCGGCCACCATAGGCGTTGGGAATCCACTCACCGTCTTTGCGTGAATAGTCGAGGTAGAGCATGGATGCCACGGCGTCGACACGCAACCCGTCGATGTGGTAGCGCTCGATCCATGACATGGCACTGCTAATCAAAAAACTACGCACTTCGTGGCGCCCATAGTTGAAGATGAAGCTGCCCCAGTCGGGGTGAAACCCCTGCCGCGGATCGGAATGCTCGTAGAGGTGGGTACCGTCAAAACGTGCCAGACCGTGTGCGTCTACGGCAAAGTGCGACGGCACCCAGTCCAAGATGATGCCAATGCCCTGCTGATGCAGATAATCGACGAACCCCATGAAGTCGTGCGGCGAACCGTAGCGACTAGTCGGGGCGTACAAACCGACCGTCTGATACCCCCACGAGCCGTCGAAGGGGTATTCCATGACGGGCAGCAGTTCGATGTGGGTGTAGCCCATCGATTTGACGTACTCTGCGAGCTTGCGCGCTACATCGTAGTACCCCAACCAACTGCCGTCGGGGTTGCGCATCCACGAGCCCAAATGCACCTCGTAGATACTCATCGGGGCATGTTGCACATGATACGCCTGCCGCTGTTGCATCCAGGCATCGTCACGCCACGTGTAGGTGGTCAAATCACTGACGACCGAGCCAGTGCGCGGGCGCACCTCGGCCGCAGTCCCCACCGGGTCGGCTTTTTCGAGCCATTCGCCGGTGGGGGCCTCAATGGCGTATTTATAGCAGGTGCCCACCATCACGTGTGGCACAAATGCGCTCCAAATCCCCGAAGACCCCTGTGCGTCAAGCCTAGTCATCCCCCGTTGCCAGCCATTGAAGTCTGCCATGACCGACACACTACGGGCACTTGGCGCCCACACCGCAAAATGCACTCCTACCACACCATCCTTGTGACAGGGAATCGCACCGAGTTTTTCATAGAGCGCAAAATGCGACCCTTCATTGAACAAATACAGATCATCTGCACTGAGCAATGAATGACCTTCGAGTACAACAGGCATATCCCCTCCTCATCACCACCTAGCGCCCTACCACCGCATCACGCACCTGTGCATAATAGGGGTTGGCAGACGCTACTGCTTGCAAATCGGCTAACCCGGCTGGATCCCGTGGATCAAGGAGCGTCAATGCCCATCCACGCAAAAATTGTGCGCTTGTCAATGATTCGTCTTGCTTCAATGCAGTAGAGGTCAATCGTACCACATTTTCGACCAATGCATCACTGAAGCCCTCTGCTGTGGTCCCTGCGATTAAGGCCCCGTCCTCGGAGACGACATCAGCGACCGGGTATTGCCGTAACACGTTGACTGCCGCATCATAGTCGCCATAAAAGACATATGCCAACAATGGGAAGGCATCACCGGCTTGTGGTGTGCGGGCCTGCACCATGCGTTTGAGTTGCCAGACATTCCAACGGTCAGTGGTTGATGTCGGTGCTGCTGCTTTGGTCAAAGCCCCTGTCACCATGTTCCAACGCCCGGCCCGGGCATAATCGATGGCCAGTTGGAGCTGCGCATCTGCAGAGTCGACCAGCGTTTGCGGCACAAATGCCGTGCCGTCCCAGACATGAATGATTTCGCTGTAGCTCCGTACGCCACAGGCATAACAGAAAATATAGTAGTCCGTGTCGTCGGCTACGATTTCGCGCAGATTATCGCCATCAATATCGGCCAACGTCACCGCTCCACCACCAGCCGACGAAAAATACTCCCCACTTTTGCGCACCGTCGTACCATCAAACGTAAACAACGTGCTGAAACTACTATGCGCCCCAATCCCACCACTCACCATGAAGTACGCCATTGAATTGTCCGTATATTCGGACAATAGCTCAATTCCGCCAATATATTCATTATCGACGAAGTCATAGCGAGCGACCTCGGTATAACCGGTGTTGGTTTTGGCATAGATGACCAGCGGGTGGGGGTCGTCATAGTTTTCGAGCATACCAGTCGTAATGGTGGCAAAAAACGTCGTATCAGCGTTACTAAACAGACCAACCACGGCGGTTTCGCCTTGGAGCGATGCCAGCAAACCCGAGGCATCGGGTGTGGCAGTGGCGGGCATGGCCGCCTCGATAGTGGCAGCAATCGCTGTGGCATCGACGGCATCAATGTTACTAGGAGTAGAGGTCGGTACCGCAAACGAGGTCGGATTCAGAGCACTAGGGGTAGCAGGTACTGGAGTCGCCTGTGTATCGATCAAAACAGGGGTAATCGTGGGTTGCGGCGGATTGGTCGCCACTGGGGTCATTGCTGGCCCTTCACTGGCAGGCGTATTGCCACAACTCATCAACACACCACACAAACCCATCATCAGGCCAAATTTTTTCCACATGACCCCTGCTCCTCTTTGCCACGACAAATCTTTTTTTCATTCTACTACAAGCAGTCGCATAGTGGTGATGAAAAAATCCCGAAAGCGGCAGACTGCACTCTCGGGATTTGATCTCTGGGGAATTTCTCAGCATCACATCATGTATGGCGCCACCATGCACCTACAGCCACAACGCGACGACCCAGCCAATCACGTACAACAGCCCAAAGCGCATGTGCAACACGGCCGTATTGCGCAACACGGGGTGCAGCAAAGCCGGGTCGGTCTCGCGACCAGCGATTTGCATCAACTGCCAGGCCAACGGCAGCATCAGCGCCGTCACCAACGTGGGCCAAGGCGCCACACCGAGCGCCACTAGCACCCACTGGCTGACGAATGTGCCGCCAATCAACAGGTAGTACTCGATGCGGGCACCGTTGCGGCCCAAAATGGAGGCCAGGGTGCGCTTGTGGTTGAGGCGATCGGTATCGATGTCGCGCAGATTGTTGGCGTGCAAAATGGCGGCCACCACAAAGGCCACCGGCAACGAGGCCCAGATGGCCGACCACGCCACAGTGGGGATTTGGAGGAAGTACGAGCCAATCACCATGACCGGTCCCATGAAGATGAACACGGCGACTTCACCCAGGCCCACATAGGCCAACGCAAACGGACCGGCGGTGTAGAAATACCCGATGGCGACACTGGCCAACCCGAGCCACAAAATGAAAGGACCACTGACCGTGACCAGGTACAGGCCGATGCCTGAGCCGATGGCGAACGCGGCCACCCCTGCCCAGAAGATTTGGCGTGGGGTGAGTTCACCACGCAGGAGCGCGCCACCCGTACCCTTGACATTGGCGGTATCGGTGCCCTTGCGGTAGTCGTAGTAGTCGTTCATCAGATTGGTGCCACCCTGAATGGCAATCGAGCCCAGCAATGCCAAAAACAACAGCCACCAGTTGAGTGTCGCCTGTTGGGCCGCAATGGCCGCCCCCAGCAACACGGGAACGATGGCGGCGGTATAGCTCCAGGGGCGAATGGCATACCACCAAGTACGCATCAGTTGCATGCGAGACTCCTGTGCGGCGTGGCGCCACGGCACCACCAACCGCTCTAATTCATCGAGACCAAGGGTAATCACCCATCCCAAGAGTGCGATGACACAGACAGCAGCCATCATGTCGGCGATGGCATAGAGTTCGTACGACTGCCAGATACGGTAGCCGATGCCGTCGTTGGCACCCACGAATTCAACACCGACGATGAGGGTGAGCGCAAAGCCCATGGCTAGCTTCCAACCTTCGACGATGGCCGGCAGACTAGCCGGCAAGGCCACGCTCCAGATTTGGGTGCGCTGGGATGCCCCAAACAACCGCGCCACTTCAAAGTAGCGATGATCGATTTGCAAGACCCCACCGATGGTGTGGATGACCACCATCAAAAACACGCTGAACGCCACAGTGACGATTTTGCTGGTTTCACCGATACCAAGCACCACGATAACAAGTGGGAGCAAGGCGATTTTGGGTACCGGGTAGAGCATGAGGGCTAATGGTCGCACCAGTGCCAGCACCGTGCGATTGAGACCGCTCCACACCCCCAACAAAGTGGCCGGCAATGCGCCGAGGATGAAGCCAACAGCAATGCGCTGGCTGCTGACGAGTGTATCGCTGATGAGCGATCCATCGCGCACACCATCCCACAGCGCCCATATCACTTCGCTGGGGGGTGGGATGAAGACCCGATTGAGCAGGCCGGTGGCCACAGCTACTTCCCACAGTGCGACCAACAACAACGGCGAAATCCAAGCAATCCAACGCGGTTGGGCAGACATTAACGCACCCCCTCGTACATCTGCGCCGCAACTTCTGCTTTGATCTGGCGCCAAATCATGTCGAACGTGCTCTGGAACTGTGGATGCGCGCGAATGGCGTCAGGATGATTGCCGGCGCCCAGTTCGGGAGTAATATCGGCCACGATGCGGCCTGGTCGCGACGACATCACCACCACCCGTTCGGCCACTACCAGCGCCTCATCGATGGCGTGGGTCACAAAAAGCATCGTGCCGCACAGAGCTTGGCGATGGAGATCGGCGAGGAGTTCTTGCATCAGCAGGCGGGTCTGCGCATCGAGAGCGGCAAACGGCTCGTCGAGAAGCAACACGTCGGGCTCGGTAATTAGTGCTCGAGCCAGACCAACTCGCTGTTGCATGCCACCCGAGAGCTGGTGCGGGTAGGCATCAATGAAGCGAGCCAGTCCCATGCGTTCAGCCCATTGCTCAGCCCGCTGACGACGCTCATACGGGTCTACGCCCTGCGTCATCAGCCCATAGGCAATGTTGTCGGCTACCGACATCCACGGGAAGAGGAGCCCTTGTTGGAAGACCATGGCCACACGAGCGGTGCGATCGAGGTCAATCTGGCCGTGGCTGGGGCTATCGAGACCTGCTACCATGCGCAACAAGGTGGTTTTGCCACAGCCACTCGGGCCCACTAGTGCGACGCTCTGCTGGGCAGGGATATCGAGATCGACCTGTGCGAGTGCTGTTACACCGGTAGCAAAGTGCTTGCCGACCCCCACAAATTGTAGTGCTGAAGCGGTCATACCCGGCCTTCTTTCGCAGGAATCTGCAACGGTGATCATCTGATTTCATTATATATGGCAGCACACACCAATACCCAGTATAGACACAAACACCGGGAGAGGAGCCAATGCCCTCGCCCGGTGCTGTAGCACAACCGTGAATTACTGAACGCTGGCAACAAGTGATTGATCGATGAGGGTATTGACGTCCATATCGGTCTCATACTCGAGCACACCACGCTCGCGGAAGTAGCTCTGCAAGGTGGCCAAGTTGTCTACGGGGATGGTACCAGTGGCATCAAAGTGCGGGGCACCGGCACGTTTGACCACATCGGCTGGCACTTTGGTGTACTTTTCGATGATGGCGGCTACGTCGTCGGTCATGTAGTCGCCCTGCAAATCGGCACAGGCCTTGAGATAGGCGCGCATGAAGCCCTGAGCTGTGGCCTTGTCGTTGAGCAATGGCTTACCCATGTAGAGATAGGTGGCAAAAAAGCCATCGATGAAATCGTTCGACAGCACGGCAACCTCGCCCTTGTCGACGGCAATGGTGGCCAACGGCTCGCCCAAAATGGCGGCGTCGATCGAGTTATTGGCGAGAGCGGCAGGCACATCCTTGAAGCCAACGGTGGTCAGCTCGATATCGGCCATGGTCAAACCGCCTTGGCGCAACGCTTCTGCCAACCAATATTCAGTGGCAGCACCAGTGGCGTTGATGGCGACTTTTTTCCCCTTGAGATCAGCCACAGAAGTGAACTCAGACGTACGGCTGGCGCTGATGACCAGTGGGCTCGACAACGGAGCTTTTTCGCTGTGCATGGGGGCCACAATGGCGAACTCGACACCACGAGCAGCTGCATTGAACAGGCCGGCACCGGCACCACCCAGTGCGGCGTCGAAATTACCAGCACCAAGCTGTACCACGGGGTCACTGCCACCTTGTACCGGGGTCGACTCGATGGTGATGCCCTCGGCCGCAAAGTAGCCACGTTCGATGCCCACATAGAGGGGAGCGTAAATCATTACAGGGACATATCCAATACGGACGACTTTGGATTGTGGAGCCTCTGCTGGTACCTCAGCGGTCGCAGCAGGCTCATTTTGCGCTGTGGGGGCTCCACCACAGGCGGCCAACACCATCAACACCACCAACCAAACCGTAAGCCGTTTCATAACACACTTCCTTGCATGATAAAAATATCGACTATATAGTAACAGATTTCACAAGTTTGTCACATATGAATTCGGAATATATGACAATGTGCAGTGTGTTGTGAGACATGCAACCTCAACCGAGCAACATGACGGGTTCTTTGACACTCCCTCTTTCCCCATCTACAATACAGTGTCAGGATACATCAGAGAAACACCACACAGCACATGTCGACGATACCATTGACACAACCACAACTTCCCGTGATTGCCGCCTGTGCCAAGGCGCTTGCAAGCGACAAGTCGTTTGCTGAACGCATTGAACAGACGCTTACCATTTTGCGCACGCTGGTATTGTTTAACGATGCGCGACTGGTGTACTGGCGTGATGCGGCGCACGAACACCAGCTCAGTGTCACCGTGGGCGGGGCAATTCAAGCGGCATGGAACGACGACACCATCACGCGAGTGTTCGCTGATGCCACCTATCAGACCCACACCGACACGGTGGTCACCGCTCAGGCGACCGGCGAAGTCACCACCACACAGTACATCATTCATGTGCTACCGGTATTATGGAACGAACAACTCATCGGCGTCATCGAGTTCCGCACAGCCCCCGACGTCACGCTCTCGCAGAGTGAACAAGCGACCATTCAGGCCATCATGCCGTTGTTGGCAGCCGAAATCGACATCACCACGACACGCTTGGCCAATCAAACGGTCAGTGAAGAAACCGACGAATTCGCACAAATAGAACTCGTGCAGGCCGGTCAACAACTAGATCTAGCACAGCAACTATCACGGTTGCGTCATGATTTCGACCCACCGCTACCCATCCAAGGGCTATTACCGCTGGTGCTGAGCCGGGGCATTGAATACACGGGTGCCGAGGCTGGCAGCATTGTCTTGGTCGACCACGATCGCCAAGAGCTCGAATTGGTGCATGCCGTCGGCTACACCATTAGTGTGCTGCCCGGTGAAGCGTCTAATCAAAAGCAGCACCGTTGGAGTTGGGAAAGTGGCATTGCCGGCAAAGTGGCTCGTAGCGGGCGACCATTGTTGGTGCGCGAAGTCACCCAAGATGTCGATTATTTTTATGATGAAAAGCCCGACATCAAAGCCAAACTTGCTATTCCGATTATGATCGACGGGCGAGCACATGCGGTCATGACACTCGACAGTGTGCGCGCCAATGCCTTCGGCGACAATCAATCGGCGCTAGCATTGGGGGTGGCCGAAGCCGCCGTACAGCCGTTGCGGCGAGCATTGCGCTACCAAGAACTGCTCGAACGCAGCACACAGCTGAGTCAGGTTTTCAACAGCATCCCGTCCGGCTTGGTATTGCTTGACCGGCACGGACAGGTGCTGCGGCACAATCCCGCTTTTTTGAACATCTGGGGGTTGACTGCCGCACAAGTCGGGCCCGGGTTCCGCATTCCCTTCGACCTGCTGGCGCTATTGATGCCACGCTTTCATGATTCAGCGGCGTTCAGTGATTTCTGCACCAACGGTCAAGCCAAAATCGACCGTGAAGACTCATTGACACTGCGCCTACGCAACCCGCATCAAGACCTGCATATTTTGTCGGTGCCCACCAACGACAGCGGCAATCACATCACGGGGCGGCTGTGGGTCATCCACGATCAGACGCGCGAAAAAGAGGCCGATCGCCTCAAGAGTGAATTCACGTCGACGGTGTCGCACGAACTGCGTACGCCGCTAACATCGATTGTAGGCTACGCCGATTTGTTGCTGAACCGTGAGTTCACCCAGACCGAGCAACGCAATCTGTTGCAGATTCTCAACAAAGAGGCCGAAAACCTCAACCATCTGGTCAACGACCTGTTGGACTTTGCGCGCATTGAATCCAACACGGTGCGCATCAACCGCTGGACGGTGCCGCTACAGGAGTTGGCCAACGACCTGGTGCGTCAATTACGCCGGCAGCCCACCTTTGACAAACACACGCTGGTCGCCGACATTGCCATCGAGACACCACCGGTGCACGCCGACAAAGAGCGTGTGCGGCAGATTATCACCAATCTGCTCAACAATGCGGCCAAATACTCACCCGACGGCGGCACTGTCACACTGCAAATCAAGGAATTGACGACACTGCCAGATTTGCACCCCACAGGGCGATTTGTACTCATCAGTGTGAGCGACGAGGGTATCGGTATCAGCCCCGAAAACCTACAGCGCATCTGGGATCGCTTCGAACGGGTCGACAATTCCAATACCAAGAGCATTGGCGGTACCGGCCTCGGCTTGTCGATTGTCAAGGGCTTGGTCGAGCTCCAAGGCGGGCGCGTCTGGGCCATCAGTAGCGTGGGCAAAGGCAGCACCTTCAGCTTCACACTGCCGATTGCCACGGATTCTTTACGCAAATAACACCACATACCAGCAACACACTGGTGGTGGCGCAATACACCATGCCAAACATGATACCGGCCCAAGCGGCCACCTGCGAAATCCGGGTCAGCAATTCCCGTTTCATCACCAACTTGGCGCCAGCCAGCGACGTCGCCAGTGCGCGTGCCTTTATCGCCTCAATACGCACAGCCATGCCCGATGCCAGCCACCACGTGTATGCCTACGTCATCGGGCACGGTGCTACCACCACACTGGGCATGAGCGACGACGGCGAGCCCTCGGGCACAGCAGGACGCCCCGCGCTAGCCGTGCTCAAGGGCAGTGGGCTGGGCGATGTGGTGGTCGTGGTCACTCGCTACTTTGGGGGCACCCTACTGGGCACTGGTGGTTTGGTGCACGCCTACGGAGATTCTGTACGGGCCATCCTTGAGGTAGTCGAGCGGGTCGAAAAAATCGCCCGTACCCAAATCGTACTCGCCGTCAGCTATGCCATGTACGAGAGCATCAAGCGCACCTTGGCCAGCTACGACCACCGCATCGACGACGAGGATTTCGGCACCGATGTCACCATGACGGTAACGATACGCCAGGACGACGAAACCACAATCCGTGCCATCCTCATCGAACAAACCGCCGGCCAAATTGTCTTGCTTTAGGCGCGCAGTCGCTGTACAACGGACACCACCGTGGCAATGGTCTGTTCGACTGCCGATTCATCACTGGCCCGCCCCAGCGACAAGCGCAGGGCAGCTTGTTCGTCGACAGTGGTAGCGCCAATGGCGGCCAACACGTGCGATGGCTCGAGCGATCCACTCGTGCAGGCCGACCCACTCGAGGCACAAATTCCACGTTGATCGAGCATAATCAGCAGACTATCGCCGTCGATGCCGTCGATGACAAAGCTCGCATTATTGGCCAGACGTTGGCTGGGATGGCCGGTGAGGCGCACATCGCTGAGTTCACCACAGATTCCGGCAATCAGGGCATCGCGCAACGGCGTGAGGCGAGCTACTTCGCCATCACGGTGCTGATGCGCCTCTGCCAGTGCCCGGGCCAACCCCACAATGCCTGCAATGTTTTCGGTGCCGGCGCGGCGGCGGCGTTCTTGGGCACCGCCATGAATCAGTGGGAACAACTCGACACCACGCCGCACATAGGTGGCGCCGACCCCTTTGGGGCCATAAAACTTGTGTGCCGTGAGCGTCAGCATGTCGACACCCAAATCGGCTACATCGAGAGGCAAATAGCCAGCAGCCTGTACGGCATCGGTGTGGAAGGTGACCCCAGCGGCACGGCACACCGCTGCCAATTCACGGATAGGCTGGATGGTGCCGATTTCGTTGTTGGCGTACATAATCGACACCAGGGCCGTATCGGGGCGCAAAGCTGCCGCCAACACATCGGGATGCACCACCCCCTGAGCATCGACTGGCACCACGGTCAGCGTGACACCCATGCGCATCAGCGCTTCGGCGGCATGCAGCACGGCGTGGTGCTCTACAGCACTGACAATCACGTGAGCAGAGCCACGATGATGCAACGCTGCCAGTGCCACCCCTTTGATGGCCAAGTTGTCGCCTTCGGAGCCTCCACCCGTGAACAGGATTTCGGCAGTACTGGCATTGAGAATCTCCGCCAGTGTATCGCGGGCCTCATCAAGGGCATTGAGGGCCTGACGCCCCATGTGGTGTGGGCTCGAGGCATTGCCATAGCCACCCTGCAAAAAGGGCAGCATGGCGTCCAGCACGGCTGGGGCGAGTGGAGTCGTGGCCGCATGGTCCATGTATATGGTCGGTGGTACCGTCATGTGTTTGTTCCTCATCACAACGTGATTATTTTGCTCTTCATGGTGTATTGTAGCCAAAAAATCACCCCCTAGCTGGTACGACCAGCCAGGGGGTGCATCGTTTTGTTGCTGACGGGGATATTGAGTGCACGCACGGCAGGTTCGCCACTCATCAAAACCACGATGCGCATCGTCCTCGGGGGCATCATCGGCATGGCGATTACTGCCGGTGTCGGGCAACTAGCACAGATATCGGGGATTTAGTCGCACTCAGAGAGGCAACCGGCGCAGTAAGGGCAAGCGATTGAAGCACCCTCGTGTACGACGTCCCAGCCATGCAATCCCGGACACAGATCACCGTCCACCGTCCATCCATGCCCCATGGAGATTGCGCTGCCACCCCGCTTGTGGCACGTGGGTTGACAATCCATGAAATAAAAACATCCCTGCCACGCCCAGATGGCAGGGATGTTGCACAACGTCAAGTGTGCTAGGATGGCGAGCTTTGCTCCCAGGGGTGCACAAAGGCCTCGGGCTCGACACCCAGGGCATCGGCGATGCGGTTGATGTAGTTGAAGAAGCTAATCACCTGCGTCGCATCGTGGATGCCACGATCGTCGAATCCGTGCCCACGCAACACGTCGAGATCGGCAGGGCTCATCTGCTGGGGAGTTTTGGTGAGCTTTTCGGCGAACTCACACAGGGCCCGATCGGCACTGCCAAGGCCGGCTTGACGCCAGTCATTGCAAATGTGATGCACAAACAAATCAGCCATTCGCTCGTCGGTAATCCCGAAATCAGCGACCTCAGCACGGAGGTCATGCGCATGCGAGCGTCTTCAGTAGAGGCAGTGATTCATCGACGACGTCACCGTCGCGAGCATTTCACGTTGGCCACGACTGAGGGGTGATGGACCATGCATGAGCACGCCGTAGAAATCCATGGAAGCCTTCATGGCTCGCGGGTTTTGGCCCATGATGGAGACGATGTTCCAGACGCGCCCTGCGCGTTTGATGGCAGCATCGTACTGTTCTTTGAGGAAACCGGTGGCTTCATCAAGACTGAATACTTTGATCCACGGCATACAAATACCTCTCTGTATTGATGGGATGCAGTTATTATAGCGCAATCTGACGTGCCAAAGCTGCTTGATGCTGGTATAGTGAAAGCGGTTCACATAGTTCGAAGGTGCGCTATGCCACGGATTGTCACAGTTGCGAATCTCAAGGGTGGAATCGGCAAAACGACCACCGTCATCAATATCGGGGCTGGACTGGCCCTGCGCGGCGTCAAGGTACTGATGGTCGATACCGACCCCCAAGGCAACCTGTCATCGTCACTGGGCGTACAAGCCAAACACACGCTCTACGAGCTCATCATCGAAGGTATGGACCCAGCGCGGTGCATTGTCCCCACGCGCCACAACCTCGACCTCGTCGTCGCCGATACCACGCTGCTCACCGCCCAGACCACCATGAGTCGCGGTGCCGAATGGGGGCGCACGCTCGAAAAGGCGCTGGCCCCGATTGCCGACTACTACGACATGATTTTGCTCGACTCGAGTGGCTCATTGACTCCCATGAACGCCAGTGCCCTCGTGGCTGCTGACGACATCATTGCCCCTACCACGGTGGAGCTATTTTCGATTCGTGGTATTGAACTCCTGCACAAACAAATCGAGCAGATGAAAGGCAGCACCGAGGCCATCCGTCTGATCGTACCCACCATGTACGATCCACGCTCACGCCAAGCGCTCGATTTGCTCGAAGGGCTACAAGCCAGCTATGGCAGCAAAGTGACTCCACCTATCCGCACCAATGTGCGCCTGTCAGAATCACCGCGCTATGGTAAATCCATCTTTGAGTACGACCCCGAAAGTCGCGGCGCAGAGGATTATCGCATTTTGGTAGAACGCATCATCGATACACTCAAGCTCACACAGAGTGGATCGGCATTGCCCAGTATTCACGAACGCGAGCGTCCCACCAGTATTTTTGAGAGCAGTCAAAAAGAGGGCAAAACCGACCCTTACAGTCGACCAGCCCCCACCTACGAGCTCCAGGTCTGCCCACGCTGTGGTCGCGATGTGCGCTACACCAATGCGGCCGGCTATCGCATCATGATCTGCAATTCGTGTGGCTTCACCAAGCAAACATTGATCCGCAACGTGCGCTGACAGACCGCGCAACCAAACCCAATCACCCGGCCGCAAGAACACAATGGCGGGTAGGGTCATCACCCCACCCGCCAGCATCATCGATTTTCAGTGAATGTCGCTCACGCTAGCGCTGATTCGATGTCGCGTTGAAATTGCAATTTCGTTTTCACACCACTACTGCGCGACACTTCACTGCCGTTTCTGAAAAACACAAGCGTGGGAATCGACTGCACGTCGTAGGTGTCTGACAACCCCGCATCTTCATCGATATTGACTTTGACTATCTTGATTTTGCCGGAATACTCTTGGGCCAACTCGTCGATAATAGGAGAGACGGCTCGGCATGGGCCACACCACGGTGCCCAAAAATCCACCAACACGGGTACATCCGATTGCAACACCTGTTGGGCGAAACTCGCATCACCCATGCCAGCGTCTGTGGACGGAACGGCACCGTTGTTCTGGCGTTGCGACGTAGCTCCCAACATTTCGTCAATCTGGGCTACCGCCGGCATAGCCGCTTCGAGCCGGTCAACGACTGCATCTGCCACCGCATCGATTTTTTGATCGACGGCCGGAATATAACCAACCGCACCCAATAACCGACGCATGAACATCGCCAACAATTCACGCATGATGCGCTCCTCATAGTATTTATTTACACTGTTTCACGACAGGCTGATTGTAACATACATTCGATGCATGGGACGGATACATCCGAAAATCGAGTACAGACAACGTGCTTACTGTAAAACAAACTCGTGCTGATTCATATCGCTTCACCAAACAAAGACTGATACACACCATGCGCTCATCATGTGGCACCCACGCACCACACAAAACACCCAAGCAAGACGCACGCTTGCCTGGGTATTTGCCTATGACCCTGCCTATCGCCCTACAATTTGCGCAACGTCAGCAAACCACAGCCATAGGCCTTGGCCGACCCGATACCCTGCACCACGGCCTGGAGCAAGGCGACAGGATTCGTCACCTCGATGATGCCACTAAACCGCACCGGCTCGAAAAACAAATCACCATTGCGATGATTGCCCTTGAGCGCCGTTTCGGAGGCAATATGCAACGGCAAGAGCGCCGTGGCATCTTCGACCACTGCAAAGCCGTGGTCGGCCCCTTTGCGCATCAACCAGGCCCGTTGCTCGGCGAAGCCGTGCACGCTGATACGCTTGCGCGACACGTTGTCGCGCTTCGAGACGTTGGCCACCAGGCCAAACAACAACTGCTGGCCGACTTCGTATTCTTCGAGCTCACTGAGCACGTGGTTGCGTTGCTGCACCTGTTCGCGGTGTTTGGCATCGACAGCCATATATCCAACTGGCAACTGCCGCACATCGGCCACCGCCGTGCTCTGCACGATGACATCCCAGTGTGGGCCGTTACGATCGATGCGGTACAAAATTTCGTTGACATCACGGGGCGCATTGACATGGGCAAACATGCGCATCACACGACGATGCATGGCCTGGCAATCCTGCAAATCGCGTTGCACTTCGGCATGTGCAAGGTTGAGTCGTAATACGGTCTGTGTGACGCGGTCGTAGTGGCGGGCAACCATCACGGGAGCATCGTCTTCGACTGCTGGAGGCGCTTGTGGTACCACCGATGCAGGTGCAGGCGGTGGCGGTGGTGCAACGACCTTGCGCCGTGGCCGGAGTGGTCCGGAATCTGACATGGGGGGTCCTATGTAACCAACAATACAAGAAAAGGAATCTACGCCTATTATACCGTAGCAATGCAATAAAACAGTTCACATTATCATACATTCATTGGTGCTACGCAACATTTCTGCATGGATTGACTTGACCATAAACAGCAAGTATAGTGTAGGCTATATAGCCTATCCAACCATCAAATTGTCATACATCCGATCGGCATTCCTCATCTAAGGAGTACCTCGTTATGCGCAAATTTTTGCCACTGTTTTGTGCAGTCTGGGTGATGTGTGCCTGTGGCCAAGCCACCATCGCTGAGCCGCAGACCACCACCCAGCCACAAATCACTAGTGCTACACCCACTCCCGCACCGCTCCCCACCATCGAAGCAGCCACACCACTACCCACCAACACTCCTCAACCAGAACTTTCGCCTATGGAAGCCCGCGATGTAGCAGACCCAGACATCAAACAACAGCTCCAAGACGCAGGCTTTGATGCAGCCGATAGTGAATACATCGCACGCACTGGCGTTGCCACCCAACAACTTGATGCCACCACATGGCGCGTCATGTTGACAACGCCTACCGGTCACCTTATCGATCAAACGATAAGTTATGCCATCGGAAACCCAGCAGACATTGCGAAACCAATACAACGCGATTCTCCACTGTCGGATGAAACAGGGGCATTTGCCTATGCCTACACCATCAGTGCCACAGATGCACCGCCCGAAATTCTCGAGGCGCTCCAGAGCGCTCCAGTGGCGTACCGACCATCACGAATGATGATGATTGGACCTCCTGTGCGTATTGCCATGGACGTTGATGCCATTTCCGTCTACGTCAAGGGCTTTATCAAACAATTTGGCAAGGATAAATTCGGCGACTTCACAAAAGAATATGACAAATTGGTACCAGACAGTAAATTCAAACTCAACGATAGATGGAATGCGGTCAAGGCGAGTATGTATGTCTTGGATGCAGTATGGATGTTTGAAAAAATCTGGCCATACCTGAACGCCATCGACTACCTGCAGGCCTGTGCAGAGAAACCGTGGAACCCGCTCACAGTGAAATCGTTCAGAGAAAATCCACAGGACCAACAGCGCATCATCGAACGCCTCGAAAGCGCTCGTAGTGAAATCAAATACGAGGGTCTGTACTTGTACACCATCGTCATGAACAAAGTCTTGTTGATGGGCATCCCTGGGCTCAGCACCGTAACCAAGTTTTTGTTCGGTGAGACACTCAATAACCTGACCGCCGAAACCGAGCAGCGGCTGAGAAATTTGGTCGACGAAATGGAAAAGATGGTTCCTCCCTGCAATGGCTGGCGCTTTGATACACAACAAATTCCAGCAGGCAACCTCTACAATTGGCAGGGCACCAAATGTGGTGGCATTGATGGCTATTGGATGATCACACACGATACCACTATCGAAGGCATACGTGCAGTGGGGCAATGGACCATCACGGTAAACGAGGAAGAATGGCTGCAAGGGATAAAACGATTCCCCTATACACTCGAAAACAAGACCACGCTGCCAATTGGCACATCAACCATTGATGTCCTGGGGTATACCAAGGATGTTTTATTTGATGGTCAAAATATGCGCTTCACATTAGATCAATTTACCTCATGTCGATATAATGGTCCACTTCCCCCCGGAGCGCCTGACCCATGTAGCTACATCAATTTCACCACCACAGGCACACCCTGGGTAGAAGACGAATCCATCTGCCAAGCCGAGAAAGCCGATATGATGCGTTTTCAGAATCGGCAACCGTAGATCGCAGCATATCTTGTACACACCATCAGGCATGTCGAGGGATATATCCCTCGGCATACCCATCACCACCACTGTTCACTTCATCTGCATATGCGCTCTGCAACCACCTCCCATGCCCGCGCCCCCGCCCACCGACACACACCCCTGGGCGGCTTGGGTCACCACTACCAACGAATATGGAGAATTGAGAATGGTGAATATGATAAGCTACCTAGACATTTATGGTAATGACTCAATCAACACACAAGGATGATTATGCAACACACAGCCATCATGCAACTCATCGCCTACACGTTTTGGGCAGATATGCTCATCCTACAGACCTGCACCCACATCACACCCGACCAATTCGTACAACCGGTGGCCCCTGATCCCGGCTGGCACAGCCTGCGCGGCACCCTGGTACACGCGCTCGACACGGCCTATGGCTGGCGCATGGCGCTGACGGGTGCCAGCGACGAGGGCGTCATCACCGAAACCGATTTTGCTGACGTGGCTAGCCTCATCACCCGCTGGCAACACGAACAGACGGCCTGGATGACCTACGTGGCCACCCTCAGCGATGCCGAATTAAACGTCGTCTGGTGGCAACACGAGCAGAGCCAACGCACCCGCTGGCAAACCATCATGCACGTGGTCAACGACCTGACCTACCATCGCAGCGAAGCTGCTACCATGCTGACTGGATACGGTCACTCACCAGGTGAATTGGATTTTGATCAGTTTGTGGTGGATTTTCATTGAGAATGAGGGAATGAATAATTGGGAATGGTGAATTGGCAATGAATAATGGCATTCTGCGCATCGACGGATATGCAGGTCTTATGGCTGGGGTGAGTGTATGGCTCTTGAGGGATCTGTTGGGTGCGCTCTACCAGATTCCTCCGTGGCTACTCACCATCAACATCGCTGCCAACATTGCGTACGGCATCGGGGCATCGCTTCTGGCCTCATGGCAGCATCGCCCGGTCAGTGCGATTATCACCTTGAGCGTGGCCAATCTTCTGTAGGCGGTGCTGTGCATGGGAGTCGCAGTGTGGATTGCGCCCACAGCAAGTTTCTTTGCTGTCGGTCATTTCGTGGGTGAGAGCATATTTGTCGGCACTTTGGGGATACTTGAGTGGCGATGGCGTGCATGTTTGGGTCGCCCATAACCGCTATGACAAACGAACCACCCCATCTCACATCTACAAGGAGAAGCCCGCATGCGCACCACCACGTACATGATTAGCACCGTACTCGCGCTCGTGATGATGAGCGCTTGTGCGCGCTCGAGCGCCTCACAACCCACCAGCACTGCGACAAATATACCACCCACGGTAGCCGTGACTACCCCAACACCAGACATCGGGGCCGAGCTTGCCCGGCAAGAAGCCACCTGGCAGGCGCTCAACATCCGCAATTACCGCTACCAACTCATGGTGGGATGTTTCTGCCCGATGAATGCCACTATGCCCATAACGGTGGAAGTGCGTGATGGGGCGGTGGTATCACTCATAGACGCCAATGGTGCAACTGTTGCGCAAGGTGACCCTGGGAACGGATTTTTTACGCAATACACAACGATACCCGGCATCTACGCCACCCTCGCCACTCCCGAGTTCCGCGATGCCGACAAACTGACGGTGACCTACGATCCGACCTACGGCTTCCCCAGTGAAGTCAGCGCCGATTTCATTGAAATGGCCGTGGACGACGAGTTGTACTTGAGCGTATCTGGATTTACACCGCTCGAATAAGCATATCGCCGTTTATTTCATGCGCTCTGCAACCACCTCCCATGCCACAGCCCCGGCCCGCGCGCCCAGCCCACCGACACAAATGGCAGCCGTAGCATTGGCGAAACGGGCCGCCGCCTGCAGGTCTTGGCCCATGGCCCGGGCCGCCACAAAGCTGCCCCCAAACGTGTCGCCAGCGCCCGTGACGTCGACCACATCCACTGCCAGCCCGGGCACATGGAAGCACTCGGCGGCGGTGTAGACCATACACCCCTGGGCGGCTTGGGTCACCACCACCACCGAGATGCCGTACGACAGCAAGCGCTCAGCCGCCGCCTGCATGGACAGCTCGCCGCGGTAGCTGTCGAAGCCGACTTCATTGAAAAACACCACGTCAAGCTGCTGGTAGCGCACTTCGTCGCCATCTTTGAAATAATCGACATCAAGGTCAAACACCAACTGCGCCCCGTGGGCACGGCAGTAGGCGCGGATGGCCATGTGATCCATCTCACCACAGCGCAACACGTCGAACTCCACGGGCGTCGAGTAAATCACATCGGCATGGGCCAGCACCTCGAGTTGCGCCGGCGTGATTTCGATGTGCGTAATCCCCATGGTCGGGATGATGACCGTGTGCTCGTCTTGCACCAAAAAAATCATACACTTGGCGTCAGGCAGCGTATCGTCAAACACCACCAGCGAGGTATCGATGCCACGCTGTTCATACATTTGGCGTCAGGCAGCGTATCGTCAAACACCACCAGCGAGGTATCAATACCACGCTGCTGGAGATCTTGCAGCAACAACTGCGTGATGGCACCGCGGTTGAGCATCGCCAAAAACTTGACTTCCATGCCCAGCGCCGCCGCCACGCAGGCCGCATTGGCAATCATGCCACCCGGTACAGCCGGCAAGGCCCGTACAATGGCCTTGTCTTTGATGGTAGGCCACACATCGGCGGCGTAGTACTCATCGAGGGCCACATCGCCCACAAAAACGGCATATCCCATGACGTTGCTCCCTATTCGTTGTGTGTATGCCCATCATACCCGGTTTGCACGGCAACGTGGTATGCTTGACGAAACGTTGCCACTCCTGAGCACCCACCAAAGGACATCATGCCATGTTTCTCGAGCTTTTTGCCCAGCCCAAACCCATTCTAGCCATGCTCCACCTCAAAGGCACCACCCGCGACGACATCCTCAGCCGTGCCCTGCGTGAGGCCGACATCTACGCCCAATGTGGTGTCGATGCCGTCATCGTCGAGGATTATTTTGGTGATGTGACCGATGTCGAAAACGTGCTGGCGCTACTGCGCCGCGAGCGGCCACAAATGGTGGTGGGGGTCAATGTGCTCGACGATTTTGCCAAAAGCTATGAACTTGCCGCCCAGTACGGCGCACAATTCATGCAAGTCGACTCGATTTGTGGGCATCTCACGCCAGAAGATGAGCACGACTACTTCGCCATGGTCGAGCGCTACCGCGCCGATGGGCGGGTGGCCGTGATTGGTGGGGTGCGCTTCAAGTATCAGGCGTACTTGTCGGGGCGCAGTCTAGCCGAAGATCTGGCCATCGGCAGGCGCCATTGTGATGCCATCGCCGTCACCGGGTCGGGTACAGGTGTCGACACGGATACGGACAAAATCCGCGAGTTCCGCCAGCACCTCGGCGACTTCCCGCTAGTGATTGGTGCTGGCATGTCGGTGGCCACTGTCAGCGAAAAGCTCGCGCTGGCGGATGCGGCCATCGTGGGCAGTACGTTCAAAGCGACACGGAAAGACTCCGGCGAGGTCAGTGAAGCCCATGTGCAGGAATTCATGGAGGCGGTGCGGCGGGAGTTTCGCACCTAGGGAGGATATCATGATGAACGCCATCCAAATCAGACCTGTACATGCAGATGACCACATGCGACTAGACGACATCAGACGAGCAGCTTTCACCCCCGTATTTGCATCGTTTCGCCAAATACTCGGCGCAGAACTAGCCGACATTGCCCAGGCCAACAGCGATGCTGAGCAGTCACAGTACTTGGCCAGCATCATTGCCCCTGACTCCGAATGGGAACTCTATGTAGCAACACAGGATGCTCTCGTCGTCGGATTCGTGTCGATTCACCTCAATCACACCACCACAGTAGGCGAAATTGGCTTGAATGCCGTGCACCCGGATTGGGCCGGGGCTGGCATCGGCACCACGCTCTACACCTTTGCGCTCGATCGCATGCGCACTGCCGGTATGCGGGCTGCCACAGTGTCTACAGGTGGAGACGACAGCCACGCCCCTGCCCGTCGCGCCTACCAAAAAGCCGGCTTTGCTGTGGGAATTCCGAGTATTTGGTACTGTCAGGCGCTGTAGAAACGTTATGGTAGCCCGCTCGAAATGATCTAACCTTGCACAATCCGGCTCAATACTCCACCACCCAACGGGCCAGACGTGTATACATGGGGCACCTACCACATAGGTTGTGCGCAACCAAAGAGAACACCCAGAAGTGTCTACCTAAGCCCAAGACTGTTCTCACTTATAATGAATAGTAGGCGTCGTAACACATCTCCATCATCATGTAACAGCATAAGAAGACATGCAGGAGAAAGAATGATGACCGACGATTCGCTCGATATCAGCCCACTTGCACGCGCCATCCAACGCCTTGATGAGGGGTGGGAGCGCTATCAGCACGACATCAGTGATACCCAAATCCGAGATGGGTTGATCCAACGATTTGAATTTACCTACGAAATCAGTCACAAGCTGCTCAAGCGCTACCTTGAGCTCACATCACCCACTCCATCTCAATTTGACACCATGAGTTTCGCTGATCTGATTCGCTCAGGCAACGAACAAGGGCTATTGCTCGGCACATGGCCAGACTGGAGGCGCTACCGCGACATGCGTGCCAAAACCAGTCATACCGACAACGAAGATACTGCGCTCGAAGTGGTGGCTGACATCCCGGTGTTTCTCGCAGAGGCACGCTACCTCCTCACACAACTGACCGAACGACACACATGACATACGCACTGCCACCCATTGACATCCTGCCGGCACATTGGGGCATCGTACACGCCATTTTGCAAAAACACGTGCCGTCTCATTCCGTCTGGGCATTCGGCTCACGCGTCACCGGCAAAGCCAAGCCGTTTTCGGACCTCGACCTGGTAATTATCGGCAACCAACCGCTGCCATGGGATGTGCGGGCGAGTCTGTGTGACGATTTTTCGGAATCCGATCTGCCCTACCACGTCGACGTCGTCGAGTGGGCGACGACCAGTCCGACATTTCGACAAATCATTGCCCGCCACAAAGTCGTCGTACAGACCGGCGTTTTACCCTGAAGAGGAGACATAGCATGGTATGAGAAGTCGCCATTTTGGATGTCAAAACTGGTCAGAATGCAGATTTCGAGGCAGCGTTTGCACAGGCCAGCCCGTTGATTGCCTCGATTCCCGGATATATTGCGCATGAACTCCAACATTGCCTAGAGCAGCCACAGCGCTATTTGCTCCTCGTGCGCTGGCAAACACTCGCAGCGCACACCGTGGGCTTCCGTCAATCGCCGCAGTACCAAGAGTGGAAGCGGTTGCTCCATCATTTCTATGACCCGTTCCCTACCGTCGAGCACTATGTGGCACTGCCCCACACCACTGCATCATAGGCAGCGTTTCGTCTCCCTCGCCTCACATTCCGAGCCAGCATCGTAGTACGGACCAAAACAAATGGCGCACTGCAAGGCAGTGCGCCACCATCAGTAGTACTATCTAGATACGAGAGTTACAGGCTCCGGACATTAAACGCTTCCACGCCCTTGCGCCCCGGACCCTTTTCGAACTCCACCTTCTGGCCCTCTCTCAGGGTTATGGAGCCATCAACAATCGACGACCGATGCACAAATATATCTTCACCGCCGTCGTCTGGAGTAATAAAACCGAATCCCTTGCTTTCGTTGAAATACTTGACAGTTCCAGTAGACATGTATTCATGTCCTTTCGCATATGCACACCAATTTCATCACAGCTCAATAATTTTACAGTATATACATGTACAACAATAAACACTGAATCTGCATTATTCATAATATCAGAGAAAACAGAATTTCACAAGCACCAGTATGAACCTATATTCGTATATTATTTTACACTCATGCATAGATTCAACACAGGATCTCACAAACCGAACGTCCTATCGATATTTTGTCAATATTTTTGGATGTTGGTATGCACACCAAAATCCAACAATCATACGCCCTCGGCAGTGTCATGCCCCCAAGCCCTCGGCATCCCCGAAGGCCCACACATCGAGGTCGTCGAGGTTGAGCGCCATCACGCCATGCGCCACCAATGCCCCAGCGATTTGGGCGCGATGCTCGGTAGCATGGTGGATGGCCTGCGCCAGCACCGTCGTACGGGCCCGCGTCAACGTCGGATGATCACGGCGCACAATCACACCCTGCGGCGTCTGTGCCGCCTGGTACAAGCGGGCATCAGCATCTGCACAGGCTGCGGCCACCAACGCACATGCGGCAGTGGTGGTTGGTCGTTCAATCCATGCCGGTTGATAGGTTTCATCGAGTAAGCGCGCATATGCCGTTGCCGATCCAGCCATATGCTGGACAATCATCGCCACATTCCACGGATTCCCCGGCTCACAATACGCCAACACGGCATCGGGCAACGTTTGCAACACGGCAAACATCTGCGCATTAGCCCACGCCATGTGGCGAAACAGACGATCGCTGATTGGATCCATATTATGCCCCCAGACCTTCAGCATCCCCGAAGGCCCATACGTCGAGATCGTCGAGGTTGAGCGCCATCACGCCATGCGCCACCAGTGCGCCGGCGATTTGGGCACGGTGCTCGGTGGCATGGTGGATGCATTGCGCCAGCACCGTCGTACGCGCCCGCGTCTGGGTCGGATCATCACGGCGCACGATAACGCCCTGTGGCGTCTGTGCCGCATGGTGCAAGCGGGCATCGGCACCAGCACAGGCTGCGGCAGCAATCGCCAACTCGGCATACGTTGCGACACGCTCAAACGGCAAATCAGCATAGGGCTGGTCATCGAGCCGTGAGGCATACGAAGTGGCGGCTTCAGCGAGATGAGCGGTAATCATGCCCACACTCCAGTCATTGCCGGGCTCGCAGGCCGCAAACACGCTCTCGGGCAGGGTGGCGAGCACGGCAAACAACTGCGCATTGGCCCACGCCATATGACGGAACAAGCGGTCGCTGGTGGGGTCAATCGATTGGGTCATAGGTGTACTCCTGCTACTCTGTGTGTGTTGCATGTATGGTACACGAGTGAGCGCCTGTTGTCGTCGCACACGCACCCATGTTTTGCAACCAGCGGTACAATAACGACATCCCCTGCATCACGATCGCGAACACTGCTGTCAGCGGGGTGGGCAGGATCGTACTGAGGAGCGCGTCATGGAACCAACAATCATTGCGACATTTGGCGCCGAAGGTGGTAGCTGTACCGTCTACGGACAGCAAGTGGATGGGGCTTGGTCGTTCTGGCAAGCGGGGTCAAGCATGGATTTCGACGAAAACGACGACGACATCTGGGTGCCGTGGTCGTCAGAGCCAGTGCCCAATCTGCTGGACGCCCTGCCAGAGTGGTGGTGGTGCATGCTAGTGCTGTTTGTGCATCCCGACTTCGAAGCCCAACTCCACACCGCCTTCATGGCGCACCGCCGCAAGCGTGGCTGGCATGCAGATCACTTCCACGAGTATCGCGATCGGCTTGCGTAACCTGCTCGCCAAGACCCAGAAAGGTCCCCCATGCACCTCACCACCTCACGCCTCAGCATCCGCCCGCTACAGCATGCCGATGTCGACGCCCTGTGCGTACTTTTCGGCGATGCCGAGGTGATGCACTACGGCGACGGCGTGCAATCGCGCGCTGCCGTCGTGCAGTGGATCGACCGCGCCCTGACACACTATCAGCAGTGGGGCTATGGCCCGTACGCCGTTGTCCTCACCGCCGCGGACACGCTCATCGGCTACTGCGGTTTGTTCCACTTCGACGACGTCAATGGCCGCCCCGAGGTCGAAATCGGCTACCGCCTCATTCGTTCCGCTTGGGGGCACGGCTATGCTACCGAGGCCGCCCAGGCCGTGCGCGAGGCCGCCACCACCACCCTGGGCATCACCCGCCTCATCGCCATGATCGACCCTGGCAACACGGCCTCGGTGCGTGTGGCCCACAAGCTGGGCATGCACTATGCGGCCGAGGTCATGTTTGAGGGCTATACGCACCCCGATCATGTGTATGTGTGGCAGGGGTGAGTGACTCCACTCCGCGCTATGCAAAAAACAGCATGCGTTTGCGCTGTATACACACTTGCACATCATTTTCACCGTTGTGGAGCGTCTACGGGTAACAACATGGTTTGTAGATAATTATTTTCTTTTTTTACTCCACAACACACCTGTTTGTCGTACAAAAATACCGTTTTCTTTTCTTTAACACTACGCGGGACCATTTTCGTCATCGATGTGTGCAAAAAACACCCAACACGCGAGCTATTTCACCGGGTAGAGCCACAACCATGCTGCAGCTCTACCCCGTCATACAAGTTACATCCCCTTTTTGTCGCCGCCCATACCCATCCCACCCATCATCGGGTCGCCCATGCCCATGCCACCCATGGCGCTTTGCGGCTTGGGGGTCGAAAGGCTCCACTCCACGTTTGCGCCGGCCGAGGCAGTGGGGTCAATGCCCCGCAGCATCATGCCCTGGCCGCGTGACAGGTGCGTCACAATCGTGGGCGGATCCTCGGGGTCGCGCATCTGGATGAGCAACGTGGTACGCGCTTCAGCGCTGGTGTTGACGCCCGAGCCGTGCACGGTCAGATAGCTGAAAAAGAGCACGTCGCCGGCTTTGGCAGGGCAGGCCACCGAAGACTCGAGCGGGTACTGGTCGAACGGCAGATGCCAGCCACCCTCGGGCACATGCGGGATGGGGCCATTTTTGTGGCTGCCGTCGACCACGCGGATACAGCCCTTTTCGAGGGGAGCATCGTCGAAGTGCACCACGGCCGCAATCATGCTGTCGTTGTCATGTGGGAAGAAGGGCTGATCTTGGTGCATGGGGAAGGGCGAGCCCTTTTCGGGCGGTTTGATGAACAACTTGTTGTGGTGCAGTTGCACGTTGGGCGTGCCGATAATCTGCGCGGCGGCGCTGGTCAGGCGGTCGTCGAGCATCAAACCACACAACTGCGCCGAATGGAACTGCACGTTGTGGCAGTGGAGCAACGAGGTTTTGGCCATGCTCACCTCGCGGGCACTGGCCCAGGTGGCATCGGTCTCGCCGCCGCGCTGCAGACGTTCGATGAGAGCATGCGCCTCGGTGCGGAACGCGGCCGCCTCTTCGGGCGTAAACATGCCCGATACCAGCAGATAGCCGTGCTCACGAAAGAAATCAACTTGTGCCTGTGTTAGCATGCGCTCCTCCATTGGATACAGGTGTGCAACGATGCACGATGAATACAGAGTGGATGAGGCGATTGTAGCATGGAATGGGGGAGGGTTAAGAATGAAGAATGTGGGGGTACAAATTAGATTAATCGTCGTGTATCATAAACTGATGTTTGTATCGTTTGAAAACATAGGAGCGTACACATGGACAATATGGACGATGGTTGGTACGAGGAAAGTACTGAGTTTGATGTATATCTTCATCAGTACCAAGATTTTTTCACCCAAACCCAAGATGAGCCTGCGTACATAGCAGAAGATTCTTTTTTTGAACCGTTTTGGGACTTGATGTATAGGTATCAAAGTTTGCAACGGCACTGGTGGCTCAACAAAAAAATCACCAAACAACATTCTCTAATGCTTCAAAACCTTTATTCCAATATTATCAATCATGCAGATCATGCTGGTGATGAGGGTTATTACTATGATATTGTGTTCACAGATCTTAAGCATTTTCCGGAATATACACGCTACACTACTATTGCAATCGCTCTTTCGCTTGTAGAAAACATGCTCAATCAGCTCAGTATAATGGTTGCAAAAGATGTAGGTCAACCAGTTATCCTCGAACAAAATAATATGCCATACATCAATAAATACTTGTCTTGGTTGACACACACCTGCGGTTTAAGCATCGTAATCGATGCAGATACGTGGAAAAGCATAAATACAATTAGACGAGTACGAAATACATTTATTCATCAAATAAGTAAAGACATCCCAGATGATATAAAAAAAGTGATCAATGAGATGCTTGAATCAATGGACAAAAATGAGCCCATCAACGATGAGTTTGTTGATATCGCACTAGTAAAGCTCGCCAAATTAGTCAAAACAATCGAGCTCGCATATCTTGATTTTTATGAGAAGCTCAAAAAGTAACACCACCGATTTATACTCAACAATGTATTACCTAATCATCAATATGCATTGCTTTCATAAGCCATCTCATTACGCAATACTAAACTTATTCGATATAATGCCTGTAGTGCTTCCCTTTAGTTAGTAAACCATCTGTATCATTTGCATCAAAAGTAGGTACATACCATGAAACTCGAAGAATTACATGTCGGTACCACAGTCAATGGAATCATCCCAAATGCCACTGTTACAGTCGTCAGTGTGCAATGGCATGGTTCAGATGCACTCACAGTCATTTACCGTGGTCCTGATGGGAAACCAGCTGAAGAAATTCTCTATCGACACGATGAAGTCCGGCTCGAAACAGTAGACATCGGCCGTCCATGGAGTTTTGATGGCGACGGCGCCATGTTTCGCCTTGTGGCAGAAGCATATCGTATCCGCCTTGCTCACTTATTTGATCCAGTACTCGCAGTACATACCTCGCTCGTTGATCCGTTACCCCACCAAATCACCGCCGTCTACGAATCCATGCTCCCACGCCAACCATTGCGATTCTTGCTGGCTGATGACCCAGGCGCAGGCAAAACAATCATGGCTGGCTTGTTAATTAAAGAATTAATTGCCCGCGGTGATCTCAAACGTTGTCTCATCATTTGTCCAGGGGTCCTCGCTGAGCAATGGCAAGATGAATTATCTCGCCGATTCCACTTGCCGTTTGAAATTCTAACAAACGATAAACTCGAAGCAGCACGTACCGGTAATTGGTTCATTGAAAACGATCTTGCTATCGCCAGACTCGATAAATTGGCACGCAATGAAGATGTGCAACAAAAACTATCAGCACCTGATAATCACTACGATTTGATTATTTGTGATGAGGCACATAAACTTGCAGCCACCTTTTTTGGCGGCGAAATCAAGTATACCAAGCGCTACAAACTCGGCCAGCTTGCGTCAAGCCTGACACGCCACTTTTTGTTGATGACTGCCACACCCCATAACGGTAAGGAAGAGGATTTCCAACTCTTTCTTGCCCTGCTTGATGGTGACCGATTTGAAGGCCGCTTTCGCGATGGTGTCCATCAGGTTGATGTTTCTGATTTGATGCGCCGCATGGTCAAAGAAAACTTGCTCAAGTTTGATGGTACACCTCTTTTTCCCGAACGTATTGCTTACACCGTACCATACAAGCTCTCACCTGCCGAGGCTCAGCTCTACAAAGAAGTCACTGAATATGTACGTGAAGAGTTTAACCGTGCTGAAGCCTTACAAAACGACAAGCGCGCTGGGACGGTAGGCTTTGCCCTGACAATCTTACAACGCCGCCTGGCTTCGTCACCTGAGGCGATTTATCAGTCATTACACCGCCGACGCGAACGCCTCGTGAAACGCCTTCGAGAACTCGAACTCATTCAACGTGGCACGATTATTAGTGCCTTCAATGCAGACCCTTCATTCGATAACGATGATCTTGATGACCTCGAAGATGCACCTGAACATGAAATGCTCAATGCCGAAGAAAGTGTCCTAGATCAAGCAACTGCAGCAAGTACCATCATTGAACTCAAAAAAGAAATAGATACACTGACCCATCTCGAAGAGTTAGCTGCCGCTATTCGCCACAGCGGTCAAGATACTAAATGGAGTGAACTCTCACATCTCCTCGGTGAAATTTTCACGCCACACGCATTTGGTGACCGAATTACTGAAAACGGAATACCGTTTGGGGCTGGGGCTATAGCCAAACCAACACCATCACCTCACCATAAGCTAGTACTCTTCACCGAACATCGCGATACGCTCAATTATCTCCAACACAAAATCAGTGTCTTACTCGGCCGTCCAGGTACTACTGCAGTCATTCATGGTGGGATGGGTCGCGAAGAACGCCGTAAAGCACAAGAAGCATTTCTCCACGATCCAGATGTCCGTGTGCTGTTGGCTACCGATGCTGCAGGCGAAGGTATCAATCTCCAACGTGCGCATCTGATGGTGAACTATGATCTCCCTTGGAATCCCAATCGACTCGAGCAACGTTTTGGTCGCATCCACCGTATTGGACAAACTGAGGTCTGCCATCTCTGGAACCTGATTGCCGAGGAAACACGTGAAGGCGATGTCTATCGCAAACTACTCGAAAAACTTGAAGAAGCACGGAATGCACTTGGCGGTCAAGTCTTTGATGTGCTTGGAAAACTTCAATTCGAAGGTCGCCCACTACGCGAGCTCTTGATTCAAGCAATTCGCTATGGAGATCAACCAGAAGTTCGTGCCCGACTAACACGGGCCATCGAACAAGGCGTTGATCGTGCACACATCCAAGAGCTCCTCGAAGACCGTGCACTCGCTCGTGATGCCATGGATGCAAGTCGTGTGGCTCGTGTCCGTGAAGAGATGGAGCGTGCTGAAACGCGACGACTGCAACCACACTACGTCGAATCGTTCTTTCTTGAAGCATTCAAACATCTCGGCGGCACTTCCCGTGAGCGCGAACCACGTCGCTATCAACTCACACATGTCCCAGCGCCGATTCGCCATCGAAACCGACAAATTGGCACTGGTGACCCAGTATTAGAGCGCTATGAGCGCATTGCCTTCGAAAAGCCCTTGATAGCCCCACCCGGACAGCCGCTCGCAGCGTTTGTGTGCCCCGGCCATCCACTCCTCGATGCTGTGATTGATCTCACTCTCGAACGCCAACGCGACCTCATCAAACGAGGCACTATCCTCGTGGACGAACGCGACAATGGCACAACCCCACGTATGCTCTTCTTTTTGGAACACACCATCCAAGACGCCAGCCTGCTCGCAACCGGTGAACGTCGTGCTATTTCACGGCGCATGCTCTATGTCGAAATGGATGCTAACGGGAATACTCGCCACCTCCACTATGCGCCGTATCTCGACTACCGCCCACTCGCAGCAGATGAACCTAGCGTTGATATCATCATGGCAACTCCCGAGGCGGCTTGGATTACTCGCGACCTTGAACAAAAAGCTCAGAGCCATGCCATTGCTACCGTAGTCCCAGAACATATCAAAGAGGTGCGCGATCAACGTCTAGCCTGGATTGCCAAAACACGCGCTGCAGTCAAAGAACGTCTTACTAAGGAAATCGCGTATTGGGACCATCGCGCAGAACAACTCAAAGTCCAAGAACAAGCCGGCAAAGCTGGAGCACGCCTTAACTCAGCAGGTGCACGCCAAAAAGCTGATGAATTACAATCTCGCCTTGAGCGACGCTTAGGCGAGTTAGACCGAGAAGCCCAAATATCAGCCTTGCCTCCTGTCGTGCCATGTCAACAAATCCGGTAGACACGCAAATCAGTGCTGCTCGTGCGCGCGCCATCATCATGGACATCGAACGTCAACTAGGTTTTGAGCCCATCGACAGAGAAGTCGAAAAACTCGGCTATGATATTGAAAGTCGCATTCCAAACACGGGACAGTTGCGCTTCGTTGAGGTGAAAGGTCGCGTTACTGGTGCCGATACCATCACAGTCACCAGAAACGAAATCCTCTACTCCCTCAATAAGCCCGATGACTTCATTCTTGCAATTGTCGAGTTTCTCGACAGTGACACACATCGTGTCCACTACCTGCGCCAACCGTTCCAACGCGAGCCCGACTTCGGTGTGACCAGTGTCAACTACAACTTCGCCGAATTAATTGCTCGAGCAGGGGCACCTTCATGAATCTCTTCGAAGATACCAATCCGCGATCACTCAAGGAGTTACTCGCAGAAATCAACAATCGCACCACTGCATTGCCTGATTTCCAACGTGATTTTGTGTGGGATCCCAGCGCCACACAAGAGCTCATCGTCTCAATCGCAAATAACTATCCTGCTGGCAGCATTCTCCGCGTCAGGGATGCCAATCGAGTCTTTGCAGCACGTGAATTCGAGGGTGCTCCATCACTTGTTGGTACATCACATGTATTCCTGATTCTTGATGGTCAACAACGTCTGACGTCGCTCTATCAGGCATTTTATGGTGTCGGCGACCATCGCTATTTCCTTAACCTACGCAAACTCATCGATGGTGCAGACTTCGAAGATGCTATTTTTCATATACGCGCAAACTCATCAGCATGTAAAAAATTTGAGGATTTAGGCTATCAATCAGAAGAATTGTGTCTACCACTTTCCGTGCTAAAGGGTGGATCTGGCAGCTTCACACAATGGGCACGTAAAGTCGCACGCCAACTGCCCGACAAAGACCGCATTGCACTCGAGGATGCCCTTGACGAGGTCGCACACCAATGGATTCAAACCATCGACGACTATCAGTTCCCTGTTGTTACACTGTCCGACAAGACAGAACCTGATGCACTGTGCACCATCTTCGAAACACTCAACCGCACCGGCGTCAAATTGAGCGTGTTTGAGCTCCTCACTGCACGCTTTTGGCCCCAGCACATCAACCTACGTGCTCTGTGGGACGAAGCCATCACCACACATCGCATCATCGCTGATTTTGATGTTGACCCGTACTATATCCTGCAAGCGATTGCATTAGCAAGTCGCAAAAGCCCTTCTTGTAAACGCAAAGATGTACTCAACCTCCAGGCTCAAGATATCGAAGTATGGTGGCATCGTGTTGTCGTCGGTCTTGCTGAAGGTCTTAGTATATTGCGTGATGACTGCAAAGTCATGCTACCTCGCTGGCTACCATACCAGACGATGGTCATACCTTTGGCTGCAGTACTCGCCAAAACCCGTCAATCCAACTCCCCTATTGTCGGCGCTCAACGTGCAAAAATCAATCGCTGGTTTTGGTGTGCCGTATTTGGTCAGTACTACGAAACTTCACCGAATAGCCAATCTGCCAAAGATGTCACCGAATTAACTGATTGGTTGTTGGGTGGCAAACCACCCGAGTCCGTAGACGTTATGAACTTCAACCCACAAATACTTTACGACACTACACCACGACAACGTGGCATCTATCGTGGCGTCATCTGTTTGATTCTTGCAAGTGGCATGGGCACACGCGATTTTCATACCCAAGCGGTTATTACGAGTACCTTGATGAACGAACAAGGCATCGACGATCACCACATTTTTCCTGCAAACTTCCTTGAGAAGCAACTCGGCGTCACACTTGCACGACTCCGCGACTGTATACTCAATCGCACCCTGATTGATCGCACCACCAATCAGATTATCAGCGACCGCGCCCCTGCTGACTACATGACACAGATACAGTCCACACCAGGGTTTCCATTTGATGCGGTGCTCCACTCACATCTATTGCCAGTGGGCGCCGATGCGCCGTTTTGGCGCAACGACTATCACGCATTTCTTGCATATCGCCAACAGGCCATATGGCGCGAAATTCAGCGAGTCACCGGGGTTGCGCCAGCCACAACACCAATACCAGAAAGTAACAACACCCCATGAAGAAAAAACTCATCGAAGTCGCACTACCCCTCGAGGCTATTAACAGAGCATGTAAAAGTGAAAAAAATCCATTTCTACAAGGACATCCTCGTGGAATACACTTGTGGTGGGCGCGGCGCCCGTTGGCAGCTGCCCGGGCCGTCATCTTTGCGCAGATGGTCGACGACCCGTCAGCGCTCCCTGACCTCTTCCCTACACCCAAACTCCAACAAAAAGAGCGCGAACGCCTCTTTCGCATTATCGAAGACCTGGTAAAGTGGGAGAACACCACCAACGAGCAGGTGCTCGAACGCGCTCGAGCCGAAATCTGGCAGAGTTGGCGCCGCGCCTGTGCCGACAACGCCGATCACCCGCGTGCCAAAGAGCTCTTCAACCGACAGGTACTCCCTGCTTTCCATGACCCGTTTGCGGGAGGCGGCGCCTTACCACTCGAAGCCCAACGCCTCGGCCTCGAAAGTCACGCCAGCGACCTCAACCCAGTGGCAGTGCTCATCAACAAGGCGATGATCGAGATACCACCCAAATTCGCTGGCCGCCCGCCGGTGAATCCCGAATATCAGCGCAAATCCGCCAACGAGCGTGCCCTCAAACCGTGGCTGGGTGCCCAAGGCTTGGCTGATGACGTGCGCTACTACGGCCAGTGGATGCGAGATCAAGCCGAAAAGCGCATCGGCCACCTCTACCCCAAAGTCATGATTACCCCAGAAATGGTGGCCGAACGCCCCGACTTGCGCCCCTACCAAGGCCAAGAACTGACCGTCATTGCCTGGATATGGGCGCGTACGGTCAAAAGCCCCAATCCGGCCTTTGCACATGTCGATGTACCTCTGGCATCTACCTTCATGCTCTCCAAAAAAGAACGCAAAGAGATGTACGTAGAGCCCGTGATTGAGGGTGATACGTACCGGTTTGTGGTCAAAGTGGGTAAGCCCAAAGACGAAGAACGCGCGAATAATGGAACTAAACTTACACGTGGAGCGAATTTTGCCTGTTTAATGTCGGGCACACCGATGACCGTCTACATCTCACCAACGGCAGTGCATGAGCAAGCAACCCTTGTTGCACAACCAGCGTGGAAACCAGAGCATGCATTACCAAACGATCCGCGTAATTTTTGGACACCAAGTTACGGCCTCACAACCTACAGCGACCTCTTCACATCACGCCAACTCGTTGCCTTGACCACCTTCGCTGATCTTGTCGGTGAGG